>OLPR01000383.1_pt1 | contig 41782 bp, 30 predicted proteins | sample 1672761 | NCBI WGS metagenome assembly OLPR01 (sample SAMEA3136721, study PRJEB25190) | human gut metagenome | biome: human gut; feature: human-associated habitat; material: faeces | place: Austria | collected 2013 | reverse complement strand
AATTTACTTTTAGTATTTAATCTCTATATATTATAATAGATGCTACTGCTAAAAAAAATAACACATAAAATTCTATTATAATAATATTAACTAACATCTATTCTTAGATTAAAAATAGGCTATCATGTATTTTCCAAATACTTAGTAGCCTATATTAAATTTCTTATTATTTATTTTTTTTTATATTTTCCCAATAATTATCAAATGCTATTTCATTTTTATTCTTACCTGGTACATAATATTTTTTATGCTTTATTTCGTCTGGTAAGTATTGCTGTTTAATATAATTGTTTGGATAATCATGTGGATACTTATAATCTACTCCTCTTCCTAAATTTTTAGCTCCAGCATAATGAGCATCCTTTAAATGAATAGGAATATCTCCTACATTTATATTATCTAAGTCATATAATGCCTTATCTATTGCATTTATAACAGAATCTGATTTTGGGCACTGAGCTAAGTATATAGTTGCTTGTGCAAGTGGTATCCTAGCTTCTGGTAACCCTAATTGAAGTGCTGATTGAACACAGGCTTCTGTAATAGTTATTGCTTGAGGAACAGCAAGCCCTACATCTTCACTTGCAACACATAACAATCTTCTAGTTATATTTTGAATATCTCCAGCTTTAATAAGCCTTGCAAGATAGTGTATAGATGCGTCAGCATCAGACCCTCTTAATGATTTATGAAATGCAGATAATATTGAATATCCATCATCTCCACTTCTATCATAACTTAATACTTTCGAGCTAGAGCACTCTACAATAGTATCTATAGTTATATTAACAGAATTTGAACCTATATCTATACCGGTATTAAAAGCTAACTCCAATTTATTTAATGCACTTCTCATATCCCCGTTACAAATCTCTGCTATAAATTCTAAAGCTTCCTCTTTAACATTAATATTCTCATATATATTCTCTTCTCTAAGTTTATCAATAGCTCTTTTAAGTCCAATAAGTATATCTTCTTTATTTATTTGCTTAAATTCAAATATAGAACTTCGACTTAATATAGCTTTATATATTACAAAATATGGATTATCTGCTGTACTTGCTATTAGCGTCACAGAACCATCCTCTATAACTTCAAGTAAAGATTGCTGTTGTTTTTTATTTAAAGCTTGAATCTCATCAAGCATAAGAACTATACCATTATACGAAAATAAATCTCTTTTATTTTCATCTATTATTTCCTTTATCTCTTTTACTCCACAATTAACAGCGTTTAATTTTACATATTTTTTTCCTGTAGTATTTGCTACTATATTTGCTAAAGTAGTCTTACCTGTACCTGGTGGTCCATATAATATCATATTAGGAATAGATTTGTTTTCTATAATTTTATTTAAAACTTTTCCCTTTCCTATAATATGCCTTTGACCAACCATATCTTCAATCTTTTTTGGACGCATTTTATCTGCTAAAGGCAATACTCTCACTCCTTATACATATTAAAAATAAAAGGTATCTAGAATTTAGATACCTTTTTACAATCAATTATTGATGATTTTTTAATTTTTTAAGTTCTTCCATAAGTTTATCATTTAGTATCTTTATATGAGTACCTTTCATACCTAAAGATCTAGATTCTATAACTCCAGCACTTTCGAACTTTCTTAATGCATTTACTATAACTGATCTAGTTATCCCAACTCTATCTGCTATTTTACTTGCAACAAGTAAACCTTCTTTACCATCTAATTCTTCAAATATATGTTCAACTGCTTCAAGTTCTGAATAAGATAATGTTCCTATTGCCATTTGAACTACAGCTTTCTTTCTCATTTCTTCTTCTAGCTCTTCACCTATGGCTCTTAATATTTCAAGTCCTATAACAGTAGCACTATATTCTGCTATAACTAAATCATCATCTTCATATTCATTATCATATCTTGATAATATTAATGTTCCTAATCTTTGCCCACTTCCTAATATTGGAACTATTGTAGTTTTCTTTTCAGTTCTACCTTGTTCGAATGGGAATACTTCAAGTAATTCTTCACCTGTTAGATTTTCTAAAGTATCTTTTATCTTTAATACATTTGTATTGTATTCCTCTGGAAACTTCTTTTGCTTAGTTATATCATCTTCTACAACTGAGCTATCCGCTATATCATTAAGGTGTAATCCTAATACTTTTCCTTTAGAGCTTAATACGTATACATTTGAACTTAAAACTTCTCCTAATGCACCTGCTAATAAGTCAAAAGAGACATTACTTCCACCACTTGTTTGTAATGTTTTATTAATTTTTCTTGTTTTCTGTAATACTTCGCTCGCCATTTGCAATTCATCTCCTCATGAAAGTTATGCCTTATATACTTATATATAATAAACGTTAGTTTTTCTTATAATTATGTAATAGAAATATTATCATAATTCTATTGGTTTTTCAATATAAAGCCCCTCATTTTTTCAATTTTCACTATTCTCTTTTACCATCTCATTTTTACATTCTTTATTAGGACAAACAACTTTAGTTTCCGATTTTGTTATTTTTTCTACCATATAAGATCCACATTTATCACAAATATCTCCAGTTGGTTTATTCCATGATAAAAAGTCACACTCTGGATAATTTGAACATCCATAAAATGCTTTGCCTTTTTTAGATTTTCTAAGTATTATATCTCCATTATTACATTTAGGACATTTTACACCTATTTTATTTACAATAGGCTTTGTAGTCTTACATTCTGGATAATTCTTACAAGCCATAAACTTTCCAAATCTACCATGCTTTATTACCATGTGTTCTCCACAGTTTTCACATATTTCATCAGTTTCTTCATCCATATTTATCTTTTCTATATTTTCCTTAGCTATCTCTATAGCTTCTTTTAACGGTTCATATGATTTCGCTACAACTTCTTTCCAAGGTATATTTCCTTCTTCAACCTCATCTAGCTGACTTTCCATAGTAGCAGTAAAGTCTACGTCTATAAATTTTTGGAAATTAGTTTCTAGTATATCAGTAACTATTTTTCCTAATTCTGTTGGATGAAGACTACTTCCTTGCTTCTCAACATATTCTCTATTTAATATAGTAGTTATAGTTGGTGCATAAGTACTAGGTCTTCCTATTCCCAATTCTTCTAGGGTTTTTACCAGACTCGCCTCAGTATATCTTGCTGGTGGTTGAGTAAAATGTTGAAGAGGTAATATATCCTTTACAATAAGAGTATCTCCTTCATTTATAGGAGGAAGTATTTTATCTTCTCTTTCTGTAAAGTTATAAATCTTTGTATATCCGTCAAATTTCATTTTAGAACCAGTAGCCTTTAGAATATAGTCATTTATTTTACACTCTACGTTTAATATATCAAAAATAGAATCTTGCATTTGACTAGCTATAAATCGTCTCCATATTAAGTTATATAACTTAAATTGATCTTTCGTTAAAGAGCTCTTTATACTATCCGGAGTTCTAATTACAGAAGTTGGTCTTATAGCCTCATGTGCATCTTGTACTTTTTTACTTCCTTTTTCCTTTCCTTTATCAAAATCAGGTTTATAGTAATCTTCCCCTAATGCTTCTAATATATATTCTTTTGATTTCTCTTTTGCTTCTTCTGATATTCTTTTAGAATCTGTTCTTATGTATGATATAAGACCCACTGTGCCTTCATTTTCAATATCAATACCTTCATATAGCTCTTGTGCTATACTCATTGTTTTCTTAGTGGTAAAAGATAGTCTGTTTGCTGCTTCTTGTTGCAGCATACTTGTTGTAAAAGGTTTAGGAGCTGATTTTCTCCTAGTTCTTGCTTCTATTGAATTTACTACTATCTCTTTATCCTTTATATCATCTAAAATAGAGTTTACTATTTCTTCATTTGGTAATTCCATTTTATCTTTAGATCTACCATAAAACTTTAAACTAATATCCTCATCTTTAGAAGTTTTAGCCTCTACATCTATTGTCCAATATTCATCTGGTATAAATGCTTCTATTTCTTTTTCTCTATCACATATTAACTTAGTTGTTACAGATTGAACTCTACCGGCACTTAATCCTTTTCTAACTTTTTGCCAAAGTATTGGGCTTATTTGATATCCAAGAAGTCTATCTAAAACCCTCCTTGCTTGTTGTGCATCAACTAAATTTATATCTATGTTCCTTGGACTTTTAATAGCTTTTTTTATAGCATCTTTTGTTATCTCATTAAATTCTATTCTACATTCATCATTTTGATCCAATCCTAAAATATAAGCTAAGTGCCATGATATAGCTTCTCCCTCTCTATCTGGGTCGGTAGCTAAATAAACTTTCTTAGATTTCTTAGCTTCCTTTTTTAGCTCTTTTATTAAATCACCTTTTCCTCGTATATTTATATACTGTGGCTCAAAATTATTTTCTATATCAACACCTAATTTACTTTTAGGTAAATCTCTTACATGTCCTACAGAAGCTTTTACAGTATAGTGACTTTTTCCTAGAAATTTTTCTATTGTTTTAGCTTTTGCAGGAGATTCCACGATGACTAATTTCATAAAAATGCCTCCGCATCAAGTTGATAATTGTTGCCCGGAAGCTTAGTTATCAGTCCTTTGAGTTCAAGCACGGAAAGCAGATAACTCAATTCTCCGGTTTTGATTTTGCTCCTTGACAACAGTTCGTTGAAATGAAGCCTGTCCGTTTTGAGCAGCTCCACCACAAGCTGTTCGTTTTCAGAAAGCTGCACGGCTTTTTTTCCTTTGGTTCCGCGAAATTTTTCAAGCAGAAACCGCGTTCTTATTTCCTCCGGCGCCGTAACCATACAGCCGGGATAGCTTTTTATAATTTCATTCGCCCCTCCTGAAGCGAAATTGTAAATCTCCCCCGGAACCACAAACAGATGCTTTCCCATTTCCGTCGCAAAATCGATGGTGCCGAAGGCACCGCTTTTCATGCCTGCCTCGACAAGCAGCACTCCGTCGCTAAGAGCGGCAATCAGTCTGTTTCTCATGGGAAACTGAAAAGCGCTCGACTCCGCCGACGGTTTGAACTCGCTGAAAACGAGTCCTCCGTTTTCGGCTATTTCCTGCGCAAGTCCCTTGTTGACGTAAGGATACACGTTGTTTAGACCGCCTCCCAATACGGCGACGGTTTTCCCCTCCTTTGCCAAAGCCGTTCTGTGCGCAAGAGAGTCAATGCCGAGAGCAAGTCCGCTTACTATAACAAAATCGTTTGCAAGCTCCCCGACAAAATGCTCGGTAACCCTTCTGCCGTAAGAAGTGTTTTTTCTCGTGCCGACAACGGCAAGAGCAGGAGTTTTTTTCAGCAGCGCCGTGTCGCCGCGACAGAACAAGGTCAGCGGCGGGTCGGGCATTTCTCTGAAAAAATCGGGATAATCCCTGTCGAAATAAGTTACGGCTTTGATTCCAAAGGCAGTCAGCTCTCTGTCGATGTATTCGAAAAATTCTTCCGAAAGCACGAATTTTATCTTGGAAAAAAAGCTTTCGTCAAACAAAGTCACGATTTTATCCCTGAGCGCGTCGGGACGCTTCCAAAGCAGCTCGGGTTCTTTGTCGCATTCTTTGATTAGCGCGTAGGCTTTAAGCGGAGAGCCCGGCTCGAGATAACTCAGCCCCAGACACATTTTTGTCAGATTGCTTGCTTTTTTCTCAGACATTGTACTTCTTGTCCAGCGTTCTGTATTGAATCGCTTCCGCTACGTGCGCGGAAGAAATTTTTTCGCAGGCCTCCAAATCCGCGATAGTTCTCGCCACCTTCAATATGCGGTTGTAAGCTCTCGCGCTCATCCTGAATTTTTCAAAGGAAGTTTTGATTAGCGCGGCGCTTTCGTCGTCAATGCGGCAAAATTCCTTTATCTGCGCGTTGTTCATCTGAGCGTTGGAATAAATGCCTGCCGAAGCGTATCGCACCTTCTGAAGCTCTCTTGCGGCGTTTACGCGCGCCCTCACCGAAGCCGAGTCTTCGGAAAGCGATTCGTCTCTTAAATCTTCATAGGAAATGCTGTCCACCTCTACGTGTATGTCAATCCTGTCCATCAACGGGCCGCTGAGCTTGGAAAGATAATTGTGTATCTGCATTGCCGAGCAGGTGCATTCCTGAGTTGCACTGCCGTAATTTCCGCACGGACACGGGTTCATGCTTGCTATAAGCATGAAATTTGCGGGATATGTCACCGTATGCGCGGAACGCGTAACGGTAATCTCTTTGTCCTCCAAAGGCTGTCTTAGCGTTTCAAGCAAATTGCGCTGATACTCCGGCAGCTCGTCGAGGAACAAAACTCCGTTGTGCGCAAGACTCACCTCTCCCGGTCTCGCCTTTGCGCCGCCGCCCGTAACTGCGGGCATGGTCGCGGTGTGATGCGGCGACCTGAACGGTCTTGAATAAACGAAGCCGTCCAGCTTGCCTGCCACGCTGTGGATTTTTGCTATTTCGAGAGCTTCGGCAAAGCTCAGGTCGGGCATAATGGAGGGTACGGCTCTTGCAAGCATGGTCTTACCCGCGCCGGGAGGTCCTATCAACAATATATTATGACCGCCTGCGACGGCAACCTCCATCGCTCTTTTTGCCGCAAACTGACCTTTTATGTATTTTATGTCCTGCGACTCGTCGAATTCGCCTCCGAAATTCCACGATTTGATTTCCAGACGCTCCAACTCTTCCGCGCCCGAAAGATAAGCGTATACCTCCGTCAGAGAATGCGCGGCGTAAATATTGAGTCCCTCGATATATTGCGCTTCTTCCTTGTTTCCGTAAGGTATGATTATGTTGTCGTAGCCCTGCTGCTTTGCCGAAATGATAATGGGAAGAATGCCGTTTACACGGCGAAGCTCGCCGTCGAGAGACAGCTCTCCGAGAAAGATTTTATTTTTCAATCTCGAACAAGACAGCTGCTCGGATGCGGCAAGCATACCTATCGCCATTGCAAGGTCGTAAAGCGAGCCCTCTTTTTTGGTATCTGCCGGCGCAAGATTTACCACAATCTTGCCAATCGGAAACCCGAAGCCCGAATTTCTGATTGCAAGACGTACTCTTTCCTTGGCTTCCTTCACCGCCGTGTCGGCAAGACCGACAATGTCGCAGGCGGGAACGCCTGTGTGCATATCGACCTCTACGTTTATGGGATATCCGTTAAGTCCGTTGAGTCCGAAACTCATCAGTTTTGCCAGCATTTGTAAAACCCTCCGTTTCCTTGATTTTTTATTTTAAAGAAATTTTTTCAAATATACAAGCAAATCAAGGCATATAAAATCGATTTTTTCGCGCGGGCATTGTCGCGATAAAAGAAAAGCCGTCCGCATAGGGACAGCTTGTTTTTATTAAACGGTTTCTTTTATTTTCGCAGCCTTGCCCGTGCGTTTGCGCAGATAATACAGCTTTGCACGTCTCACGCGTCCGCGTCTTAAAACCTCGACCTTGTCGATTTTGGGGCTGTGTACGGGGAAGGTTCTCTCCACGCCTATACCGCTTGAAATGCGGCGCACGGTAAATGTTTCTCTGAGTCCTCCGTGCTTGCGGGCAATAACTATTCCCTCGTACGCCTGAATCCTCTCCTTGTTTCCTTCGATAACCTTAAAGAAAACCTTGACCGTGTCTCCGACGGAAAAAACAGGCGCGTTGGGATTGAGATTTTCCTGCTCGATTGCTTTGATGATGTCCATTTGACTTTTCCTCCTAAAAAATAGTTAACTAAACGTTCATACGCAAGTCTTTGCCATTGGAACGTCCGAAGTCACCAATCAATAATAGCACATATTGACTGATTTTTCAAGCGTTTTAAGCAAAAAACATAAAAATTTTGTTTCCGCTGCCTTTTCGGAAAATTTACTCGTCCTCGAAAGCGTTTTCCAAATGATTTATCAGCATTTTGTCGCCTTCGCCTACAACCTCAACAATATCGAAACGGCACGGCGACGTGGTAAGATTGTTTACGGCAAGATACATCTTTGCGGTGCGCACTATCTTTCTGCGCTTATACAAATCGACTGCTTCGGCGGGAATTTCAAAAAGAAGATTTTTTCTGTACTTAACCTCGACGAAAACGATAAAGTTTTTGTCGCGCGCAATTATATCTATTTCACCGCCGACCGCGACATAGTTTCTGTTTAAAATTTTGTATTTTTTCTTTTTAAGATATGCTGCCGCCGCGTCTTCGCCTTTGCGTCCCGATATTTTAGTATTCATCTGTTTTCACGAAATTGCGGATAAAGGTTTTTCTGTGCAGCGGACACGCGCCGTATTTTTTGAGCGCCTCTATATGCGCTTTCGTTCCGTATCCCTTGTGTCTTGCAAAGCCGTACTCGGGATATTGGCTGTCGTACTCTCTCATCAGTCTGTCCCTAAAAACCTTGGCTAATATGCTTGCCGCCGCAATGGAGTAGCTAAGCGCGTCCCCGTGAATTATCGGCAGGGTATCAAAAGGCGGATTTTCCAACTTGACGGAGATGATTGCCACTAAGCCTTCGCGCACGTCGTCGCCGGACAGGTTCTCATCCTTGTCCTTGAGGATGTTCTTCTCGCGGGCGTAACGGTTGACCAGCGAGGTCAGCGCGGCGCGGAAGCCTTCCTCATGGGTGCCGCCTTCGGTGGTGGAGATGGTGTTGGCGAAGGTGTGCACGGCTTCGGAATACGCGGTGGTCCACTGCATGGCGATTTCCGCGGAGATGCCGATCTTCAGGTCCTCGGCCTCGAAGTCGATGACGTCCGGTTCGACCGGGGTGGCCTTGCGGGACTTCACCAGGTAGTCGACGTAGTCCTTGATGCCGTCGTTGTACTGGTAGGTGACGGTCTGGAACTTGTCTTCGGTTTCGGATTCCTCGCCGGAAACCTCGTCGCCGGCCTGGTCGGGCTCGCGCAAATCGGTCAGGGAGATCTTCAGGCCCTTGTTCAGGAACGCCATCTGCTGGAAGCGGTTGCGCAGGATCTCGAAATCGTAGGTGGTGGTTTCGAAGATCTTGCCGTCGGCCCAGAAGGTCACAGAAGTGCCGGTGGACTCGCCTTCCTCCATCGGCTTGCCCTTGAGCAGACGCGCGGTCGGCTTCTGGTCGATGTAGGTCTGGGTCCAGTGGAAGCCCTGACGGCGCACTTCGATGTCCACGCGGGTGGACAGCGCGTTCACCACGGAGATGCCCACGCCGTGCAGGCCGCCGGAAACCGCGTAGCCGCCGCCACCGAACTTGCCGCCAGCGTGCAGCTTGGTCATCACGGTTTCGACGCCGGAGATGCCTTCGCCCGGCACTTCGTCGACCGGAATGCCTCGGCCGTCGTCCACCACGCGCACGCCGCCGTCCGGCAGAATCGTCACTTCGATGTGCGACGCGTAGCCGGCAAGCGCCTCGTCGACGGAGTTGTCGACGATCTCATACACCAGATGGTGCAGGCCGCGAGGACCGGTGGAGCCGATATACATGCCCGGGCGGATACGCACCGCCTCAAGGCCTTCCAGCACCCTCAGATCGGACGCGTCGTAATGTTCCGGAGACAGCGAATCGTCAAGTTGCGCATCTTCGAGCTGGTCGTTCTGGATCTGATCCTGAATCTGATCTTCCTGCGTGTTTTCAGCTGATTCGTTCAGCGAATCCGCATCAAGGTCTGCCACAGAGATTCCTTCCTGCATTTTTCCCGCCATCAAGGGTCATTTCCGCAGGTGATACCACCTAGAACGCAAATAAAGGCCCCTTCTAGGCGTTTACATACACTGCTGGATATTCTACTCATGGAGGGGGACAGCGCGCTATAGACATTTGTCCTTGGAATTCAACGGTTTCCAACGGCTTCGGCATGGTTCCGAACGCGTCCGACGAGCCGGAAAACCTCCGTAAACCCCGTCGCAACGGCCTGTTTCACGCGCGCCACAATCGATCTCTCCTGTCAGAGAGGTCGATTGTAAGTCGACTTCGCAATAGCCCTCAGTAGCGAATCTTCCTTGAGATACGCCCACGGCTGAACCCTTGGCTCTGCGGGCCGGTGACCCTCACCTCATTGATGGTCAGACCTTCGAGTTTCCTGCGGATGGTGTCCGTCAGCAACGGCGTCATATACGACAGGGTGGTGGTCCAGGCCGGGCTGTCGCAACGTATCGTCAGCACGCCGTCTCGCAGGCTGGCGGGGTAGGAGTGCTTCGCGTTCTCCACGCCCACCACCTGGTCCCAATGGTCGCGCATCTGCGCCATTTTGAGGTGGGGTATCCATGCGCCGTTCGATGCCAGCAGATTGAACAGGCTGCCGACGGTTTCCGGATCGCGTCCGGGTTTGCCGAAGCTTTCCCACGCCTTGCGCGCGCGTTCCTCGCGTTCCTTGAGCCGCCCGGCACGGTCGCTGATGCGGTCGAACACTTCGGCCGGCAGTTTGCGTTGGTCAAGGTTCAGCAGTTCGCAGATTGGTGGTTTCGGCATTAGGATTCGGCCTCGATTCCTTGCGATTGCGCGCCACGTCCGGCGGCAAGCATGGCCGCCATCGCCGCGATATCGCCGTCCGTCTCCTGCGATTGCGCACGCAGCGCGGCAACGTCGATGACATGCGCCTCGCCTTGCGGAATATCGCTTGCCGCGGCGACGGTGATCAGCACCTGGTCCTGCCGTCGCGCGAAGTCGAGGATCTGCCCGCGACGGGACTCGTCGAGCTGGGCGAACACATCGTCGAGGATCACGATCGGCTTGACGTCGCGCTGCGCCGAAACCACTTCGTACAGCGCCATTTTCAAGGCCAACGCCATCGTCCACATCTCGCCGTTCGAAGCGAATTCGCGGGCTGGCATGTCGTTGAGCCGCAATGTCAGATCATCGCGCTGCGGTCCGATCAGATTCTGCCCACGGGCCACTTCGCCGGGGTAGATGCGTTGGAAATGACGGCTGATTTCCGCGGCCGGCTCGTCGAACAGAAGCACCTCGTCGAAGGACGGCTCATACACCAGGTCGGCCTGTTCCTCTTCGCCCGCCAGCGAAGCATAGATGCGGGTGAACGGCTCGCGCAGCAGTCCGATCACATCGTTCCGGTCCTTGGTCAATTGCACGCCGAGGGCGATGAATTGGCCGGTCCACACTTCCAGACCGCTCAGCACGGCCTGACGCCCGTATTCGGGGTCGATGCCGGAGCCGTCGGACAGCTGTTTGAGCAATGCGGCACGCTGTTTGGCAACGTGCGTGAACTGTTGCAACGACTGCGCATAACGGGGCAACAGCAGCGAAGCCGCCTGGTTGAGGAAGTTCCTTCGGGTGGCCGGATCGCCAGACACCAACCGCTGGTCTTCGGGGGTAAAGGACACGGAGGGGACCAAACCCACGATATCCCTCATATATTGCGATTTTCCGCCGTCCACGCGCGCCCTGTTGGCGCCTCGCGCGGCGATGGTGATCTCATATGTGCGCTGTTCGCCCGCATCTTCGACGTTGGCCCGGACAGTGGCGGAAGGGTGGCCTTTTTCGACCAGCGGCAGCGATGACGAGGTGCGGTGGCTGGAGCCGGTGGACAGCACTTCCACGGCTTCCACGATATTGGTTTTCCCTAGGCCGTTCGAGCCTTGGAGAATGTTGATTCCCGGTTCGAAATCAAGCACGCAATGGTCCCATGACCGGTAATGGTCGAGCGCGAGACGGGAGATATGCATGAAAACCGGGATTCCTTGAAGGCGATGGCATGGTGGCCCGGACGGGAACTTGCCGTCCGGGCCACAGGTGGAACGAAATCAGTTGTTGAAGCGCATCGGAACGAGCAGGTAACGGTAGTCCATGGATTCGTCGGAATCCGCTTCCTGCTGGCCGTTGAATTCCACGGGCTTGACCGCGGTGGTCATCTTCATGCGCACGAACGGCTCGCTGATGGCGCTCAGGCCGTCGACCAGATAGGAGGGGTTGAACGCCACGGTGATGTCCTCGCCGTCCATGTCGATGTCGAGAATCTCCTTCGCCTGTGCTTCGTCGGCGGTGCCGGCCGACAGCGTCAGCTCCTGGCCAGAGAAGACCATACGGATCGGGGCGTTGCGTTCGGCGACCAGCGAAACGCGCTTGATGGCGTCGATGAGGGCCTGCTTGTTGATGACGGCATGAATCGGGTATTCATCGGCATACAGGCGGTCAACGGCCGGGAATTCGCCGTCGATGAGCTGGGAGGTGGACACGCGGCCGGCGTTCTCGAAGCCCAGCAGGGACGGGTTGTCCGCATCGAAATCGATGGTGACGTTCTGATGCTCGTCCAGCGAACGCGCCATGTCGCGCAGCAGCGAGCCACGGACCAAAGCGGTGGTGCTGATGGTCGCATCCTCCGGCGTCCAGGTGAAGCTGGAACGGGCCAGACGGAAACGGTCGGTGGAGCTCATGATGACCTTGTCGCCCTGGAACTGGACGCGGATGCCGGTGAGCACCGGACGGTTCTCCTCACGGGAGACCGCGACGGACGCCTGGTTGACGGCCTGAGCGAAGGTGGGGGAGTCCACCTGACCCAGTTTCGTCGGCACCACGGGCAGATCCGGATATTCGCTTTCCGGCATGAGCTGCATGGTGAAGGTCGACTTGCCCGACGTGATGGTCATCGTGGAACCATCAGTGGAAAGATAGGTTTTCGCAGCGGGCAGCGACTTGGTGATGTCGGCAAGCAGTTTGCCCAGCACCAGAACGCTACCGGCCTCGTCCACGCCGGCTTCGATGTGGTGGCGTGCGGAAATGGCGTAGTTGAAGGCGGAAAGCTGGAGTGTGCCGTCAATGGCTTCCAGACGGATGCCCGCCAGAATCGGGGTTGCGGGACGTGCGTCGATGACACGTGTGGTCCATGCCACGGCATCGGCAAGAGCTTGGGAATTGACTTCGACTTTCATGGGGTATTCCTCGTTTCGTTCGATTCACATGCCATTCTAGCGATAAGAGCAACGACGACGAAAGCGTGGGGAATTCCCCGCATTACGAGAATGACGATGAAAGTAAGAAAAACGTACTTTCGTAATAATAAGCCCTGTGGATAGTGTGGATAAGCTCGTTCAGCCCAAGCGCAGCAACGTCTCAGTACGAGGCGACATCTGTGGATAACTTCTGAGTCGAATGTGGATAAGAGCATGGGTTATCCACAGGCTCATGGCCGCGCAAAACTTATCCACAATTCACTGTGAATAATCCACGAGCCATCCACTGCCGTTTTCCGTGTTTCCAACGGCTTTTCCACAGACCTTTCCCCGAAATGTGGATATGTATGTGGAAAACTCGATGTACAAGAAATTCTGTCCGGGCGTGTCACGCGGATAGTAAAAAGGCTGGTAAATAATTTACCAGCCTAAGGAAAACCGTTGGAAATACGCCGTTTGTTGTGGTTGCTTCCGTTACTTGTCGTTGGAACGCTGCTTGAGCTGCAGAGTCAACTCGGTCACGTAGTTGTAGATCTCCTGCTTCTCCTGCATCTCGTCGTTGATGCGCGTATACGCGTGCATCACGGTGGTGTGGTCCTTGCCACCGAAGACCAGGCCGATGTCGTTGAGGCTCATGCTGGTCAGCTCGCGTACCAGATACATGGCGATCTGGCGTGCCAGCGCGATCTTCTTGGTACGCGAACGGCCGACGATGTCGTCGAACGTCAAATAGAAGTACTTGGCCACCTGCGTGATGATGTCCGCGGGCTTGATTTCCACGTCGGTGGTGAAGAAGTCCTGCAAAGTCTGCTCCGCAAGGGCTTTGGTGACCGGCTGGTTGCTCAGCGACGCCATGGCGGTCACACGGTTCAGCGCGCCTTCCAGCTCGCGGATGTTCTCGGTGAACCGTTCCGCGATCAGGTTGAACACGTCGTTGGGAATATTGGAGCCGTTCATGGTGGCGATCATGCGCAGAATGGCGATTCGCGTCTCCAGATCCGGCGGTTTGACGTCCACGGTCAGGCCCGATTCGAAGCGGGAGATCAGACGTTCGTTGAAGCCCTGCAGGTCCTTCGGCGGCACATCGGAGGCGATCACGATGCGCTTGTTGGCCTGATGCAGGGTGTTGAACGTGTGGAAGAACTGCTCAAGGGTCGCGTCCTTGCCGCTCAGGAACTGGATATCGTCGATGAGCAGCACGTCGACCTCGCGGTAGCGGCGGTTGAATTCCTTGATCTGGCCGGAACTTTGGTTCGTATCGGCCAGAGCCTCGATGAATTCGTTGGTGAATTCCTCACTGGTGACGTAGCGGACCTTCAGATTGGGGTCCTTGACCAGCGCGTAGTTGCCGATGGCGTTCAGCAAATGGGTTTTGCCCAGGCCGGAGCCTCCGTAGATACACAACGGATTGAAATCATGGCCGGAACCCTCCGCCACGGCCAGCGCCACGGTACGTGCGAAACGGTTGGAATCGCCGGGCACGAAGGTGTCGAAGGTGGCGTTCTTGTTCAAATGCGTTTCGGGGTCGAGCAGCGGCCTGTTCTGGCCGCTCTGGAAATGGTCCTGTTCCGGCGGCATCGTCGCGGGAATCGGCAACTGGCCCTGCATCGTCTCGTTCGCAGGGGACTTCGCCGGCGATTTCGCGGGGGAGAAGCGCGGATAGGTTTCCTCCGGCTGTTCCTCCGTTTTCGGCTTCATTTCAACGATTTTGAAGGCGGGGAAGATGTCCTGTTCGGCGGATTCGCGCAACGCCTCCATCAACGGCTTGTTCAATTCGGTCTGCAAAGCCTGCTGAGCCGCCTCACTGGGCACGCACAGCATGATGGTCGGACCCCACATGCCTTCGGGATAGACGTTCTCCAGCCAGCTTTTGTCACGTACGGACAGCGACGGATTCTGGTGCAGCAGGGCCAAAGCGTCGGACCACACCCCACGAGCCTGCTCGAGAGGATCTGTTGTCGTGTTATCAGCCACGGATAATCCTTTCTCGACAGACGTACCACTGATGTGCAACTGTATATTTGTACTCTCTTTTCCCCGAGTTATCCACCGGCGTGCGTGTTGAAAAGATTGAAATGTGAATAACATTGTTGTAGTTTGTGGATAACTTTTGTGGGGAATTCGGCGGAATCGCAACGATTATGTGGATTGTTTTATGTGGGGAATCCCCATGAAAATGTGAAGAAAAATGGACGACGCGACAATCTGTTCAGGGGTCAGAGTAATTTAGTAGAGCTTGACTCATGAGGAGCCGTGCCTTGGCATGGCTAAAAACACCGGGAGCATTAATTATGAAGAGGACATTCCAGCCGAACAACCGCCGTCGCCACATGAAGCACGGTTTCCGTCAGCGCATGCGCACCCGCGCAGGCCGCGCTCTGATCAACCGTCGCCGCGCCAAGGGCCGCAAGTCCCTCGCTGCCTGATTTTTTAGTGGCATAGAGCGGTGGAACGGCTGAAAAGCCATCGCGATTTTGTTGCGGTGCTCAAACGCCGTCGTAGGGTATCGCGAGAAGACATCGTCGTGCATTATCTGATGCACGACGATGTCGTAACGGGCGATACAGCGACGGTGCAAGGCTGCCGTGTCGGCTTGGCCGTTTCCAAAGCTGTTGGCAACGCGGTCACGCGCAACGCCGTGAAAAGGCGTTTCCGTGTGCTTGCACGAAAGTACGAATCACTATTACCTGAATCCTGCGATATCGTGTTGCGTGCCAAGCCAAGTGCCGCACGTGCCGATTTCCTGTCGCTTGAGCAGCAGATGGCATCGTGTTTCGAAGCGGTGAAACGTAAAACCGCTTCCCGACAATGAGCAAGGGGCATCATCGCAATTGGATGGTGCGGCTCATCCGCTGGTATCAGAAACATATTTCCGCCCATACCGCACCTCGGTGCCGGTATTATCCCAGCTGCTCCAGTTATGCGATTCAGGCGATTGAACGATTTGGCTGCCTTAAAGGTGGCCTTCTTGCGTTATTACGCCTTCTTCGTTGCAACCAGTGGAACCGTGGAGGAATCGACGACGTTCCACAGCTCTATTCCTTGTTTTACAGATGTTCGTGGTCGAAGGCACATGAGGAGCCTCGTCTCACGCCTCTGGATGTAGATGAACCCTATAGGCGATAAGGAGAATGGCCTGTAATGAATCAAGATCAATTCCTCCTCGATAGTGGTTTCTGGGGCTGGCTGTACAAGCTCCTGTACCCCGTCGAGTGGCTCATGACGCAGATTATGGCCGGATTCCACCGATTCATGGTGATGCTGGGCATGAACGAGATCGGTTTCTCGTGGGTCATGTCCATCGTGTTCCTGGTGATTGTGGTCCAGGCGTGCGTGTTCCCGCTGTTCTACAAGTCCATGAAGGGCATGCGCAAGATGCAGGCCCAGATGGCCGTTTTGCAGCCCAAGATGCAGCGCATCCAAAACAAGTACAAAGGCAAGAACGATCCCGCCAGCAAAGAGGCTTTGCAACGCGAGATGATGAAGCTCTACCAGGACAACGACGCGAACCCGATGGGCGGCTGCACGTCGATGCTGCCTATGTTCGTGCAGGGTCCTGTGTTCATGTGCATGTTCTACACCCTGTCGGCCATTCCATACATCGCCCGTGGCAAGTTCAGGAACGGTTCCGGCCTCGGCGCCTTCGACATCGCCACCGCCAAGCAGTTCACCTCCACCAACGTGTTCGGCGTGAACGTGGCCGAGAACTTCACCACCGCCGACATCCACGGCAAGATCATCATCGGCATCTTCGTGGCGTTGATGTGCTTCTGCCTGTGGCTCATGCAGTACAACAGCATGAAGCGCAACATGGCCCAGAGCGCTGCGAACAAGCAGACTGAAATGATGCAGAAGATGATGCTGTGGATGTTCCCGATCATGTACATCTTCTCCGGCGTCGCCATGCCGTTCGCAGTGCTGGTGTACTGGTTGACCAACAACATCTGCAACCTGCTGCGTTCCGTCTGGCAGATCCACGTCTTCCCGACTCCGGGATCCCCGGCCGCCGAAGCGAAGGAAAAGCGCGACCACGCCCACGAGAACGCCCGCCGCGCCAAGGCCGGTCTGCCGTCCCTCGAAGAGGAGGAGCTGCAGAAAGCCAAGAAGGCCGCGGAGGCGAAGGAAAAGAACGGCTTCCAGCGTCAGCAGCCAAGCCGCAAAAAGAAGAAGAAGAAATAACATCAAGTGTGTGTCCTGTGTTTCACGTGAAACGCAGGACACACCGCTTTTGTATCGGGCGAATCGCCCATATGATACAACCCAATCAGTAGACTTTCAGTAGACTTTCAGTAGACTTGAAATAATACGAACCCCGCTCAAAGGAGTAAAACACCATGGCGCAGGATGCTGAGAAAACCATCGATCAGCTCAATGACGAAGCTGACATCGCTGCCGATTACCTTGAAGGATTGCTTGACATCGTCGACTACGAGGGCGATATCGAAATGGGCGTGCGCAACAACCGTCCGACCGTGCAGATCGTTGCCGACGACGACACCGACATCAAACATCTGATCGGACGCAACGGCGAAGTCGTGGACGCCCTGCAGCAGCTCACCCGACTCGCCGTACAACAGAAGACCGGCGAGCGGTCCCACCTCATTGTGGACGTGGACGGCTATCTGAAGCGCAAGCGCCAGCGCCTGCACGACCTTGCGCTGGATGCCATCGACGAGGCGCGCGAGACTGGCGAGCCGGTGGACCTGAAGCCGATGAACTCCTTCGAACGCAAGATCATCCATGATGTGGTGCGCGAGGAAGGCATGAAGTCTCGGTCCCATGGCGAAGAACCGCATCGTTACGTCACGGTGTACGTCAAGGCTTCCGCAGCCGATGACGCCGACGAGATCGACGAAGCCTGAAATAGTTTCACGTGAAACATGAAGCGTCGCGAGTTTCTCGCGGCGCTTTTTGATGCCTGTAGATTAGGATGGTGTGCATGAGTGATGTGAATGACGAATTGGATGGGTCGCCGATTCTTGAGGAAGTGCTTGGCGATGCATTGGGCAAGTTGAAGGTGTTTCACGTGAAACTTGCTGCGGAAGGAGAGCCGCGCGGGCTGATAGGGCCACGCGATGTCGGTATTATTTGGGAACGGCATATTCTGAACTCCGCGGCCATCGTACCGTTCATCCGTGAAGCAACGGCCAAGAGGCAATTCAAGACGGTGGCGGATATCGGCAGTGGTGGAGGATTCCCCGGTATCGTGGCGGCCGCCTGCCTGCCGGACCACCAGTTCACTTTGGTGGAACCGATGGAACGCCGTATCGAATGGCTTCATGAGTGCGTTGACGAAATGGGATTGGACAATGTCTCGATAGTGCGCTCCCGAGCCAACGCCGTAATCGAAGCCGTCCGCGGTTCGAACGGTGGCCGGAAGGGCAGGGGAGAGGATGCCGTCGATCTCGACGGAAATCCCATCCCGGTCAGGCATCCGTTTGCCGTGGTGACCTGCCGTGCGGTTGCGCCGATGACCAAACTATCCGGATGGACGCTGCCGTTGCTGGACAAAGGCGGACGGCTGGTTGCCCTGAAAGGACGATCCGCGCAGGAGGAAATCGTCAAGGCCACCAAAGAGATCTCCAAAAACGGCGGTATCCATCCCCGCGTGGTGGAGGCCGAGGTCGGTCCGGGTCTGGAACCGACGCATGTGCTGATGGTGGACAAGCGATAAGTTATCCACAAAATCGCGTGAGTTATCCACAGTATCCACAATCGCGGAAATGTGTTACGAAGCATCTTGAAGAAGCTTGGAATTGCAACGATTGTTCTGTGGATAACTTTTGGGTGGTCGGATGAGTTATCCACCAACTATCCACCGTTGTTCACAATGGTGCACATGGCCGTGAACAGGTGAAAATCTGTCCACCCAAATGATGAAACTTGATTGTTGAATATGTATAGGAAGGCTAGTTCATGACTGGACCTGAAGAACCAGACAATTTGACGTCGATGGAATCCGCCACGGAAACCATCAAGCGAATCTTCGAAGGCTCGACATCCCCCGTAGGCGCGCAAATCGCTGATGAATCGACGCGATACAAGGCATTGGAGCATGCGGTCTGCCCGAAGCCGGCCCAAACGCGCCTGATCGCAGTCGCCAACCAGAAAGGTGGCGTCGGCAAAACCACATCCGCGGTGAACCTGTCCGCGGCCTTGGCCCGTTTCGGATGCAAGGTCCTGCTTATTGATATGGATCCGCAGGGCAACGCCTCCACGGCATTGGGTGCCCCGCACGCCTCCGGTCAGCCTTCGGTGTATGACGTCATCGAAGGACGCAAGCGCATCGCGGAAGTCAAGTGCACGTGCCCTGATTTCGACAACCTCGACGTGGTCCCCGCATCCATCGATTTGAGTGGCGCCGAATTGGAAGTCGCCGACATGGCGGACCGCAACTCGCTGCTGAAGAACGCGGTGGACGAGTTCCTCGCCACCAGCGAAGAGCATTACGATTACGTGATCATCGACTGCCCGCCGAGCCTGGGTCTGCTGGTGATCAACGCCATGTGCGCCGTGCACGAAATGCTGATTCCGATTCAGGCCGAGTATTACGCCTTGGAAGGTTTGGGCCAGCTCATCAACACCATCGGACTGGTGCAGGAACATTACAATCCGTCGCTGCTGGTCTCCACGATGCTCATCACCATGTACGACAAGCGCACGCTGCTGAGCCGCGAAGTGCATGGGGAAGTGAAGAAGCACTATCCGACAATCGTGCTCGACACCACCATTCCGCGCACGGTGAAGATTTCCGAAGCGCCAAGCTTCAACCAAAGCGTGATCGCATACGACCCCAAGGGCATGGGTGCGATCGCGTACTGCGAAGCCGCGCTGGAACTTTCGCGTCGTTCCGATACGGTGCTGCAGGCAATCGATGCAAGAAGGAATGAGAACTGATCATGGCAACTAAGTCGCGTTTGGGTAAAGGTCTTGGCGCACTGTTTCCTTCTCTTCCGGGGGAGCCGCAGCATCAGGAGCATGCGGCGCCTGCCGCTGCCGCCAAAGAAGTCAAGGCTTCCAAGACTGATGGGCATGTGGAATCCAAGAGCGCGTCCGCTACCGCACAGGCATCGGTGAACGCCGTGCAGGGGATGAAGCATGCTGTTTCACGTGAAACAACCAAGAAAAACCAGCATCGTCGTGCCAGCATGCCGGCGATTTCGTTGAACGAAAGCGCGCATCCCGCGGACATGTTCTTCGGCTCCACCGCTCAGCCAGCTTCCGAACAGGGCGAGCAGCAGGGGAGTGTTTCACGTGAAACCACGCCGACCGAACATAAGAAGGACGAACCGGAACTGCTTCCCGTGCAGGGTGGATATCTGGTTGAACTGCGTTTGAGCGACGTCGGTCCCAATCTGCATCAGCCACGTACCATTTTCGATGAAGACGACCTGCGCGAGCTAGCCGAATCCATCAAGGAAGTCGGTGTACTGCAGCCAATCGTCGTACGCAAGCGTCCGCAATCGCAAATCGAAGCCGCCCGCAGGGAAGCCGCAGCCAAACCGGCCGAACCGCACAACATGTTCGACGGGCGCATGGATAGCATGTACGAGCTCATCATGGGCGAACGTCGTTGGCGCGCATCGCAGATCGCCGGCCTGAAAACGATTCCGGCCATCGTCAAAACCACCGCCGATGACGACATGCTACGTGACGCACTGCTGGAGAACCTGCATCGCGTCGCGCTGAATCCACTGGAAGAGGCGGCTGCCTACCAGCAGATGATCGACGATTTCGGCCTGACGCAGGCCCAACTGTCCAAGTCGGTGTCGAAATCCCGTCCGCAAATCGCCAACACCTTGCGATTGCTCAACCTGCCGGCCGCCGTGCAAAAGAAGGTCGCATCCGGACTGCTGTCCGCGGGCCACGCGCGTGCGCTGCTGGGACTGCCGACGGAAGCGGATATGGAACAGCTGGCCACGCGCATCATCGCCGAGGGACTGTCCGTACGCAGCACCGAGGAAATCGTGTCGATGAAGGCCTCCGAAAGCGACCAGCCCAAGAAGCCGAAGGCCAGCAAGCTCAATCCGTGGGCTGGTACCCCCGTTCAGGTTGGTCTGGAGCAGCGTTTCGGCACCAAGGTCTCCATCAAGGGATCGAAGAAGCACGGGCGAATCGAAATCGTGTTCAAATCGGAAGACGATATGAAACGCATCGTCGACCTGCTTATGCAGCAGCAGAGATGAACGAACCGAGCCAATCGAGCTCGGCGAGCGATAATGATTTGAACGATTTGAGCCTTACTTGAGCGAATCGAGATAAGCCTGCGCATCCAGCGCGGCGCGGCACCCCATGCCCGCCGCGCTGATGGCCTGCCGATAGACGCTATCCACGCAGTCTCCCGCGGCGAAAACGCCGGGTTCGCTGGTACGCGTGCTGGCGCCATCGACCGTGATATAACCGGCTGAATCGACGTCTACAAGCCCGTTAAGAAAAGCAGTGGCAGGAGTGTGCCCAATCGCCATGAAAACGCCGTTAGCGGGGATTACAGAGGTCTTTTCGGTGGCGGTGTTGCGCACCTCCACCTCCTGTACGCCGTTCTCGTCGCCGCGAATCTCCTGCACCACAGCGTCAAGCATGAAATCGATTTTCGGATTGCGTTGCGCACGCTCCACCATGATGCGGGAAGCACGGAACGTGGAACGCCTATGAATAAGGGTGACGGACGAGCCGAAACGGGACAGGAAATCAGCTTCTTCGAAAGCGCTGTCGCCGCCGCCGACCACCACAATCGGCTTGTTGCGGAAGAAGAAACCATCGCAGGTGGCGCAGTAGGATACACCTTTGCCTGCGTATTCCGTCTCGCCTGGCACGCCCAGCTTACGATAGTTTGAGCCTGTTGCGATGACCAGCGCGCGTGCGTCGTACACGTCGCCGCCGTCAAGGGTGACGGTTTTGATGCCGGAATCGGCATTCGAAGCAACCGAAACAACATCGTCCCAAACGATATGCGTGCCGAACCGTTCCGCCTGCTTGCGCATATTGTCCATCAGATCCGGACCCATGATGCCATCGGGAAAGCCTGGGAAATTCTCCACTTCGGTGGTGTTGACCAACTGGCCGCCGGGCGTCAGCGCGCCGGCGACGACCAGCGGCTCGAAGCCGGCGCGGCCAAGATAGATCGCGGCAGTATAGCCAGCCGGGCCGGAACCGATAATCACCACATCACGCATATCACTCATGGTTGCTACTGTAATGCAGTTTCCACGACGGTTGCGGGCGGTTTTGCAGATGGCGTTCAAAAAGGCGTTCAAAAAGGCGTTCAAAAAAGTCAGCTATCCGTCATGTTGTTTCACGTGAAACAAAAAGAGGGTGTGCGGAACAATCCGCATACCCTCCTTGTCTGCCGATGCGTCAGAAAATCTGCACCGAATCGATGTACAGCTGGTTGCCGGGAAGGCTGTCGAACGGCACCCACAAGAGGATGTCCTGGGTCTCCACGGCCTTGTTGAACTTGATTTCGGTGGTGCCGCTGGCGTCGAACTCGAACTGGGCGACCTGTTCACCCTGGTTCGGGCTGGACTTGGCGTTCACGCGAATGTAGCCCTGGCCGCCGGAAGAACGGATCTTGATGACCATGCGATACGCTTTCTGGGGCTGGCTGAGGTGGAGGTAATAACCGTAACCCTGTTGTCCGTCCGGATTGGACAGGAACTGGCGGTTGTCGATCTCATACGGAGTCGTGTTCTCCGGCATCTTCGGCTCCGGAACCTTCCGCACCTTCTTATCCGAAGTCACCACCTTGTCGACGTCCTTCTTGGCGGAATGGCTCTTCTTCGTGGTTTTCTTCGGCTTGCTGGAATCGGAGCTGCCGTTGTCGGAGCTGTTGGCATCGTTGGAATCGCTGTTTGCATCGCTGGCGGAGCTGCTGCCATTGCCGGAATCGCCATTATTGCCGAAAGGCACGTCGTCAAGGTTCATTTCCGGCCACGGATTGTTGGAATTCGTATTGGTGATGCCGTCATCCGGCTTCTTGGTCAAACCATGAATGGCGAATCCCAATGCGACGGCCACCACAATGAACGCGACCACAATGGCCACGACCTTGGTGGTGAGCTTGCCGAACAATTTGGCATTGGCGACCTCGGCTGGACTGGAGGAAGAGGCTTTAGGGGCAAAGCTCGGCGGCACCGCAACGGGGGCTCCGTTTTCGTTCTGATATGCCGCGTCGATCGCTTCCTGCTCCGCCTTCAACGCGCGTGCGGATTCCTCGCCCGGCTCGATGACCTGTCCGTCAGGTCCGATCACCGGAATGCGACCGGTCTTCTCCAATTGCGAATCGTCCGTATGATAATCGCCCTGCGGCGACGGCGTGGAAACACGGATGGGGAAGGAGAACGGCGAATCCACATCTTCGGAGGATCCGTCGAGGTCCTCTTCGCTGAGTAGTTCGCGGCTGTTGTTCCACAGCGATTTCACGGCACCGCCGGTCGCGGCCATACCCTTGGCCAAGGCTTCCTTGCTGTCGGAGAAATCAGTGTGTGGTTCAGGCGCTTCGAACGTCATTTCCGGAATGCTTCCGGTTTCAGCCAGCGTATCGGGCAAGGCGATGGCATCCTGCTCGAGAATCTGCAGCAGGGGCACGTTCACAATCGAGCATTCCGAATCCGCGGACGGTAACGCAATATCGGGGCCGTTAAGCTTCGCCAGCGGCTCGTAGTCGCCCAGCAACGCCTCCAATTCGGCGATGGTGGCCATCGGAACGGTCGGGAAACCGTCCTTCTCCTTGAGATCCAGACCACGCTTGCAAATCACGCGGAACTCCATCGGCACGTTCGGTGAAATCGCGTCAAGATGGTAGTTCGTGGACAGCGTCGACGGCGTGCGCGTCAGCAGGGAATACAGCAGGGAAGCGACCTGGCGAATCGCAAGCTGCTCCTGGTTTTCCACGGATTGCACGCGCGAAGTATCGGCCAGCATGATGCTTACCGGCGCGTCGGCGATTTCAATGCCGTTGCGGGTCAATCGCACGGTGTCCGTGCTGATCGAGAAATGCGTGAGATTGTCTTTCTGCAACACGTGCAGGGCTTCGACGACCTCACCAAGAATGGAACGGATCGCGGTGAAGCTCAGCGGCTTGCTGGACTGCGTGAGATACTCGCTCAACGACATGCCGGCATCGAGCTGCGTGATCACCAACGCCACCTCGCCCACGTGCTGAAGCTGCAGCACCTGCGTGAAATGGGCGTCGTGGGAAATCGCCAGCATGGAGGCCGTCGCATTGACGTCCTGCAAAGCCTTGCGGTTGTTGACGATAAAAAGCTGGCAATCCCGGGCAAGCACGTGATCGCTTGCCTTCCAAACCTGCAAGCCGGTTTCCTCGCGCAATGGCGAAACCAGCACATAGCGGTTGCTGATGGTATCTCCCAGTTGAGGTTTCATGGTTTCCTTCAACTCTGTAACGATTGTTCTACCTACGCTGTTATTCTTGGTCGCCGTTTTCGGCGGTACTTTGCTCAAGTTTACCGTTGGGGCTGGCCGTTCCGCCAGACTTAGGCTTGTTGCCAAGCCCTGGTATGCGGGTGGCGAGCATGTCCACGACCGAAGTGAGCTCCTCGGCACGCAGCGCCCACAGGCACGCCAGATAGACGATGGCGATGACGATGGTGAGCAGTATCGCGGACAGAACCGCCTGACCCCAGTTCATAGTGCCGTCGTCGGGGCCGATATGCGCTCCGACCAGCCGGTAGACGCCGTTGCGGCACAGCAGGCCAATCACGCAGGCGGCTATCGTGGCCACCAGCGCCTTCGCATAGGCGGTGATGATGCGCTTGTCGTCCGCATCGCCGTCGAAACGGGAACGGAGCATGTGCGTAAGCAGCGGATACGGCAGGATGAAGCTCACCGAAATCGCCAATCCGATGACGGTGATCCACTGCGTGGGCGGCAGAATGAACGTCGACGCGATGATGACGCCACCCTGGATGGCCATGGTGATCGCCATGAAAATAAACGGATGCTTGCCGTCTTCGAACGCGTAGAACGTGCGTTGGATGACCAAATACGAGCTGGAAAGTGGCAGGCCGATGCCCAAAGCGGCGAGCGGCGCGCTGATGAGCAGCGCCTCACGCACGCTGATGGACGGCAGCAGTGCGAGGATGATCGGCAACGGAAGCACGATGAACGCCGCTGCGAAGAAGCACATGATGAGATTGAGATTACGCAGGGCCGAGCTCAGATCCTTGCGCGCCTCGTCGATATTGCGGTCCGCGATGGCTTTCGATATTTTCGGGAAGATCGCAGTGGCGATGGACACGGCGATCAGCGAATACGGCAGCATGTAGATGGTGTACGCATTCTGATACGAGGCGTTGCCGGCCACGTCCAACTGGCTCATATGCAGCTGTTCCGAAGCCTTGAACGGCGCGCTGGTGGCCACGCGGGTGACGATGATGTTGACGATCTGATCGACGCCGACGATGCCGAGGCTCCACGCGGCGACCGGTCCCATCGAACGCAGTCCGATGCCGTGAACGCCGAATTTCGGACGGTATTTCAGGCCGATTCTCGTCAAAGGAATGAACAGCACCAGCGCCTGGAACGCCACGCCAAGCGTCCAAGTGCCGGCGGTCAGCGCGATTTTCGTCGGCGTCCAGAAGTCCAGCGGACGTTCCGTGGCCCTGCCGAACATCGCGATGAACGTGCCGAAACCGATGCAGCTGATGATGTTCGCGCCGACCGAGCTCCACGCATACGTGACGAAATGGTCCTTCGCCGCGAGAATCTGCCCGATCACCGTATACAGGCCGTAGAAGAAGATCTGGGGCATGCACCACAAGGTGAAGGAGGTGGCGAGGGCCATGGTTTCGGCGCTGCCGTTGACATACAGTTTGGTCAACAACGGCGTGGCAACGGCCATGAGCAGCGTCACACCCAACAACAGGGTGATGGCAAGGGTGATGAGCTTGTTGAGCTTGGTTTCGGCGTCCTTCGATTTCAGCGTGCGCACGATCTGCGGCACAAGCACCGCGTTGAAGATGCCGCCGGAAACCAGCGTGTAGATGACCTGCGGAATCATCGAACCGGCCTGGTAGGCGTTGGCGGCATAGCCGGTGGTGCCCAAGGCCCAGGCAAGCAGGATGGTGCGGATTTGGCCGGTCACGCGCGAAGCGGCGGTACCGGAGGCCATGATCAGTGAGTTACGGCCAACGGAAGAACTCATTCGTCGGGATCCTTCTTACGGTTGAATTGACGCCACAGTCCCACAGCGCCCAAGAGCACGGCGAAGCCGATGATGACGAAACCGCTCTTGTCGCTGATCTGCAGCGCGCTGGTGATGTGGGTGACCTGCGTGGCTCCAAACGCTGCACCATTCCTGTCGAACAGGCTGATGGTGGCGTTGGCGGTGCCGGACGTGGACACACGGATGGTGAACGCCACCTGTGCCTCGCCGTGGGGCGGCACCTGCACGGTGTCGAATCGGGACGTGACGATCTGCATGGAATCGGTCAGCGACGAGACCTTCACCTTCACCGGGTACGGGTGGCTGTTGCTGATGGTCACCGGCATTTTCGCGGTTTCGCTGACCACGTTCACGCTTTCCGTCGGCGTGATCGCCACACCGTTGATCAGCAGGGCCGCGAGCTGGTTCGCGCCTTCCGCCATCGTGCTTCTGGAAGGGCTTTCGCCGCCCAACGCGTGCAGGGCCATGATGGTGTGGGCGTTCGTCAGCTGCCTGCTCCAGGTGTTGACGTCGGATTCGTCTTTTCCGTTCGGCTTGACGAGGATCGACGTATTGAAACGTTTGATGTTGCTCGATGAGTTCGCCAGCGCGCTCAGAGTCTGCTGGACGTCGCTGCGCATGCCATCGGTAAGGCCGTCCGTTTGGGGAAGGTCGGTTGACATGCTGGCCGCATCTTCGGAGATGTCGGCATCCTTCAACGTGGCGAGATCGGTGAGGTTCAGCCACGGCGACTGCTCGATGTCGCTCATCAGCGCGTCCACAACACTGGGGTCGGAATCCTCGTTCAGACAGACCAGCAGGTTGCGTTCCGCATAAGGCTGTTCCATCTGGTAGAACGCGCTTTGCGCGACGAATCGCGCCAATCTGCCGGCCGTGGTTCCCTCGCTGTCGGCGTTGGCATCGTCACTGGTCGCCTTGCCTTGGGCCAGGCCGGAAAGCACATTCTGCGCGGAAAGCACGGTGATGTCCCCGGCGTCGGTGGAGACCACCGTCTTGCCGGTACGTACGGTAGCCGCATCGTCCTCTTCGAAGTCATGCGTGGCGATGACGGTGCCGTACCCCTGCTGGCGGGCCTTCGTCAACGCTTGTAGGGTCCAATTGCCGTTGCCCTGCCACGCGTATGCGGTGATGTCCGCGTTGCTGTCACCCAATGCCGATTGATAGGTTTTCCGGGCTTTGGCTGCGGACCATTGACGGTCGTTGATACCGGCTGCGCTGTAGGCCGGAGCGTTGTTCATGGCGCTGTAGGCGGTTATGTCGAACAATGCGGGCTGGGTGATGCCGTCGACCCGCGTTGGCATCGCCATCGCCTGCAGGTAGGTCGGATCTCCTACGACCTGCAGCATGTTGTGCTTGGCGAAGGTCTGCTGCAACGATTTGAGCCGTGCGTCGTCATCCTTGCTGGGCATGGCGATTTTCGCCAGTTTCGAGGAGGAAATACCCCCTTCATCGACCAGCTGTCCAAGCAGCTTGCTGTCGGTGGTCCACCCGTTGGCGGCCAGCGGCTGGGCGACGGTGATGTGCAGCGCCGGCGTGCTGGGCGTGTGGAGTCCCGCGCCGGTGCGCGTCACGAACGTATGCGATTGAACAAGGGGGGTTCCGTTGGCGGAATAGCTCAGCAGCACCGGCTTCGGCCCCCAAGAGTTGATGGCCGCGAGCGATTCCTGATGGGCGTCCGCGTCGATGCTCACGTTGGCGCTGGCTCCCGGCTGCAACGCGGGCACATCGGCCTGTCCCACGGATTGCGGGGTGGGGATTCGCCCGTTGCTTTCAGACCAATCCTGGATGTCGTTGCGCGAAACGAACGTGTAGAAGGCGTTCATGGCCAGCGTCAGCGTTCCCGCGGGAATCTCCTGTCCGGTCGTGTTGGTCACCGTGGCGTTCAGATGGTATCCGGAGGTGTCCGTCAATACGGCCGTGGAAGAGTTGATGGACAACATACCGTCCGTCGACTCCGCCGATGTGGTCGATTCCATGGCCCTTGCCGATGGCGTGGGTGCGTATAACAACATCAACGCCATGGTCAATACCATGGCGAGGATGGATGATAACGCGCGAAGGCCACGCGAAACGTGCCGTTGTGCGGATTGATTCACTATTACGCCTGTCTGTTGAGTTTCCTTGCGTACAACCATGCTATCTTCCGTTCGTTCGGATAGCTCAGCACATCGTCCAAATCAGCAAAATCCACCCAAATGGCGTCTTCGGCCTCATGGTCGGGATCGCCTTCGACGGTCAGCTCGCCGCCGATCTGCCGCAACGCGAAGTGGTGCACCAGCTTGTGCACGCGTTGGCTGGTACCGGTGAACCAATAGTCGATGGTGGCGATGGAATCGACCACCTCGCCCAGAATGCCGGTTTCCTCATGCACTTCGCGCACGGCCGTCTGCTGCGGCGTTTCGCCTTTTTCGATATGTCCCTTCGGCAGGCACCATTCCAAATGCCCGCTGCGTGAATGACGTGCGATGATCGCCACGCGACCCTTGTCGTCGAACACCAGCCCGCCCGCCGAATACTCGCGCACCACCGGCAGCTCCTGCGCGTCAAGCGATGCGAACGTGGTCGGACCATCCGCGGTGCGCCGGCGCGGCATCATCGCCGGCGTAGGCGCGCTCGGCGTGATAATCGTGCGCTGCTGCAATTGCTGTAGTTGTTGCAGCTGCTGCAGCGAAACCGACTGCGATGTGTACAGCAGTTCGTCCGGTTCCAGCGGATTTTGGGCATGGTCGTCCGCAGCATGGGCAAGCATGCGTGCAAGGTCTGCGGGCGTAATCATGATTCCAACCATACTCAATTCTGTGTGCAGGTGGGGTAACGGTATGCTGGTAAACGGAAAACTTGTGGTGTTGAAAGGTATGGCGTGAACTTCGAAGTGTGGCCAGAGGCCATTGAATTAGGACGTATGTTTGCTGCGGAAGGCTACGAACTGGCACTGGTCGGGGGTCCTGTCCGCGACCTGCTGCTGCATCGCAAATCGCATGATTTGGATTTCTGCACATCGGCGCGTCCCGAGCAGTTTGAGCATATTCTGCGCCGTTTTGGGCATGATGGCTTCTGGGATATGGGCCGCAAATTCGGCACGCTCGGCGCGATGCGCAGGCGTGAGGACGGCACCGAGGTGAAAGTGGAGGTGACCACCTACCGTTCCGACACGTACGACCCCGACTCGCGCAAGCCGGAAGTCAATTACGGCGACACGCTGGAAGGCGATCTTTCCCGCCGCGATTTCACCGTCAACGCGATGGCGTTGCGTGTTCCGGAACTCGAATTCGTCGATCCGTTCGGCGGTGCGAACGATTTGGCCAAAGGCGTGCTGCGTACCCCCGTCGATCCGCGGCAGTCGTTCGACGACGATCCGTTGCGCATGATGCGCGCCGTGCGTTTCGTGGCGCAGCTCGGCTTCCGCATCGAGCCGGAAACCGCCGAAGCGCTGTCCGACATGGTCGATCGCATCGAAATCGTCTCCGCCGAACGTGTGCGCGACGAACTGGTCAAGCTGCTGCTGTCCGATCGCCCGCGCGCCGGCATCGAAGCGTTGGTCGATTCCGGTCTTGCCGACATCGTGCTGCCGGAAATTCCCGCGCTGCAGCTGGAAATCGACGAGCACCATCGCCATAAGGACGTGTTCGAACACACCATGATCGTCATCGAACGCGCCGTCGCCCTCGAAACCGGTTCCGACGGTCCGGTGCCGGCCCCGGACCTGACGCTGCGTCTGGCGGCTCTGCTGCACGACATCGGCAAGCCGAAGACCCGTCGTTTCGAAGCGGGCGGCAAGGTGAGCTTCCACCGTCATGACGCCGTCGGCGCGAAGATGACGCGCAAGCGTTTGAAGGCACTGCATTTCGACCACCACATGGTCGAGGACGTCAGCGAGCTGGTCAACCTGCATCTGCGCTTCCACGGCTACGTGGAGGAGCCGTGGACGGATTCCGCGGTCCGCCGCTACGTCAAGGACGCTGGCCCGCTGTACGAGCGTCTGAACCGCCTTACGCGCGCCGACACGACCACACAGAACAAGCGCAAGGCCATGATGTTCTCGGCGGCCATGGACGAGATGGAACAGCGTGTACGCGACCTGAAAGAAAAGGAAGACTTCGACGCGATCCGTCCTGACCTCAACGGCGACGAGATCATGCAGCTGCTAAGCATCGAACCAGGCCCGATGGTCGGCAAGGCGTACAAGCACATGCTGGAATACCGCCTCGATAACGGTCCGGTGGAGCGTGACGTGGCCGTTGCCGAGCTGGAACGCTGGTACAAGGAGCAGGGCGAATAACGATTGACATGCGGTGGTTTCGCCGCATGCATGGAACAGTGTGCTTGGAACAGCTCGAATACGAAAACCCGCGTTCCCGATTGGGGGAGCGCGGGTTTTTCATATTGCCTATATCGATTTCGATTGGCGGTCAGCTTTGCGGATTCACCGCATCATGCTCGGGCGCCTTGGGCAGGTCGGTCATCTTGTCCACCGCGACGCAGCCCTGGATGCCGGTGATCGCCTTGCCTGCGGCGGGAACCTTCTTCGCATCCTGCAGATTGTCGAACGTGGCGCCCACGATGACGTCGATCAGCTGGTCCTGACGGTCGTCCATAACCAGCATGGCATCGGTGAAATTGCTTGCCACGGTGTACGCCTGATTCACGCCGTTCTTGCCGAAGACGATCATCGTGCGATCCACCTTCTTGGTGTAGTTGCCCGGCGTCTGGGGGTTGAACTCGCGGTTCTGCAACGCGTCGCTCACCGCCTTGGCGAAGCCGGAGAACTTCGTGCCGTTGAGCACACGCAGCGTGATGTTGCGATTCTCCACATACTTGGCCTTGTTGCCGTCGGCTTCCTTGATGGGGCACGGTGCCTGCTGGCCGTAGTTCGGCTGTACGGCGGCCGACTTGACGTTGCCCAGGCCTCCGACATGGAAAAAGAACAGCAGGGACACCACCATGGCGACCACCATGACGGCTCCGGCGATGCTGAACACCGTCTTCTGACGGCGGCGAATGTACTCTTTGCGCGCGGCGCGCTCGTCGTTAGCCTGGGTCATTTACGAATTCCTTTTGAACAAACCAATTGCCATCAACTTTACTGTCATGCGGTGATATGTGTCATGCGGTGATATGCACAATCGGTCGGGCTGGGGCGTTCGTGGCGATGATGCGATCGACGCAACGGCTGTCCTGCCATGCCCGCTGCACGGCGTCCGCCGCATCCTCCGTCGGCACGAACGCGATGACGGACGGGCCGGAACCAGAGACGAACGCCTGGCTGGCTCCCGCACGCAAGGCTTCCTCGATCGCCTGTCCGCTACGCGGATGCAGGGAGACCGCCGCCTTCTGCAGGTGGTTCTCATCGCCATCGCCGGCACCGATCTGATCGAATGTGGCATACACTTCCGGCGTGCGCAGTTCCGCACGGTATGCGCCGACCAGCAGATGGCCGGTAAACCCACGTTCCGTAAGATCGCGTACGATATCGCCATCGTCATCAAGCTGTTCGATGCGTTCGCCGAAACCGGTGCCGCGCGCGTAACCGCCGGTCAGACAGAACGGCATGTCCGCGCCCAGCGTGGCCGCGACTTCCTGCAGGCGTTCGATCGGCCAATCGAGATCCCACAACATGTTCAATGCCAGAATCGTCGCCGCCGCATCGGCGGAACCGCCGGCCATGCCCGCGCCGACGGGGATGCGCTTGTCGATGTTCAACGCCACGTCCGGCTCATGGCCGCTCGCTTCGGCCATGGCGAACAATGCCAGCACGGCGTGGTTGCGGCGCATATCGCTGCCGGAAGAGGCCAGGTCGCCCAGATACGCGCCCTCGAGATTCAGTGAGAAGCCGCTTCCCGGTGCTTTGCGCGTGGCGGTGACGGTGTCGTATACGCCGACCGCGCAATAGATGGTGTCGAGTTCATGACGGCCGCCCCATTCGGCATGCGACGGGCCCACATGCAGGGTCAGATTCGTTTTCGCCGGGCAGTCCACGCTCACGGCGTTGATGGTGGCCGTTCCGATGGCGGGCGAATCAATGGTGCTCATGACGCGAACACCTCATCCAACGCGCGTGCCAACGCCACGAATTCGTCGATGGTGAGCGTCTCGCCACGACGGGTCGGGTCGATGCCGGCCTTCTCGAACGCTTCGGACGGCACGATTTTCTTCAATGCGGCGTGCAGGGTCTTGCGGCGCTGCCCGAAAGCCGCGTCGATCAAACGGAACACGGTTTCGCGATCCACCACGGAACCGTCCGCATTGTCCGCGGCGGGGGTGTGACCGCCCGGGTAGCGCTTGAACAGCACCAGCGCGGAATCGACGTTCGGGGCCGGCCAGAACACGTTGCGACCGATGACGCCCACGCGTTCCGCGGTGCCGTACCATGCGAGCTTCACGCTCGGCGTGCCGTAGATCTTCGAACCGGGCTTCTCGCTCAAACGGTCCGCCACTTCCTTTTGCACCATCACCAGGAAGGTGCCCAGATTGTCGAAACGTTCCAACAGGGTGAGCAGAATCGGCGTGGCCACGTTGTACGGCAGATTGGCCACCAGCGTGAAGGAATCGTCATCCTTGAAATCGGGCAGATTCTCCGGATTGACGGTAAGTGCGTCGCGGTTGACCACACGGAAGCGGTCCACGGCGTCCGGCATGAATTCGGCGATGGTTTTCGGCAGGCGTTCGGCGACCGGCGGGTCGATTTCCACAGCCGTCATCGTGGCGCCGGTTTCCAGAATCGCCAGCGTCAGCGAACCCAGTCCGGGACCGACTTCCAGCACATGGTCGTCGGCGGTCACGCTGGCCTCGCGCACGATGCGACGCACGGTTCCCGGATCAATCACGAAATTCTGCCCGAATTTCTTCGTCGGGCTGATACCCGCGTCGGCGGCGATGCGTCGGATGTCGGCCGCCCCCAGCAAATGGCCCTGCGTATGCTCGTTCACGTTTTCCGTCATTCCCTCTTCTGTCATTCCCTCATTATCCGTTCATGCCGGTACGAAAATCGTTGGCGATTAGCCGGATCAGTACCATCCGGTCTGTTCGGAGTGCTGCCACGCCGCGGACGGGCTGCCGTACCGCTGTGCGATGTAGCTCAGACCCCAGTCGATCTGCACGGCGGCATCGTCCTTCCAATTCGCGCCGAACGTGGCCATTTTGCTGCCCGGCAACGCTTGTGGAATACCGTATGCGCCCGAATACACGTTTTCCGCGCTCCAGCTCCATCCGGATTCGCGATTCCAGAGTTTGACCAGATCCGTCCAGTTCTGGCCGGTCCAGCCGCGCTGCGCCGCCGCGCCGGAAGCGTAGGCCTGTGCCTGTGCCGCGGAAGGATGGTACAAGCGGCAGCCTGCGGAAGGATTGCTCGGCTGCGGCGTGGGCTGCGGTTTGGGCTGGGGTGCGGGAGTCGGCTGCGGTGCAGGGGTTGGTGTGGGGGTCGGTGCCGGATCGTCCTTCTTGGTGTTGTTGGAATTGTTATTCGAGTTGTTGTTCGAATTGTTCTTATCCGAGGAATCCGACTTGTTCGAATCGGTTTTGTCGGAATCGGACTTGTTCGAATCGGACTTATTGTCGTTTTTATTCGAGTCGTTCTTACCCGAATCGTTCTTGCCGTCGTCCGTCTTGCCGGAATCGCCGTTGCTGTTGCCGTTGCCGCTGTTGTCGGATTTGTCGGACTTGTCGGTATCGTCCGTAGTTTTTTCCGGTCCGACCGCAATGACTTTGTCGATGGCGATTTTCGTGGTCTTCTCTCCGGTCAGCGTCTCGCTTTCCTTCACGCCATCCACGTAGGTGACGGCGTACGTCTGCTGGATTTCGCCGTTTTCGCCTTCCTGCCGTACCGTGACTTCGCCCGGCTGCAGGTTCGGGTCGATGATGGTCTGCGTGCCGAACGGCACTTCCTTCGTGCGGGTCTCCTCACCATGCGTCACGCGGCGGACGCGCAGAATGGTCGTCTTGCCGTCCTTTTCGACACTGACGCGATCCTCCTTGCCCAACGTGATGCCTTTGGCGTCAAGAATGGAGGCAGCGGGCAGCTTGCCGTTCGGCGCCACCGAGCTTTTCCCGTCCGCGATGACGGTGACGGGCCCCTTCTGGTTGATGATGAGACCGCCGGTGAGCTTGTTGTAGACGTTGCTGATATTGACGGTGATTTTCGCCGCTTCGGTTTCATTTTGGTTGAAGAAGTCCAGCAACTGCTCGGCGCTGGACGCGACCGTCCAGAACGGCACTTCCTGGCCGTCGATGGTGATGGTGGTCTGGTATGCGCTCTGCACGTTCACCACATCATGGTTCTTCAGCATGCTGGTCGGGCTGGTCGATTCCACCAGGTCGTGCGTTTTGACTTTCACGCCCTGCTCCTGCAGCAGACGGTCCACGCTCATCGCATATGTGGTCACCGTGGTGGTCTCCCCATTGACGGTCAACGCCACGGATTTGCGCGCGCCCACACCAAACGCCAACGCCGAAGTCAAAGTCAATGAGGCCACGCATGCCATGACGCGGACACGACGAAGCGTCACGAATCTCCGAGGGGTCCACCTTCTCGTCATTTATCCTCTTTTCAGCGCTGCCTACAACGCCGTTATTGTAACGGCTCAGCTGGAACGGTCGCCGTGCTTTCCGATGGTTTTATCCATACCGCCACATTTTTGAAAGCAGGTGCGAAAAGCGAAAAATAAAAAGGGGGCAGGAGAGAAGGGGATGTCCTGCCCCCGGTCGGACGAGACAGGTTGGGGGACGTCTCGTCCGCTTTGCCAGAAGTCTCAAGTTGGGGGAAGACTCCTGGAGCACTTACCCATGGTAAGAGGTCCAAGCCCGTCATACGGGTTCGAGCCTCCTGTCGGGATCGAACCGACGACCTGCCGCTTACAAGGCGGCCGCTCTGGCCATCTGAGCTAAGGAGGCATGTCCTCTTTTGCTATGAAAACAACAGAGGAACGATGAATAGCATAACCAGCGCTTCCACCGCAGTCAACTTAGTATTGCGGGTTGAGACGCGCCGGCTGCCCGTAAGGGGTTATTCGCCCGTGGTGACGGAAATCGGCCCCTTCTTGGCTCCGATGGACGGCATCTTGCCGGCAACGCCGACTTCGCTGTCCTTCAGGCCGATCGATTCCAACAGACCGTCCTTAACCGTCGTCTGGGCGGTGGTCAGCTGGTCCATATCCCAATACTTGCCGTTGATGATCACGGTCGGCGTGGTCATGCTGCCCTTGTAGCTGCCGGACTGATGCCACAGTTCGGAACGCTTCGGCGTGTAAGTGTCGATCGCATCAAGCCATTCCTGATAATCGCGGCCAAACGCCTTGTCCGCAACATCCTTGGAAACACCCGCGGCGATCATCTGCTCCTTGATCTTGGCATCGCTCACCGACTTGTATGCGGAGCCTTCCTCCGGCTGGAAATCCTCGGCGTAGACCTTCTCCAGGAAGGAGATCAGATGGTTCGGGTCGCTGTCATGCTCGGCCAGGTAGATGGCCGCGTTCGCCGCGCGACTGGAATACTCGTCGGTGGACCAACGGTCCATGAACGCCATGAAATGCAGGTCCAGATTGATCTGGCCGGCATCGACCATCTTCTGCAGGTCGGCGTCCAACTGGCGGTGCAGGTTGCCGCAGCCCGGGCACAGGAAATCCATGTAGAGCTCGACGGTCGGCGCGCCCTCCACAGCCTTGCCGTAGCCGTTCTTGGAAATCAGCAGGCCGCCCTTCTTATCGACGAGCTTCGGAGTGTTCTTCACTTTCTGCAACGCCGTGTACGCTTCCTGCACGGTTTCGGTGGAAGCCTTCGTTTCGGCCTTCTTATGCATGTTGTGGTACACGGTGAACGCGCCGATCGCCACCAGAATCACCAGCACCGCCACCACGATGCCGCCGATGATCGTCTGCTGCTTGCGTTCCTTCTCCATCTGCTCGGCGCGCGCCTTCATCGCCGCGGCCTCGGCGGCCCTACGCTCGGCGCGGCTGGTACGCTTCTGCGCATCCTTGCTGTTCTGGGCCATCGATATTCCTTTCGACCTCACGTTGTTATGCTGGGCACCATACTAGCGATGCCTTGCTATCGATTCGCCGGGAATTCCGTATTGCCTTGCGATTGCGTCGGCAGCTCGCTTAAGTGGCGCAGATACGGCTGTTTACGCAGTGCGCCGCCGCCCAATCGCAGTACGATCGCGCCCGGAGCGGCCACGGCCACAAGCCAGCCGATCGCGCAGAACGCAGCCTGCGCCAGCCCGCTTTCGGAAAGCGGACCGCCAAGCAGCGTCGGCATCGGAATCGTCAATCCAAATATCCACGTATCCATCACGGCATACGGAAGCTGCAGCACGACCGTGGTGAGCGACAAACCCAGCGCGGCCACGGCCAACATGATCAGCGTCCGCACGATGGCGACGCCGAAGCCCTTCACGATGTGCCAGGGCAGTCCCGCCAATCGCAGCAGCCAGTCGGAACTTTTCTTCTCGCCGCCACGTTTGCCTTCGCGCTCGAGCTGCGCCTCCGTGTTGAATCCGATGGTGGCCAGCGCACAGGCGAACAGCAACGCGGCTGCCATCGCCGCCCACAGTGAGAACAGTCCGCAGACGGCCACGGGAATCGCCATCAGCGCGCAGGGGAGCATGCCCCGGCCCAACATCGCGCCACGCTTCACATCGGCGGGATTAGGTGCTTCCGCAACGTTCGGCCCATCCATACCGGATACCGGCGGGAATGACATTGCGGGCGATTGCTGCGCCGCGGCCACCGTGGCCTGCGGTATGACGGACGGTGGCTGCCGCATGGCGATGCGTTGCAACGCGGGTTTGATGGTCGGGTCGACTTGCGTCGGCGCTTCCGCTGGATTCCATGCGTTCTGGGCCGGCAGCATTTGTGTTGACGGCATGGATTGCGGCATTACCTGCGTGCCTGTCGGCATCGCCCGCGTGCCTTGCGATTGCGGCATCGTGCGCGTGCTGTCCACGTTGGGAAGTGCGTCGGAAAGCACGCTGGTCTCGGCATCGTCAACAGGTGCGATCACCTGCGTTGCGCTCGCGTCGGATTGGCTGGTCACTTGTTTCCCGATTACTTGAGTTGCGCTCACATCGGGCTGCCCGATCGCCTGCGTTGCTTCGCTGAGCCTTGGCATCGTGCGCGTGCCGATGGCGTTTTCGCCGGTTATATCGTCCTGCAATCGCCACAACGTGCGCGGATTGTCGGGCGATTCAACAAAAGGGGGCATCGCCTCCGTATCGCCATCCGCTGCGCTACCATTGTCGGCCGCAACCCACGCCTGCGGATTCAACGCATCCACGGCGATCGCCTGCAGCAAATCGTCCGGCGTGCACCGCTTCGTCCGATCCGGATTAAGCGCCGAACGGAACGCGGCCATCGTGCTCGCAGGAAGTCCCGCAAGATTGGCGCTGCCTGCCGCCGCACGTTCCAACACGGTCATCATCGGCTTCGTGCCGAACACCGGCTCACCCGTAGCGGCGAACGCCAATACGCTCGCCACCGACCACCAATCGGTCATTTCATCCGATTCCGCGCCATCAATGATTTCCGGCGCGATGAACCCCGGCGTGCCCATCACTAGACCGGTACGCGTCACATGGTTTTCGCCTTCGCCCATAGCGATGCCGAAATCCACCAATACCGGGCCGGTGCTCGACACCATCACATTCGTCGGCTTGATATCGCGGTGCACGATGCCGGACGCATGCACGGCACGCACCGCCTCAATCAGCTTGCGTGCCAGCCGTTCCAAATCGTCGCCCACATATCGGCCATTGACGCGCACATCCTCACGCAGATTCTTGCCTTCGATCAACTCGGTCACAATAAAAGCCAACGCGTCGTCAAGTTCCATATCCACAATGCCGCACACGCCCGGATGCCGCACCTTCTGCAACGCCATCGCCTCCCTGCGCAGGCGCTCGCGTGCGGTCAACTCGTCGCGCTGCTGCTGCGGGGAATCGTCGTCGGAGAGGGAATCGCGCAAAATCTTCATCGCATATTGATGGCCGCCATCGTCCCGCACACGCCATACCGAGCCCATGGCACCCGAACCAAGCCGGGAAATCAACGTGTAGCCGCCAACCAGGCTGCCTGCTTCCAGATTCAATGCGCTTAAGTCGCTCATACTTCCATCGTACTTGGCGTGCAGATTATGCACGCGAATTGACAGGCTGGGGAAAACGCCATGTGCCGCACGTTGAAGTCTGATGAAATCGAATCATCGACATGAAGAAGTGTCTTCACTTGCCGCACGCATCTGCAGCCACTTCACCGAAACCATGAGATGCGGGGCAGTGTTGAATGGTTTCGCGGTTCCGATAAAGGCATTGGAGCCAATGTGTCGTTTGGTTATGAGAATCAAGGAGGAGGCAGACCATGCTGCAAATCAACATGGCTGATGTCATGAACGTCATCGGTTCATTGACACCATATCTGATTGCGATCGGCGTGCTATTCGTGCTCGCGCTGATCATCACCTTCGCCGTCAATAAGAAGACGGTCAAGGACGTGGCGACCCGTAAGATCGTCCATTCCGAATCCTGGCTGGTGGCGCTGGTAGGCATCGTCGTGGCCGTGTCCATGATGCTGACCGGCCCGCTTTCCACGTTGCTCAACAATGCGACCATCACCAAGTACACGTTGTCCGACGCCACGGTTTCCAAGGCCAACGAGCTGGCCAAGGATGTGCAGTCGGAGGCCGTCACCCTGCTGAAGAATGACGATTCCAACCTGCCGCTGTCCGGCAAGAAGGTCAACGTGTTCGGCTGGGGCTCCACCAACCCCGTCTACGGCGGCACCGGCTCCGGCTCCATGTCGAAGCAGTACAAGACCGTCTCCCTGCTTGACGGCATGAAGCAGGCTGGCCTGAAGACCAATACGGAGCTGAGCAAGCTGTACACGGACTACCGCAAGGATCGTCCTGAGGTCGGCATGTTCGCTCAGGATTGGACCCTGCCCGAGGTGCCGGCCAAGCAGTACTCCGACAAGCTGGTCTCCGACGCGAAGGATTTCTCGGACGAGGCCGTGGTCGTGCTGACCCGTGTCGGCGGCGAGGGCGCGGACCTGCCGACGGACATGAAGGCGAAGGGTATCACCTACAAGAACAACTCCAAGGATTATGACGACTTCCAGAAGGGTGAGAGCTTCCTTCAGTTGTCGAAGACCGAGCGTGACATGATCGACCTGGTCACCAGCAACTTCAAGAAGGTGACGCTCGTCTACAACGGCGCGAACACGTTCCAGTTCGATTTCCTCAACGACTATCCGCAGATCCAGTCCGTCGTGTGGTGCCCGCCGGCTGGCCAGACCGGTTTCTCCGCCCTTGGTGAGGTGCTTGCCGGTGAGACCAACCCGTCCGGCAAGACCTCCGACACCTTCCTCAAGGATCTGACCAAGTCGGTGTCCTATAACAACTTCGGCAAGTTCGAATACACCAATATGGCAGACAAGGCAGCCAAGTACAAGGGCTTCACGGGTGACGACGTCACTGCCATTCCGGGCTTTGTCAACTACTCCGAAGGCATCTATGTGGGCTACAAGTTCTATGAGACCGCTTCGGACGAAGGCCTGATCAATTACGACGACACTGTCGCGTTCCCGTTCGGCTACGGCCTGTCCTACACCTCGTTCGATCAGAAGCTCGACAGCGTGAAGTACAAGGGTGGCAAGGTGACCGTCACCGCCACCGTGACCAACACCGGCGATAAGGCCGGCAAGGACGTGGTCGAGGTCTACTACAACCCGCCGTACACCGACGGCGGCATCGAGAAGGCGTCCAAGAACCTGGCCGGCTTCGAGAAGACCAAGGAACTGCAGCCGGGCGAGTCCCAGAAGGTCACCGTCAAGTTCGATGACGACGACATGGCGTCCTACGACTACAAGGGCGCGAAGGCGTACGTGCTGGAGAAGGGCGATTACGACATCTCCATCCAGTCCGATTCGCACCACGTGATCGATCACAAGGCGATCACCGTGAAGGACACCGTCACCTACGATTCCGATTCGAACACCCACAATGGCGACAAGACCGTGGCCACGAACCAGTTCGATGATGTGGCGGGCGATGTGACGTACCTGTCCCGCGCCGACCACTTCGCGAACTACAAGGAGGCCACCGCCGCCCCGACCAACTTCAAGATGTCCGACAAGGCCAAGGAAACCTTCTACAACAACTCGAACTACGATCCGAAGAAGTTCGACAAGGATTCCGACAAGATGCCGACCACCGGTGCCAAGAACGGTCTGAAGCTGTCCGATATGTACGGCAAGGACTATGACGACGCCGATTGGAACAAGCTGCTCGACCAGCTCACCTTCGACGATATGGACAACCTCATCGCCAATGGTGGCTATGGCACCCAGGCTGTGAAGTCCGTCGGCAAGATCCAGCTGACCGATGCGGACGGCCCGGCATCGCTGAATAACAACTTCACCGGCGTTGGCTCCATCGGCTTCCCGGCTTCCACGGCATTCGCCTGCACTTGGAACAAGGATCTCGCCAAGCAGTTCGGTGAGATGATCGGCGAGATGGCCCACGACATGCACGTGGCTGGCTGGTACGCACCGGCCATGAACATCCACCGCAACGCGTTCTCCGGCCGTACCTTCGAGTACTTCTCCGAGGATTCGCTGCTCTCCGGCGTGATGGCATCCAGCGAGATCTCCGGTGCCAAGTCCAAGGGCGTGTACTCCTTCATGAAGCACTTCGCTCTGAATGACCAGGAGACCAAGCGTACGGAAATGCTGTGCACGTGGACGAACGAGCAGGCCATGCGTGAGATCTATCTGAAGCCGTTCGAGATGAGCGTGAAGGAAGGCGGCGCCCAGGCCGTGATGAGCTCCTTCAACTACATCGGCAACACCTATGCCGGCGCCGACAGCGCGCTGCTGCAGACCGTGCTGCGCGGCGAGTGGGGCTTCAAAGGCTTCGTCCTGACCGACTACTTCGGCGGCTACGGCTACCAGAACGCCGATCAGGAAGTGCGTGCGGGCAACGATTCGATGCTTGCCACCACCAAGATCACCAACCACATCACCGATAAGTCCGCCACTTCCGTGAAGGCCATGCGTCAGGCCGCGCACAACATCCTGTACACGGCCGCCAACAGCTGGCAGTACGCGAATGGCGAGCCGAAGGTCGCCACCCCGATCTGGAAGACCGCCATGTACGTGGCTTGGGGCGTGGTTGCGGTGCTCGTGATCGGTCTGGAGTTCCTGACCATCAAGCGCTACCTGAGCCGCAAGAAGGCCGTCGCCACGATTGAGCCGGCTGCAGAGCCCGCTCAGGCCGAGTGATTGGCTGATAACTGAAAACCAATAATTGAATACCAAGCCGGGAGTCTCCGTGGAACATGGAGCCTCCCGGCTTTTGCATCTCATTGCCTTCGTTCGGATCCGTGTGCTGCTTTTTCTTGGCGCTGTATTTCCTGATATTGCATTGGTGCGGTTGTCAGGCTATGGATCTCATATCGCGTTCATAGCGCAGATGGCTGCATTGTTCGCGTCTTCGCTTCATCCGCATTTGGTTTTGCGATTCCGACACGCCGTGTGTTGTTGTTTTCGCGTTCACCTGGCCGTGGTTTTAGCGTCCTATGATGGTGTCATCGACGGTTTCAGGTCGCGTTTGGCTCGTTTTCGACACGCCGATGGAACGTTGGATTTCCAACGGTTTCACGCTTCGTCATGCCCGTCGGGTTGCGCGTTTGCGGGTTCTCGTGTAAGTTTATCTCTTGCTGCTCAGCACGGCGGCCTGGCTCCTTGAGTTTGGGGCGGTCTGCTGGTGCGGTGGTGGTTTGAGAACTCAAGAGCGTATTTGTACTACTTCTTTATAGTCAATGA
>OLPR01000381.1_pt1 | contig 41860 bp, 38 predicted proteins | sample 1672761 | NCBI WGS metagenome assembly OLPR01 (sample SAMEA3136721, study PRJEB25190) | human gut metagenome | biome: human gut; feature: human-associated habitat; material: faeces | place: Austria | collected 2013 | reverse complement strand
TCAGATGCCTGTGAATCATGTCTATTTCTTTTTGCGCAACTTATTGTACCTTATCCGACGGAAGAATATTGCGTTCGCGGATTGTCCGGATGAACGGGCGTTATCCGCCATTCGCCGCGGTAGAGCGTCTTGGTTGTCCAGAGTAAGTACGTTTTTACAGCGCTTTCCAGCGTGGATAAATCGAACTCCGTTTCGGAAATCGGTTCGCCAAGGCAATCAATCAGCGCCGCGCGCCATTCCTCTGCGTCCGCGGCGAACAGGCGAATTTCGCCATCGGAATAAGGGATTACGGAATCACTGATCGTGCGCAGAAGCTTGAATGCTTCGCCCTGCGAATAAAAATTTCGATAGCCGTCGCGGAAGCCTTCGAGCGGCGTGGCGTGTTTGAAATCGTCGGAGACGGAAGCCAAATCGCTGAGATTGTTTCCGAGACAAGCGAGCATCGCGGTTTTGTTCGGCAAAAGCGCATCAACCGAAGTGCCGGTGGTAATCAGAAGGCTGATGTGGAGCGAGAGCGCCATCATTGCAATTGCGATCAGCCAGCTGCCCGCCTTGCGCGAAGGATGGAGAATCGCGGAAACGCGCTGCTGAACCAGCTCCGCGCCCGCCGTCAGATACAGCGCTGCGCCGGAAAGTGCGCGCGTTTCGGCAAGATCGGTTAGCAGCCGCGCGTATGTAATCCGCTCCGCGCGCGTCGTTTCCGGCTTTGAAATCACCATTTCGTCCACGACAAATTCCATATCACGCCGAATTTGCTTTACGGCGATGTGAATCAGCGGCTGAAACCAGAGCAATGAGCGCAGAATATCCAGCCGCCATGAAATCTCAAGATGTCCCGCATTGATATGGTTAAGCTCGTGGCGGAGAATCAGATCGAGCTGCTCGGGCTCGTAATCCAGACGATCTAGGACAATCGTCGCGTGCTTCAAATTGACGGTGCACGGAGAATTCAGACGGTTGCAGTAAAGCAGGTCGATCCGGCATTTTTGCGTGTCACACGAATCCGCGCCTGACATCAGCTCGCGCATTCGTTCGGTGAATGCTTCGGGGCAGGGCTGTGCGTTTTTGCGGATGAATTTTCGCATTTTGCGGTCGCGGTGGGAGAGAACGTGGTCGCAGGCGACAGCGCCGATAAGATAAACGACCCACACGATCAGCCAGACATCCACCGTTCCGAGCGAAGGGATTCCAACGAATTTGGATGAAATCCGCGTCGGCAGAGCGATTCGAATTGGCGGCGTGATTCCGTAAATCCATGAAAGATCCAGCACTTCCCAATATCGTGGGCGCAGCAACAGAAAAAGCAGCGTAGAAGAGCAGAATACGCCCGTCAGTGCGCGCGGGGAAACGTATTTGCGAATCGTTTTCTGGAAAATGAGGAAAAACGAAAGGATGATCGTCATTCCCAGCGCAATCGCCAGCAGTTCCTCCATTGAAAACGGAAAAATTCGATAAAAATCATGGAGATTAAAGCGAATCCAATTCAGCACGCTCATTTCTCTTCCTCATATTCGTCGATCAGCTTGCGAATGCGGTCGGCTTCTTCTTTGGTGATCGCCGCGCCGCCGGTGAACGCCTGCACCATGTCCGCAAGCGAGCCGGAGAACGTTCGCTTCAGAAACGAGCGGCTTTCGCTCAGCTGAATCGCTTCGCGGCTGATCAGCGACGTGACCGCTGAATCCTTTACCGCCAGAATGCCGCGATCGCACAGCCTTTTCAGCTGTGTGTACGTCGTCGTGCGCTTCCAGCCGAGCTTCGACGCGCATTCTTCGACCAGCGCGCGCGTCGTCATCGGCTCGTTTTCCCATACGATGCACGCGAGCTGGTATTCGGAATCAAAAATCTTGGGTGAATTCATGTGAAAACCTTCTGTCTAATACATTCGACAATAGTCTAACATATTAGACAATACCTGTCAAGCACAAAAAAACCGCCGCAAATGCGACGGCATGAGAATTTACAGATTTTTCGCGGTTTCCTTGAGCAGCTCCACCTTGTCAAGGTGCTCCCACGGGAGATCGACGTCCGTGCGGCCGAAATGACCATACGCGGCGGTCGCGGCGTAAATCGGGCGCTTGAGGTCGAGGTCGCGAATGATCGCGGCGGGGCGGAGATCGAAACACTTTTCGACCAGCTTGGCGAGCTTGTCATCCGGCAATTTGCCCGTACCCTCGGTATTGACGAACACGGAAACGGGCTTCGCGACGCCGATTGCATAGGCAACGCCGATTTCGCACTTATCCGCCAGACCTGCGGCAACCAGATTCTTTGCAACGTGGCGCATCGCATATGTGGCGCTGCGGTCGACCTTGCTCGGATCCTTGCCGGAGAACGCGCCGCCGCCGTGGTGGGCATAACCGCCGTAGGTGTCGACGATGATCTTTCTTCCGGTCAGGCCGGAGTCTCCTTGCGGACCGCCGACTACGAAACGACCGGTCGGATTGACGAAATACTTCGTATTTCCATCCAGCAGCGCTTCGGGCAGTACGGGATGCACGACGTGCTTCAGAATGTCCTCGCGAATCTGTTCCTGCGAGACGTCCGGCGCGTGCTGCGTGGAAATGACGACCGCTTCAATGCGAACCACGCGGTTATCATCGTATTCAACAGTGACCTGCGATTTTCCATCGGGGCGGAGATAGGGGAGCGTGCCGTTTTTGCGAACCTCGGTGAGCCGGCGGCTGAGCTTGTGCGCCAGGGAGATTGCGAGCGGCATATATTCCTCGGTCTCATTGCACGCGTAGCCGAACATCATGCCCTGGTCGCCCGCACCCTGATCCATATCGATCTCGCGGTTTACGCCCTGCGCGATATCGGGCGACTGCTCGTCGAGGCTGACCAGCACGGAGCAGGAATGACCGTCGAAGCCGTACTTCGCGCGATCATAGCCGATGTCCACAATCTTTTTGCGAACGATGTCGCTGATCGGCACGTATGCCTTGGTTGAGATTTCGCCCATTACGAGCACCATGCCGGTGGTCGCCGCGCATTCACACGCGACGTGCGCATCCGGATCCTGTGCGAGAATGGCGTCCAGAATCGAATCGGAAATCTGGTCGCAGATTTTATCGGGATGGCCTTCGGTAACGGACTCGGAAGTGAAGAAATGATGCATGGTTTTCCTCCTGAACATTTTGTACAATAAAAAAACTCGCCTGATGCAGGGCGAGTCGAAACAGTATTCGCGCTCGCCTCATCTTCCGACGTTTCCGCCGCGGGAATTGGCACCTTGCCGAAAAATCGACCGGTTGCCGGGTTTCATCGGGCCCGTCCCTCAACCACTCTGGATAAGGCTTGTTCTTTGATTGCCGGAAGACATTATAGCGCAAAGAAACGCATATGTCAATGAATTTGGCGTAAAAAAGCCGCCTTCGATCAAACGAAAGCGGCTCGGATTCAATTAATGCTTGATCAGCGACTCGCCGGTCATTTCTGCGGGCTTGGGAAGACCCATCATGTCCAGCATCGTCGGGCAGAGGTCGCACAGACGACCGCCATCGCGCAGCGGCTGCTGCGGATGCTCCGGATCGACGACGATCACCGGCACCGGATTCGTGGTATGCGCAGTGAACGGACCGCCGTGAACGGGATCGATCATCTGATCGGCGTTGCCATGATCCGCGGTGATGATGCACTTGCCGCCGTGCGCGACAATCGCGTCCACGATCTTCGCAACGCATTCGTCAACCGTCTTGACCGCCTTCATCGCCGCTGCCATCACGCCGGTATGACCGACCATGTCGCAGTTGGCGAAGTTCAGAATGATCACGTCGTACTTGTCCTCATTGATGCAGGGAAGTACTGCGTCAGTCACTTCATAGGCGCTCATTTCGGGCTTCAGATCGAAGGTCGGAACCTCCTCCGCGGACGGAGACGGAACCAGGATGCGATCCTCGCCGGGGAAGGTGCGCTCTTCGCCGCCGTTGAAGAAGAACGTGACGTGCGCGTACTTCTGCGTTTCGGCGATGCGCAGCTGGGTTTTGCCGCACTTGGACAGGTATTCGCCCATCGTCATATGCAGTGATTCCGGCGGATACGCCACCAGCACGTTCGGCATCGTCGCGTCGTACTGTGTCATGCAGACGTAGGTCAGCGGGAAGAAGCCGTGCTTGCGGGTGAATCCGGTGAAATCAGGATCCACGAACGCGCGGGTGATTTCGCGGGTGCGATCGGGGCGGAAGTTGAAGAACACGACGGAATTATTCGCCTTCACGGTGCCTTCGGGATCGATCACGGTGGGCAGCACGAATTCATCGGTGAGGTGCTTGCCGGTTTCGTCAATCGTCTCGTAGGAAGCCTTGATCGCCTGAACCGCGTCGTTTGCGCGAATGCCCTCGGCGCAGACCATCGCGTTGTACGCCTTTTCGACGCGTTCCCACGCAAAATCGCGATCCATCGCATACAGGCGCCCCATCACGGTGGCAACCTTGCCGACGCCGAGTTCCTTCATCTTATTTTCGAGCTCGGACACATACTGCCAGCCGGTATCCGGCGGCACGTCGCGTCCATCGAGCAGCGCGTGCACATAGACCTTTTTCAGCCCATGCTTCTTCGCCATTTCGAGCAGACCGTACAGGTGCTCGGTATGGGAATGTACGCCGCCGGGGGAGACCAGACCGATCAGGTGCAGCGCGGAATCGTTCTTTGCGCAGTTGTCCATCGCGGCAAGCAGCGCCTTGTTTTCAAAGAACACGCCGTCCTGAATGTCCTTGGTGATTTTTACCAGCATCTGGTAGACCACGCGGCCTGCGCCAATGTTGGTGTGTCCGACTTCGCTGTTGCCCATCTGACCGTCCGGAAGACCGACGTCCAGACCGGAAGCACCGATCGCGGTATGAGAATACTTTGCCTTCAGCGCGTCGATATTCGGCGTGCCCTGGGCATAAATCGCATTGGACTTGGGATCGGGTTTGCCGATCCCAAAGCCGTCCAGAATCAAAAGAGCAGTGGTTGCCATTAGAAATTCACCACCTGAGCGAAGTCCGCCGCCTTCAGGCTCGCGCCGCCGATCAGACCGCCGTCGATCTCGGGCTGCGCCATCAGACCCTTCACATTGGAGCCCTTCATGCTTCCGCCGTACTGGATGCGGATGTGCTCAGCAGCGTAACGACCGAACTTGTCTTCGATCGCCTTGCGGATCACGCCGATCGTCTCGTTCGCCTGCTCGTCGGTCGCGGTCAGGCCCGTGCCGATTGCCCAAACGGGCTCATAAGCGACGACGACGTTCTCCAGATCCTTCGCGGTCAGACCATGCAGCGCCATCTGCGTCTGATAGGTCACGATCATGTCGGTGTAGCCGGCTTCGCGCTCGTCCTTCAGTTCGCCGACGCATACGATCGCCTTCAGACCCGCCTTCACAGCGGCGACGGTGCGGAGGTTGACGGTCTTGTCGGTTTCGCCGAAATATTGACGGCGCTCGGAATGGCCGATGATTACATATTCACAGCCGGCAGCCTTGAGCATATCCGCGCTCAGCTCGCCGGTGTACGCGCCGGACGCCTTGAAGTGAACGTTCTGCGCGCCAAGCTTGATGTTGGTGCCTTCAATCACGGGCTTGACCGCCGCGAAGCAGACCGCGGGCGTGCAGACGACGACGTCGCACTTCGCGTTCTTGACCAGCGGAATCAGGTCGGCAACCAGCTGCGCCGCCTCTTCGGGGGTCTTGTTCATCTTCCAGTTGCCGGCGATGATCGGACGGCGAACGGGAACAACGCGATCCTTCAGGCAAACGACGCCGGGCAGCTCCTTACCCTCGAGGAACTCGAGAGAAGCGCCGCCGCCGGTGGAGATGTGGCTCATGCGATCCGCCAGACCCATCTGGGTGACTGCCGCAGCGCTGTCGCCGCCGCCGATGATCGTGATCGCGTCGGAATCCGCCAGCGCCTGCGCGATAGCGAGCGTGCCCTTGGCGAAGTTCGGCATCTCGAAGCAGCCCATCGGGCCGTTCCAGACGATCGTGCGCGCCTTCTTGATTTCTTCAGTGAAGAGCTGCACGGTCTCCGGGCCGATGTCCATGCCTTCGAACTCAGCGGGGATGTCCCAGGAGTGGGCGGTAATGCGCATGCAGTCGTTGGAGAAGGCGTCGCCGCAGACGTTGTCCACGGGGAAGAGCATCTTCACGCCCTTGGCCTTGGCTTCCTCCATGAGCTCCTTGGCCAGATCGATGCGCTCCTCGTCCAGAAGGGAGCGGCCGACCTTGCCGCCCATGGCGACGCGGAAGGTGTAGGACATGCCGCCGCCGATGAGCAGCACGTCAACCTTGTCCAGCAGAGCCTTGATGACGCCGATCTTGTCCTTGACCTTCGCGCCGCCGAGAATGGCGAGGAAGGGACGCTCGGGGTTCTCCACGGCGTTGCCGAGGAACTGCAGCTCCTTGCCGATCAGGAAGCCGGCGACGGCGGGCAGATACTTGGCCACGCCCGCAGTGGAAGCGTGCGCGCGATGGACGGTGCCGAAGGCGTCGGAGACGTAGATTTCCGCCAGAGAGGCCAGCTTCTTGGCGAACTCGGGATCGTTCTTTTCCTCTTCGGGCATGAAGCGGACGTTCTCGAGCATGACGGCCTTGCCGGGCTCAACCTCGGCAGCCAGGCGCTGCGCGTCTTCGCCGACGACGTCCTTGGCCAGCTTGACCTCGAAGCCCAGCTTCTCGGACAGGCGCTTTGCCACGGGCGCGAGGGAATACTTCATATTAAACTCGCCCTTGGGACGGCCGAGATGAGAGCACAGGATAACCGCGGCGTCGTGATCCAGCAGATACTGGATGGTGGGCAGCGCGGCGTTAATGCGGGTTTCATCGGTGATGTTGCCTTCCGCGTCCAGCGGCACGTTAAAGTCGCAGCGGACAAGCACTTTCTTGCCGGAAACCTGAATATCTTCAATGGTCATTTTATTGAGATTCATGTTCATTCATCCTCCCTATAGATTATGACATTATTTTAGCACACTTTCGTTGGAAATAAAAGCAAAATTTGTGATATTTCTTGGAGCTTGCGCGTCGTTTTTCCGAATCGCCGCAGGAAAAATGCCGCGGACTTATTTTTTGCCTTCGCCGAGCCACCTTCGCAGCGTCTCCGCGTCGCGCAGAAGGGCGTTGGGATCGTCGTTTTGGACAAATTCCAGCAGCATCCGATGACCGTCGAGCAGGGGAAGCGCCCGCCGCCAGAGAGCTTCGCCCTCGCTCAGCGGCAGGCGAATCGTATTCGATCCCTCATGCCGCCATGAAAAGACGTGAGCGTGAGCCATGCGCGGCCGGACGAGAGCCAGCGCGCGCAGCGTCTCCTCCGCCGGCCAGTCCCAGCGGGGCTGCCAGTAGAAGCGGAGGTTGTCCGCGCACGCCGTTTCGGTAAGAAGCCGTTCGGTGCTGGAAAGGCTGTCGGTCAGCGTGCCGCCGTGAAATTCCGGCGCGAGAATCAGATTGCGCGTCTTCGCCGCTTCGCAGGCAGCGAGCAGACCGTCCACGATTTCCGCGCGTTCACCGCCGCTCAGATTCGCGGAAACGACGTTGTTTCCGCACCAGATGCGCATCAGCGGCGCGCCAAGCGCGCAGGCCGCGTCCATGCAGCGCAGAAGGCTGTCCATGGAATCGCCCACGCGGAAATAGCTGCCGTAGGCGCAGATTTCCAGTCCCGCGTCGGCGCTCATGCGGCGCACCTCCGGGGCGCTGCGTTCGTCCGGCGGCACGTGCACATCGCTGCCCCATTCGATGCACCTGAGCTTCGCCCTTTCGCACAGGCGGCAGATTTCCGCGGGGGAGAGCGCGCGGAACGTCACCGAAACCAGTCCGGGAAGAATCATCGCCGTCGCCTCCTCACGCCATCGTCCGGAGCATTTCCCTCGTCACCTCATAGCGCAGCGCCTCGCCGCGCAGCCAGCGGCCGCATTCGTCGGCCATGTACGCCGCCATGCGCCGCACCTCGCGGCCCATGGAGCCGGCGATGTGGGGCGTGAGGAAGCAGTTGGGCAGCGCGCACAGCGGGCTTTCGTCCGAATGCTCCTCGTCGGTCAGCACATCCAGCAGCGCCGTCACCGTGGGCTTAGTGGTGAGCAGCTCGTACAGCTCGCTATCGTCCAGCTGCGCGCCGCGGCCGGTGTTGATGAACGTGGAATAGTCCCGCATGGACAGCAGATGCTCCCGGCGGATGATGTGCTGCGTCGCGGGCAGGTTGGCCAGATGGTTGGACACGATTTCGCACTGGGCGAAGATCTCCTCCATGCCCGCGCGCTGAACGCCCAGCTCGGCCAGCTTTTCGTCCGAGGCGAAGGGATCGTAGGCCAGCACGCGGCAGTCGTAATTCTTCAGCATCTCAGCCACCCGCGCGCCCACGGCTCCCAGCCCCAGCAGGCCGATCTGAACGTCGTAGAGGCCGGGATAATGACTTGCGGCCTCCGCGGCGGCTGCGCGATTTTCAAGCATCAGCCGCTGAAGGCGGAAGGTCCCCTTGGCGGCCAGCTCGATCTGGGAGACGGTGAATTCCGCCACGGACACGCCGTTGGCCATCCACGCGCTGAACAGGCGCACATCGCAGTCGAGAAATGGCTCGGCGAAGGCCTGCACGGTGCCGGCGGCGTAGAAGACAGCCTTCAGTGAGGGAAAGAGCGAGCGGATTTCATCAGCCTCCACGCGCGGCATGCCCCATGTGGAGAAAATCACCTCGGCGTTTCGAACGGACGGACAGGCGCGTGCCTCTTCGAGGGAATAGACCTTTTCGTCCAGCCGAATCCTTTCGCGCAGCATCTCCCGCTGGCGCGGGCCGTACACGCGGTCGATATTTTCAGGGCTTTGGCAGAGAAATATTCCTTTCATTTGATTGCACCTCCGCGGAAAATCTTCGTGTGCCGTCGAAAACATTATACCTGTCGGCGCGGAAAAACACAATGCGCAGGAGGGTGAAAAAGTTCGAAAGTTCCCAAATGGCAAACGGGATTTGCGCACCGCTTTAACGTAGAGGTGCTATAATATCACAAAATCAAACCCAATCAGGCCGGGGCATTCGCCGCGGCGGGAGGATGCGTTCATGAACGAACCGATTATCAGCGCGCGCAATGTGTGCTTTCAATACGACGATTCCGATCATCCGGCGGTGGACGGCGTTTCGCTGGAGATCGCCCGGGGCGAATTCGTCGCCGTTCTGGGCCGAAACGGAAGCGGAAAGTCCACCTTCGCCAAGCTGCTCAACGCCCTTTTGATTCCCACCTCCGGCGTGCTGACCGTGGACGGAAAGCGCGCCGTGGACGAGGACAGCGGCTTCGACGTGCGGCGCTGCTGCGGCATGGTTTTTCAGAACCCGGACAACCAGATCGTGGCTACCATCGTCGAGGAGGACTGTGCCTTCGGGCTGGAGAACCTGGGCGTGGAGCCGACGGAGATTCGCCGCCGGGTGGACGAGACGCTGCGCGAGGTGGGCATGGCGGACTACGCGTCGGCTTCGCCCTCGCGGCTGTCCGGCGGACAGAAGCAGCGCGTGGCCGTGGCCGGCGTGCTGGCCATGCGGCCGAAGGTAATCGTGTTCGACGAATCCACAGCCATGCTCGATCCCATCGGCCGGCGCGACATTCTGGCGCTGGCGAAGCGGCTCAACCGCGAAGAGGGCATCACCGTCGTCTGGATCACCCACTTCATGGACGAGGCCGTGCAGGCCGATCGCGTGGTGGTGATGGATTCCGGGCGGATTGCGCTTGAGGGAACGCCGCGCGAGGTGTTCGTTCAGGTGGACAAGGTGCGCGCGCTGGGGCTGGACGTGCCGGAGATGATGCGGCTTTCCCAGGATCTGCGCGCGGCGGGCGTGAAAGGACTGAGCGGTCAGGCGATGACCGTGGAGGAAATGGCGGAGGAATTATGCCGATTGAAGTCAAGAATCTGACGCATATCTACATGGAGGGAACGCCCTTCGAGGCGCGCGCCCTGGATTCGGTCAGCCTGAGCATCCGCGACGGCGAGTTTATCGGTGTGATCGGCCATACGGGCAGCGGCAAGAGCACGCTGATCGCCCATCTGAACGCGCTGGATCGCCCGGAGCCCGGAACGGTGTTCGTCAACGGTATGGATCTGGGCGCGAAGGACGCGGATCTGGCGAAGGTGCGCCGCACCGTGGGACTGGTGTTCCAGTATCCCGAATATCAGCTGTTCGAAGAAACGGTGGCCAAGGACATAGCCTTCGGGCCGCGCAACCTGAAGCTGCCCGAGGACGAGGTGCAGGCGCGGGTGCGCCGAGCCATGGAGATGGTGGGCCTTGCCGAGCGCTATGCCGACCGTTCGCCCTTCGATCTGTCCGGCGGACAGAAGCGCCGCGCGGCCATCGCCGGCGTGCTGGCCATGGAACCGTCCATACTGATTCTGGACGAACCCGCGGCGGGACTGGATCCCGTCGGACGGCGGGAAATGCTGGATCTGGTGAAGCGTATTCATGAAGCTGGCACGACGGTGGTCATGGTTTCCCACTCCATGGAAGACGTGGGGCGGATGTGTCAGCGGCTGATCGTGCTCAACCACGGAAAAATCGCCTTTGACGACACCCCGGCCAACGTATTTTCCCACCCTCGGGAGCTGGAGGAAATGGGCCTGGACGTGCCCCAGAGCGTAAAACTGGCCATTCGTCTGCGGGAAAAGGGCTTCGATATTCCTCAGGACGTGACCAGCGTCGCCGCCCTGGCGGAGGCGTTATTGGGGCAATTGGGAAAGGCAGGGGATGCAAATGCTTAAAAACATTACCATCGGCCAGTACTTCCCCGGCAATTCCGCCGTGCACCGGATGGACGCGCGGATGAAAATCCTTTTGACCATCGCGCTGTTGGTGGACGTATTCGTTTCCAAGGGATTCATCGGCTTCGGGCTGATTTTCGCCTTTGTGCTGCTGGTGGCCCGAACCACGAAAATTTCCCTGAGCTTTATCGTGCGGGGGCTGAAGCCCATCGCCTTTATCGCGATTTTCACCTTCGTTTTGAATCTCTTTATGCAGACCGGCGGCGAAACCCTGTTTCAGTGGAAATTTATCCACATCACCTCCGGCGGCCTGCGCACGGCGGTTTACATGGCCATCCGGCTGCTTCTGCTGGTGACGGCCTCTCAGCTGCTTACCCTGACCACCTCCTCCCTTTCCCTGACGGACGGACTGGAGGCGCTGATGCGGCCCCTTGCGGTCATTCACTTTCCCGCTCACGAAATCGCCATGATGATGTCCATCGCTCTGCGATTCATCCCCACGCTGATGGAGGAAACGGACAAGATCATGAACGCCCAGAAGGCCCGGGGCGCGGATTTCGAAAGCGGCAATCTCATTCGCCGGGCCAAAGCCATGGTGCCGCTGCTGGTGCCGCTGTTTGTCAGCGCCTTCCGCCGGGCGGACGATCTGGCCCTGGCCATGGAAGCCCGGTGTTACCGGGGCGGCAAGGGGCGCACCCGCATGAATCAGCTGCACATGACGAAGGTGGATCTTTACGGTGCGCTGGCGGTGGCCCTGCTTACGGCGGCGCTGGTGACGCTGAACCTGCTGGGGGCGGTGTAACGGCGTTTTTACTATAATATGCGTTCATCGGATTTGGCCCGAAACGGTCAAATCCGACGTTTTTCAGGAGAACATGCATGAGAATCAAACTCACCATCGAATACGACGGCACCGCCTACGCCGGCTGGCAGCGACAGGAAAACGCCCTGGCGGTGCAGCAGGTGATCGAAGAAGCCCTGACGAAGCTCACCCGGGCCCGGGTGGTCATCGCCGGGGCCAGCCGTACCGACGCGGGGGTGCACGCCCTGGGTCAGACGGCGCATTTCGACACCGAAAGCCGCATTCCCCCGGACAAATACGCCTTTGCCCTGAACACCATGCTGCCCGCGGACATTCGCATCCGCAAATCCGAAGCGGTTTCGGAGGACTTTCACGCCCGCTTTTCCAACAAGGGCAAGCGGTATCGGTATCTGATTTATCAAAGTCCCCACGCCGGGGCCCTGAACCGGAACACCCACGCCCACGTGATCTATCCCCTGGACGATGAAAAAATGCGCCGGGAGCTGACGGCCCTCATCGGCACCCACGATTTTGCCGCCTTTGCCGCCAGCGGTTCGGTGGTGAAGGATACGGTGCGCACCATCTACAGCGCCTCTCTCGCCCGCCGGGGGGACGAATTGGAGCTGCTGGTGGAAGGCAGCGGATTTCTGTACAACATGGTGCGCATCATCGCCGGCACGCTGATTTCCGTGGGGGCGGGCCGGTTGGAGGAAGGGGCCTTCGCCCGGGCCATCCAAAGCGGCAACCGGCTGGATCTGGGGGTAACCGCCCCGGCGCACGGGCTGACGCTGATGGAGGTCTATTACAGGGAGCGTGAAGCGCCATGAACCCCGCCTTCTGGGAAAAGCTGGATCAACTGATCGCCGACCACGAAATCTGCATCGACCGGCCCAGAGGCAGCGCCCATCCCCGGTATCCGGAATTGATTTACGGGGTGGATTACGGCTATCTGGCGGGCACCAGCGCCGCCGACGGGGAGGGAATCGACCTTTTTCTGGGTACATCTGACGAGAAACGGCTGACGGGGCTGGTGGTCTGCGTGGACATGGAAAAGGCCGAAACGGAAATCAAGCTGCTCATCGGCGTAACGGAAGCCGAATTAAGTTGGATCATGAACATGGTCAATGAAACCGACAGCATGAAAGGACTGCTGATACAGCGTGAAGGAGAAAGAGAACATCACCAACGCCATGCGCCTTCTGCGTCAGGCGAAAATTCCCTTTGAAACCAGCAGCTACACCGTGGACGAAACGGACCTCAGCGGCGTTCACGCGGCCCACGAATTGGGTGTGGAGCCGGAGCGGGTGTTCAAAACCCTGGTGGCCCGAGGGGACAAAACGGGAATCAACGTGTTCGTCATTCCCGTGGCGGAGGAGCTGGACCTGAAAAAATGCGCCGCCGCCAGCGGCAACAAAAAGCTGGAAATGGTGCACGTCAAGGATCTTCTGGGGCTCACCGGATACGTCCGGGGCGGCTGTTCCCCGGTGGGCATGAAAAAACATTACCCCACCTTTCTGGACGAAACCGCCGGGCTGTGGGACAAAATTTACGTCAGCGCCGGGCAGCGGGGCTTGCAGCTGATTCTCGCGCCGGAGGATCTGGCGGCCTTTACAGGCGCTGCCATGATCGACCTGATTCGATAAGGAGGAACGTTTCATGCCCATGAAGGCCGTACTTTTTGATTTTAACGGCACGCTTTTCTGCGACACCCAGTTCCATCTGGCCGCCTGGCACAACTTTTTTAAAAAGGTGCAGGGCCGGGATTATCCCCGGGAAGCGCTGCTGCGCCGGTGCATCGGCCCCTGCAACGACGCGATTTTCCGGGATTTCTTTGGAAAAGAACTGGCCCCCGACCAGAAAAAGACCTACGAGAAAATCAAGGAAGACGAATATCGCGCCGCGGTGCTGGCCGATCCCCGGAATACCGCCCTGCGCAGGGGCGCCGGGGAATTTCTGGATTATCTCACCGAAAATCAAATTCCCTTTGCCCTGGCCACGGCCTCGCCCATAGAAAACGTGGAATTTTATCTGGAGCATCTGGGGTTGAAAAAGTGGTTTACCCTGGGCAAAATCGTCTACGACGACGGAAATATTCCCCAGAAGCCCCACCCGGCCTTCTACCTGGAAGCCGCCCGGCGGCTGAATCTCTCCCCCGCCGACTGTCTGATTGCGGAAGATTCCGTCACGGGCATTCGCTCCGCCCTGGCCGCCGGGGCCGGACGCATCGTGGCCCTTTCCGGCACCACGCCCATGGAAAAGCTTTCCGAAATAGACGGACTTTTCGCCATTGCGGAGGATTTCTGCGGCTTTGAACGATTCCTTCGTTAGCGCTTTTACACAAATTAATGTTAAAAATATTGCGCATGGCAGAAATCCGCCGACGCGTGTGCTATAATAGTACGGGTATAAACCTGTAAAGGGAGGAAAGACATATGCAGTATTCTCGCGAAGTGGAAGAGATGCTTTGCGTCGCCAAGGGTCCCAATCACGGCCCCGCGCCGATCCCCGAAGAGGGAAAATGGATCCAGGCCAAGGAAATCAAGGACATTTCCGGTTACACCCACGGCATCGGCTGGTGCGCTCCTCAGCAGGGCGCCTGCAAGCTGAGCCTGAACGTGAAAAACGGCGTCATCGAAGAGGCGCTGGTGGAAACCGTCGGCTGCTCCGGCATGACCCACTCCGCCGCCATGGCCAGCGAGATCCTGCCCGGCAAGACCATCCTGGAAGCCCTCAATACCGACTTGGTATGCGATGCGATCAACACCGCCATGCGCGAACTGTTTCTGCAGATCGTATACGGCCGCACCCAGTCCGCGTTCTCTGACGACGGTCTGGTGATCGGCGCCGGCATGGAAGACCTGGGCAAGGGTCTGCGCTCCATGGTGGGCACGATGTACGGCACCCGCGCCAAGGGCACCCGTTATCTGGAAATGACCGAAGGCTACGTCGTCAAGATGGCGCTGGACAAGGACAACCAGGTTTGCGGCTATCAGTTCCTGAGCCTGGGCAAGATGATGGACGCCATCAAGAAGGGCATGAGCCCCAATGAAGCGTACGAAAAGAACATCGGCACCTACGGCCGCTTTAAGGCTGAGGACGGCGCGGTCAAGTGGATTGACCCCCGCAAAGAGTAAGAGGAGGCGCGTGAAAAATGGCTCTGTTTGAAGGTTATGAACGCCGCATGCCCCAGCTCCAGCCCGTGCTTGAAAAGTATGGCTTCAAGGATTTTGACGAGCTGAAGGCTTATAACAACTCCAAGAGTGTGGACGCCTACAAAATCGTAGAAGGCATCCAGCCCATCTGCTTTGAAAACGCCAAGTGGGCCTACGAGCTGGGCGCTGCGATCGCTCTGAAGAAGGGCGTGAAGACTGCCGCCGAAGCCGCCGAGTGCATCGGCGAGGGTCTGCAGGCCTTCTGCATCCCCGGCTCCGTTGCCGACCAGCGCCAGGTAGGCCTGGGCCATGGCAATCTGGGCGCGATGCTGCTGAACGAAAAGACCGAGTGCTTCGCCTTCCTGGCTGGCCACGAGTCCTTCGCTGCCGCCGAGGGCGCCATCGGTATCGCCCGCAACGCCAATAAGGTGCGCAAGACTCCCCTGCGCGTTATCCTCAACGGCCTGGGCAAGGACGCCGCCATGATCATCAGCCGCATCAACGGCTTCACCTATGTGCAGACCAAGTATGATTACCTGTCTGCCGACGTGAAGGAAGACCATGCGCTGACCATCGTCAACGAGACGGCCTATTCCACCGGCGAGCGCAGCAAGGTTCGCTGCTACGGTGCGGACGATGTGCGTGAGGGCGTGGCCATCATGTGGCACGAGGGCGTGGACGTCTCCATCACCGGTAACTCCACCAACCCCACCCGCTTCCAGCATCCCGTTGCCGGCACTTATAAGAAGGAGTGCTGGGAAGCCGGCAAGAAGTACTTCTCCGTGGCTTCCGGCGGCGGCACCGGCCGCACGCTGCATCCCGACAACATGGCCGCCGGCCCCGCCAGCTATGGCATGACCGACACCATGGGTCGTATGCACTCTGACGCGCAGTTCGCCGGCTCTTCCTCCGTGCCCGCGCACGTGGAAATGATGGGTCTGATCGGCATGGGCAACAACCCCATGGTCGGCGCCACCGTGGCTGTGGCCGTGGCCGTGGAAGAAGCGCAGAAGAACGCGTAATTCCCGCTTTGCTTTATCAAAAGGCTCCCAACCTTTATGGCTGGGAGCCTTTGCAGTTATGCGCTTTTGCATTTACACAAGGAGATTAAGATGATATCCATACGGCGATGGACTGCGCCCGCGCGTATTTTGCCGGGGAGCACAGCGAAACGCCAGTTTGGGAGATTTTGAGCGATAAGCCCGCCGAAACGGTGAGAGATATCTCTGATATATTGCAGCGTGTATAAACGCAAAGCCCTCCTGATCAATCAGGGGGCTTTTTGCGCTTTCGTCCTGGCTTTTTGCGCTTTCGTCCTGGCATCATTGACAGCCTGCGGCTGGGCTGATATACTTGAAAAAACACTTATTTTGCGGAGGATGCGGCATGAAAAAGGCGCAAATTGGCATGGTTGGCCTGGCAGTCATGGGGGAAAACCTGGCCATGAATATGGAAAGCCACGGCTTTACCGTGGCGGTATACGATGTGCGGCCCGGCGTGGTGGAGCATTTTATGCAGGGGCGCGGCGCAGGCAAGGGCTTTATCGGCGCGCATTCCTGGCAGGAGCTGGCCGACAGCTTGCAGCCTCCGCGCAAGGTGATGCTGATGATTCGCGCGGGCGAGCCGGTGGATCAGGTCATCGCGCAGCTGCTGCCCGTCCTGGCGGCGGGGGATACCATCATCGACGGCGGCAACAGCCACTTCCCCGATACCATCCGCCGCGCCCAATATGTCGAAAGCCAGGGCTTGTACTACCTGGGCACCGGCGTATCGGGCGGCGAGGAGGGTGCGCTGCATGGCCCCAGCATGATGCCTGGCGGCAGCCGCGCTGCCTGGGAGCAGGTGAAGGATATTTTTCAGGCCATTTGCGCCCATGTGGATGGCCAGCCCTGCTGCGATTATGTGGGGCAGGACGGCGCGGGTCACTTTGTTAAAATGGTGCACAACGGCATCGAGTATGGCGATATGCAGCTGATCTGCGAGGCATACCAGCTGATGCGCGACGCGCTGGGCATGTCTGCCGATGAAATGCAGGCGGTGTTTGCCGCCTGGAATAAGACCGAGCTGGATTCCTATCTCATTCAGATTACCGCCGATATTCTGGGCAAGCGAGATCGGGATGGCGCGCCGCTGGTGGAGCGCATTCTGGACGCTGCCGGGCAAAAGGGCACGGGCAAGTGGACGGCCATCGCCGCGCTGGAGGAAGGCGTGCCGCTGACGCTGATCAGCGAGGCGGTGGCGGCGCGCAGCCTGTCCGCCATGAAGGAAGAGCGCCTGCGCGCAGCGGCCGTCTATGGACGCGAAATTGTCCGTTATACAGGCGACCGCGCCGCATTTGTGCAGGATCTGCGGCAGGCTTTGTATGCGTCCAAGATTGTATCCTACGCCCAGGGCTATGCGCTGATGCGCGACGCGGCACGGCACTACGGATGGACGCTTAACGATGGCGGCATCGCGCTGATGTGGCGCGGCGGCTGCATCATCCGCAGCGCCTTCCTTGGCAAAATCAAGGAAGCCTATGATGAAAACCCGCAGCTGGAAAACCTGTTGCTTTCGCCCTATTTCATGCGGCAGATGCAATCTGCGCTGCCTGCCTGGCGGCGCGTGATGGCGCAGGCCATGCTGTGCGGCGTGCCTGTGCCCGCCATGAGCGCGGCGCTGAGCTATTTTGACGGCTACACCTGCGGCCGTCTGCCGGCGAACCTCTTGCAGGCGCAGCGCGACTATTTTGGCGCGCATACCTATGAGCGCACGGATTGCCCGCGCGGGCAGTTTTTCCATACGGATTGGACGGGGCATGGCGGCGATACCGCATCGAGCACCTACAATGCATAAAGAAAGAAGCGCTGTTTGATGAAGCTGGTTTTTCTGTTTGGCAACTGCGCCGTGGGCAAAATGACGGTGGGGCAGGCGCTGTGTGATATCACGCGGCTCAAGCTGTTTCACAATCACATGACCATCGAGCCGGTCATTGCGCTGTTCGGCGATTATAAACCGCGCGCTGTCGCGCGGCTGCGGGATGTGATCTTTGAGGAGTTCGCCGCCTCCGATCAATACGGCATGGTCTTTACCTATATGTGGGCCTTTGATCAGCAGGCGGATTGGGACTATGTGGAGCATGTCAAGCAGATTTTCGCTCCCTACGGCACGGAGTTCTACTATGTGGAGCTGGTTGCGCCGCAGGAGATTCGTTTGCAGCGCAATGTAAGTGAAAACCGCTTGCGCAACAAAGCCTCCAAGCGTGATATTGAAGCCTCTAACCGGCGGCTGATTAACGATGATTTGAAGTATCGCTGCGAAAGCCTGCCGGGGGAGATTCCATTTGAAAACTATCTGCGCATTGACAATAGCCTCCTGTCCCCGCAAGAGGCCGCGCGGCGGATTCAGGCGCACTTTGAACTGTAAAAGAAAGCATATGAAAGAGTATATCAAAATGATGCGCGAATTGGTGGGCAGCCGTCCCATCATGCAGTGCGGTGCCAGCGTGATACTGGTAAATGAGCACGGCGAGCTGCTTTTGCAGCAGCGTGCGGATAACAGCATGTGGGGCTATCATGGCGGCAGCGTGGAGCTTTTTGAAAACGTGGAGGAAGCCGCCCGCCGGGAGCTTACGGAGGAAACAGGGCTGACGGCGGGACAGATGACGCTGTTCGGCGTGTTTTCCGGCCCGGAGCTTGCCTATGTGTATCCCAACGGCGATGCGGTATCCAATGTGGACGTGGTGTACCTGTGCCGCGATTATACTGGCCACACGCATCATCAGCAGGGAGAGGTAAACCTGCTGCGCTGGTTTGCGCCCCAGGATATGCCGCCCATGGCGGAGATTATGCCGCCCAACCGGCCCGCGCTGCGCCAATACCTGGAAAGTGTGAGCGTGAGCGCGCTGACCTAAAATGCCTGCCAAAGGAGCTGATAAGCATGAGCCATAAAAAACTGATCCTGATTGCCGACGACGAGGTGGCGATCCACGATTCATTGCGGCTGTATTTGCAGCGCGAAGGGTATGAGGTATACTCCGTCTTTCGCGGCACAGACGTGATGGAAGCCTTTCAGCGCATGCGGCCCGATCTGGTGATTCTGGATATCATGATGCCTGGCCGCAGCGGCACGGAGGTGTGCGCTGATATTCGCGCCATCAGCATGACCCCGGTGATTATCCTGACCGCCAAGGGCGAGGAGGCTGATCGCCTGCTGGGCTTTGCCTTGGGCGCGGACGATTACATTGTCAAGCCTTTCAGCCCGCGTGAGATTGTATCGCGCATTCGCGTGATCTTCCGCCGCATCAACAGCCTGGAAACCGCGCAGGAAAAGAACGAGCTGCAAATTGGCAACACGCGCATCAACCTGAGCCGTTATGAAGTGTGTGTGGACGGCGAAAAGGTGGTGTTTTCGCCCAAAGAAGTCGAGATTCTGCACCTGATGGCTGCGCATCTGAATCAGGTGTTTACCCGTGAACAGCTGCTGGATTCCATCTGGGGCTTTGATTTTGACGGCGATAGCCGTGTGGTAGATACCTCGATCAAGCGTATCCGCAAAAAGCTGCCTGAATACAGCATGCTGGCCGTGCGCTCTGTGTACGGCGTAGGCTATAAGATTGAGGCGGCCAATGCGTAGATATCGCGCCTATGTGCAGCCGCTGATGGCGCTGCTGGCCGTTTGCATCCTGCTGATTACGGGCGGGTTGTATATGCTGTCCAACCGTTTGGTTAGCAATTCCTATGCGGGTCTGTCGCGGCAGGAAATCAGTCAATGCGTTTCCATTGGGCAGCGGCTGCTGGCTGATTATCGTTCGGGCGAGATTACGCTGGATGAGCTGCGCGAGGCCGTCAATCCCACCCTGAACCCGGCCGAGGCTTTTTTGCTGCTGACTGATCCGGAGGGCAATGTGCTGTGCGCTACTGAAGCGGCGGCGGATCTGCTATCCGCCCTGCCTGTGCGGCGCTTGATCCAGGGATTAACGCAAAGCGAGGAGCCGCAGCCCGTCGGCAATCATGCTACCGAGCATACGCTGCTTTTGATGGGGCAGCGCACGCCCGAAGGCGCGGTGCTGGCCGGCAAATCGCTATCCGCTTATACCAGCGCGCTGGCGGTTTTCCGCGGGCTGTTGCTGCGCATTGTGCTGCCGCTGGCAGTGCTGCTGCTGGCGGTGTCCATGTATCTGTCGCATGTGATGAGCAAGCCCGCGGATATCCTGGTGGAAGCTGCGCAAAAGCTCAGCGAGGGAGAATTGGTGCAGATCGAGCAGCCCCTGCCGCCCGATCTGAAGCCTATCGGGCAGGCATTTAACCGCATGTCCCATCGTCTGGGCGCGGTGCTGGGCGAGGTGGGCTATGAGCGCGATATGCTGGCCCTGGTGCTGGAAAGCCTGCATGAGGGCGTTATGGCCATGGATGAGGCGGGGGATATGCTGCATGAAAACCGCGCCGCGCGCCGGCTGCTGGGTGGGGAGAGATCCAGCGCCTATCGAGAGGTGACGGAGCGCTTACAGCGTGCCATTACGGAAACGCTGGAGCCTGAAAAAATGCAGCTGGGCGAAAAAACGCTGCTGATTCGTTTCAGCCCCCTACCGGTGCGGCAGGAGCAGCGCCGCGGCGCGATTGCCATGATTCTGGATATCACCGAGGCTGAGCGCCTGGATCGCACGCGCCGCGACTATGTGGCCAATATATCGCACGAGCTGCGCACGCCGCTGGCCTCCATGCGCGGCATTGCCGAGGCGCTGCGCGACGGGCTGGTGACGGACGAGGCAGAAAGGCATCGTTATGACGAGATGATCGTCAGCGAGATTCAGCGCTTGTCCCGGCTGGTCAATGATCTGTTGGAGCTGTCCTCGCTGCAGTCCAACCCTGCCGCCTTTGAAACTGAGCAAATTGATCCTGTGGAATCGCTCTATGAGCTGTACGACCGCACCAAGCGGCTGGCTGAAAGCAAGGGTGTGCGCCTGACGCTGACCGTGCCGGAATACGACGTGGCTCCTGTGATCACCAATGAAGATCGCTTGCAGCAGGTGCTGACTATCCTGCTGGATAACGCGATCAAGTTTACCCCGGCGGGCGGGCAGATTACCCTGGGCTTGGAAGCCACCAATCGCGGCGCACGCTTTTTTGTGCGCGATACGGGCGTGGGCATGGATGCGGAAACGCGTCGGCACTGCTTTGACCGCTTTCATCAGGGCGATAAAAGCCATCGCGCCTCGGGCAGCGGCCTGGGGCTGGCCATCGCGCGCGAGATCATGACGCGCCTGGGCGCACGCCTGACCGTGCGCAGCGAGCTGGGGGAGGGGAGCGAGTTTTCCTTCACCCTGCGCCAGGAGAATCAGGCATAAGGAGTATCAAGATGATTCGCAAGATTATCTGCATCGACGAGAATAAATGCATCGGCTGCGGCCTGTGCGCCCATGCCTGTCAGGAGGGCGCAATCGGCATGGTAGATGGCAAGGCTCGATTGCTGCGCGAGGATTACTGCGACGGTTTGGGCAACTGCCTGCCCGCCTGTCCCACCAACGCCATTACTTTTGTGGAGCGCGAAGCTCCCGCCTTTGATGAGGCGGCGGTGCGCGCCAGCCAGCAAAAGGCGGCTCAGACTGCTCAAGGCGGCTGCCCCGGCCAGAAGATTCGTCAGTTCAATACCCGAGAGCCTGCCGAGGATGCGCCCAGTGCTTCTCAGCTGCGTCAGTGGCCCTGCCAGCTGCGCCTGGCGCCGGTCAGCGCGCCGTATTTTGCGGGTGCGGAACTGCTGGTTGCCGCCGACTGCACGGCCTTTGCCTATGCTGCGATCCATCGGGATTTCATGCGTGGCAGGATTACCTTGATTGGCTGTCCCAAGCTGGACGATGCGGACTATGCTGATAAGCTGACGGAAATTCTTAGCCGCAACGATATTCGCAGCGTTACGGTGCTGCGCATGGAGGTGCCCTGCTGCGGTGGGCTGGAGCATGCTGCGCGTAAAGCTGTGGAGCGCAGCGGTAAGCATATTCCATTGGATGTAACGATTGTTTCAATTGACGGCGCGGTGGCAAGATAATTGTGCTTGTATTAAGCATAATGCAAAGAAGCTCTCCCCTTGCGGGGAGAGCTTCTTTGCAAATTTAGCATTTGAGCTTGGTGCGATTACTCGTTGGCCAGACCCTGCTCAACCAGCTGCTCGGTAGCGAGCTTCATGTAGTCGGCGAACGCATAGTTGTCGTTCAGCTCCTGCACGAAGGTCTCGTACTCGCTGATGGGACGCTCGCCCTTGATGAAGGCCAGCATCTGGGTCTTTACGTAGTTTTCCATATCAGCCAGGTTGAAATCATCGGGGAGAACAACGCTGGTGTTGTAGTAGATGTAGCGGGGAGTAGCCAGACCGAAAGCGGTAGCTTCGCTGGCTTCGGGGAACTTCACCTGCAGATAGAAGGCGTCGTTGCGGCCCAGCAGCTGATACATATGGGTGTAGTTGGTCAGCTTATCGGCGCCGGGAACCAGGGCGATGGAGCCGTCTTCGTTGCGGGTCCAGTGTTCGTTTTCAACGCCGGCATAAACCAGCATCATGCCTTCCTCGGTGCACATATACTCGAGCACCTTGAAGATGGCTTCCAGTTCCTTATCGGTCACGTCGGCATTGATGACGGCGTGGTCGCCCGCATACTTGTCGTACTTGGCAACGCCGTAGCAGGGATCGCCGCCCTGGGACAGAGCGCCAATCCAGGTGTAATCGGCTTCGGGGTTAACTTCCTTGTACTGAGCGACGTAGGCAGCCTTGAGGATGTTGGACCAAGGCATGGCGGCAACGGCGGTGTTGCAGGCGATAACGTGCGCCTTCACCTGGCTGTTGGAGGAGAACATGTCGGGATCCAGCAGGCCTTCGTCGAAGAACTTCTTGCACATTTCCAGCGCTTCGACCATGCGGGGCTGCAGCAGGGAGTTGGTTACTTTGCCGTCGCGGATGATGACGTAGTTGCCCAGCACGACGTCATAGGGAGCGGTGATGGCGGACAGACCGTTGATGCCCCAGCCGGTGAAGCCGATGGTGTCCTTGATGCCGTTGCCATCGGGATCGTTGTTGGCCAGGAAGTGGCAGTAGTCATACAGCTCGTCCACGGTGGTGGGAACCTTCAGATCGGGATACTTTTCGTTCCAGTCGTTGCGAACCAGGAGCATCAGGTAGTAGTCGCTGATGGCCTTGGCGGCGGGGATGGCATACATTTCGCCGTCATAGTACAGGGCGGAAATGTTGGTGTCTTCGCCGTAGGAACCATAGATGGTGTTGAGCATGTCGGTGTAGCTGGACAGGGGCAGCAGCATATCCTGAGCGGCATAGGTGCGCATCTGGTCAGCATCGCAGAGGAACATGTGCCAATCGTCGCCGCCCATCAGACGGGCAGCCAGAGAGGTGTCATATTCATCCAGGTAAACAACGCGGAAGTCAACGCCGGTGCGGGCCAGAATTGTCTGGTACACAAAGTCGTCCTTCAGATCGGTAGGAGCGTTGTTGGCGTTGTCGTTGGTGTAGCAGATGATGGTTACGGGTTCTTCAGCGCTGGCGTTGACCAGACCGAAGGACAGCACCATCACGGCCACGAGCAGCAGAGAGATGAGCTTCTTCATAGTGTTTCTCCTTTTTGATTTATTTTAACATGCGATGCAAGCTCGCATATTAAGGAGCGGTAATCAGCCCTTCACGGCGCCCGCCAGGGTACCCTTGACGAAGTACTTCTGGATGAAGGGGTAGATGACGACGATGGGAGCGGTGGCGAAGCACACGGCGGCCATCTTGAGGGTTTCGGCAGGCACAACCTCGTCGGCGCTCATGTCCATGTTGGCGGCCTTGAGCATACGGCGCAGGATCACCTGCAAGGGGCGCAGATCTTGATCGGTGATGTAGAGCACAGCCACCATGTAGGCGTTCCAGTGCGCTACGGCATAGTACATACCGATGGTCATCATGATGGGCAGGGACATGGGCAGCACGATGCGCCACAGCACGCCGAACTCCGTGCAGCCGTCCAGACGGGCGGATTCAAACAGCTCTTCCGGCAGACCTTCGAAGAAAGCCTTGGTGATGATCAGGTTATACACGCTGATCATGCCGGGCACGAACATGGCGAACATGGTATTCAGCAGACCCGTAGCCTTAACGATTAGGTAGGTAGGCACGGTGCCGGCGCTGAAGATCATGGTGAATACAATGCCCTTCATGATGAGCTTGTTGCCGGGCATGCCGTGACGGCTGAGGGGATAGGCCATCAGCAGGGTGAAGAACAGGTTGCAGATGGTGCCGATAACTGTCAGGCGCACGGTGACCCACAGACCGTTAAGGAGCGAGCCGTCCTTGAGCATTTCATGATAAGCGGTCAGGGTGAACTTGGAGGGGATCAGCACGAAGCCGCCGCGCTTTACCAATTCCGCATAGGGGGTAAAGGACATGGAGATAACATACAGAATCGGGATCAGGCATACCAGCAGGACGATGATCATGATCGCATAGACAACGATGTTGAATGCGACGTCGTTTTTTGATTTTACCATATCGCGCTATCCCACTTTCTGGCCAGGGCGTTGGTGCCAAACACCAGCACGCAGCTGAGCACGGATTTCATCAGGCCCACCGCGGTGGACAGGCTGTAATTCATTTTGCCGATACCCTGCGTATACACCCAGGTATCGATGATTTCACCGCTGGAACGCACTTCATCGGACAGGAATACATACACCTGGTTGAAGCCAGCGTCCAGCACCTTGCCGACGTTGAGGATCAGCAGGACAACGAAGATCTTGCGGATGCAGGGCAGGGTGATGTACCAGATCTGGCGGAAACGGCCGCAGCCATCCACCGTGGCGGCCTCGTACAGCGAGGTATCGATGCCCATGATGGCGGCCAGATAGATGATGGCGCCCCAGCCCAGAGCCTTCCACAGGTCGGTGCCTACCAGCACGGCCTGGAAGTATTTGTTGCTGGTCATAAAGGGAATGGCAGTGCCGCCCATCTTTTTAATGAAGGTATTGACAACGCCGTTGCTCTGCGACAGCATAGCCACGCAGATACCGTACACAACAACCCAGCTGAGGAAGTGGGGCAGGTAACTGATGGTCTGCACGATGCGGGCAAAGAAGCGGCTGCGGCACTCAGATACCGCCAGGGCGAAGATCAGCGAGGGAAACAGACCCACAGCCAGCTTCCACAGCGACAGCGTGATGGTGTTTTTAATCACGTTGCGGTTGGCAGGGCTGGAGAAAAACTGCTCAAAATACTTGTACCAGGGCGTTACCCACGGGCTGCCCAGGATACCCTTTTTGATGCTGAACTTTTTGAAGGCGATGACCAGGCCGTACATGGGGGCGTACTTGTACACCAGGAAATAAATGATGCCGGGCAGCAACATCAGGTACAGCGGCCACCAGCGCGTCATGGCGCGGCGAAAGCGCACGCCAAGCGGCTGCTTGTTGGCGGGATAGAGGGGTGTGGTGCTCATGCTTCCTCCTTGGCAGGGTGCGGACGAAAAAGACGGGGCATCCTGCTGCAACGTGTTTTGCGCATTGGGGTTAAAATACTGCGAGATAGAATTCAGAAGTTATTATATTATGTACGAACATAGCTTGTCAAGGGGTTTGCAGTATGCAATATGTGACATCCTGCGCAAATTGTTACCAGTTTTCGTGGCAACCTGCCTGAAAGCCTCCACGGACAGGCAATATGTGACACATGCGCGGCTGAGAATAGCGGGGGTTTATGGGGATAAAACGCCCATATTACGCCTTTACCTTTAGCTCAAATTCGTTCTTGGCGATGGGGTACAGGCTGATGGTGTATTCCAGCGGGAACTGCTTTTGATCCCAGGCGGTGGAGGTGATGGCGATGGCCAGGGAACCGCTGTCCACGCCCATCAGGTGGCACTGCCGGTCGGTCAGCGCCTGGGCGGAAAGATGCTTGTCAAAGATAGTCCGTACATAGCCGTTTTCCTTGAGCACCTTGTACAGCGGGGTGGTTTCCAGATCATAATTCTGGAAAAACTCCAGGAAATCCGCGCGGAAGTGCGATGTAGTCAGCACCAGAGGCCCGGTGGCAAAGGCGTCCTTGGGATAGCGCAGGCGCGTCATTTGCAGCAGCCGCGCGTCCGGGGCCAGCGCCAGCTTTTCATTGATCTCCGGAATGGCCGGGACAGTGCGGAAGGACAGCAATTCCGTGCAGGGAATCAATCCGCGCTTTTCCAAATCCTGGGCGAAGGAGTTGATAAACAGCGTGGTATCCTGCAAATGCACCTCGCTGGATACGTAGGTGCCTACGCCCTTGACGCGCGTAAGCAGCCCCTCCTCCACCAGGCGGGACATGGCCATGCGGATGGTGGAACGGCTGACGCCATATTGCTTGCACAGATCCACCTCGCGCGGGATCAGATCGCCCGCGACCCAGTCGCGGCTGCTGATCTTATCGCGCATGGAGGACAGCACAGATTCATAAAGCGGGATCGCCATGAGATAACCTCCTTCTCCTGATTGATAACGGTTAATCGGGCAGGGTGAACACCTGATCGTAGGCGGTCAGCCATTCATGCTTGGCATAATCGAAGGCGCGCAGCAGCAGCGTTTTGCCAAATACATACACAAAGCAGCCGCAGTGGCACAGGCCGGGCGCGTCCTTCTCGTTGGGGCCGTAGCCATAGGCGCAGCCGCGCACGCCGGGCATATCGATGACGGTGTAGCGCTCGTCCTCCAGGTAGTTGATGCCCGCGCCGCCGCCGAAGCCATGGTGCACATGACCCGTGCACAGCACCACGTCCGGATGGCTGCGCAGCACGTCGTACAGGCCGTTTTCCCGGATGATGACGCTGTGCTCGCGGTAATTGCCCTGGGACTGACGATCCAGCAGCTTGCGCACGCTGTTGTGAATCACCAGGAAAACGGGCTTGCCCTGGCCGCAGTAGCGATCCAGCCGCTCACGCAGATAGTCGATCTGCTCGGGCTTGATTTCGCCCGCATGGATCCACATGCCCTTGTAGCCCGTTACCGTATAGGTATCGCTGTACTGCGCCAGCACGATCACATGGCAGCCGTTGACCTCGCCTTCATAGAACAGCTTGCTGTAATCGGCGGGTACCATGCCGTGCTGATGCAGGTGATCGCAGTGATAGCGCACCAGCTCGTTGCACTTGAGCTCCAGCGTTTCATGGTTGCCCACGGTGACGAACAGCGGCTTGTCCGCCCATTCATCCTCGATCATATGCCAATAGCTGTCCAGCTCAAAATCCTTGCCGAAGAAGGAGTAGTCGCCGCCGTCGATCACCGCGTCCATGCCCAATTCCTGCGCCCAACGATAGGCGCGGCGGGTGGTCAGCGTGCGCAGGCCGTCGTCGCCGTCGCAATGCTCATCGGAGATCAGAAAGAGCTTCAGATCGGGCTGATTGGTCTTTAGCAGGAAGGCTTCATATTCCTCCCGCAGCATGCGGTACAGTGCCATGGGGTTTTCGCTGGTCTGCGCCTGCTCGGCCAGCCAGCGGGCGTGGGAAAGCAGCTTCTGCGCGGCGGCAGGATTATAGATCGGACCTTGATCCAGCTTGCGGCCGGCAATTTCACAGGCCAGCTGGCTGGTTGCACCCACATAATAACGGCGGGCGACTTCAGCTTCGCTCATTACGCCCTGTTCCAGCGCAAAATCCGCCAGCGTATCCGGCCCCAGGCCGAAGGCGCCGTTTGCGTCCGCGCCCACGGTCAGCGGCTGATTGCCCAGGGAAAGCCCCTGCCACTGGCTGATCACGGCTTCGCGGTAAACCTGCCCATCCACATACAGGCGCAGCAGACCCGCGCGGTCGGCGGTCAGCACGATCATATGCCAGCGGCCGTCGCACACAGGGCGTACGCTGCCAAACTGCACCGGCTTATCCGCGCCCTCGGGCATAAAGTTAACAGTCAAAAAAGCGCGGGGCTGCAGCACGGCTACGCTCAGACCCGGACGGTATGCGCCGTCAAAGGCGCAGTTGGCGCACAGCACGCCGCCATGAGCCAGCTGGCCGGGGGTCTGCGCGGCACGATCCACAAAATCGCAATAGCCCAGATAATCCGCCGGATCGCCGCACCAGCCGTTGCAGCCGTTGCGGTCGGTCTTGAGCCACAGACGCAGGGTAAAATCATCTGCGCCCAGGGCGCTGCCGGTCAGGGTGATTTTGTCCTTGGCGCTTTGCCCGGCGGTATTGTCAAAATAAAGGGCGACGCCGCCGTCGTGCGCGGTCGTTTCGGTACAGCCGGAACGCAGGACATTTTGATCAAAAAGGGTGAAAATTTCAGCAGGATTCATCAGACACCTCCATCCTATAAGTTATGACATATTATAATACAAATCGCCATATGTTTCAATGCTTGTTTTTTATAGAAAAGCTGTTATAATAGGATTTACTCGGATTTTAACGAAACGCGACGATGGGGAGGAAGCTATGAAACCAAACATTGTGTTCATTACATCGGATCAGCAGCGGCGCGATAGCCTGGGCATTTACGGCTGCCGCTATGTCAGTACCCCCAATCTGGATCGCCTGAGCAGCCAGGCCACCGTGTACGAGCATTGCTACTGCAACGCCCCCGTATGTACGCCCAGCCGCGCCTGCATGATGACGGGCAAAACCATGCCCGGCCACGGCGTGTATAACCTGTTTGATATTTTGCCGGAAAACGAAAAGATGCTGCCCTATTATCTGCGCGAGCAGGGCTACGAAACGGCGCTGGTGGGCAAGCTGCACGTCAGCGGCACGGAGTATGAGGTAAATAAGCGCAACCCCGGCGACGGCTTTGATATTTATGATCTGGCGCACGAGCCCAGCGTTTACACCGAGGCTCCCTATAATGCCTACGCTCGCTGGCTGCTGGAAAACTATCCTGACGAGTGGCGCGCCATCCGCGCCCAGGGCCGCAAGCGCAAGCACCGCAGCGCCGAAACGCATTTTTCCACCTGGGTCAGCCAGCGCTCGGCCGAGGTGATCCGCAACCGCGATAAGTCCAAGCCCCTGTATCTGCAGGTGGGCTACTTTGATCCCCATAATCCTTATGATCATTATCCGCTGGAAAGTGAGCAGTTGCTGCATCCGGAGTACTATCCGGAGGTCATTCCGGACGATGTATCCGCCATGCCCGAGGCCTTGCAGCTGGAGGCGCACTATCACTGCCCCGCCACCCTGGGCGCGACGGGCGATACCAACCGTAAGATCCGCACGGGCTACTTTGCCGGCGTGTCCTTCCTGGATCAGCAGATCGAAAAGATCTTCCAGGCGCTCAAGGATGAAGGCATCTTTGATAACACGCTGATTATCTATACCTCCGATCACGGCGATATGCTGGGCGACCACGGCCTGTATTCCAAGGGCGCGATGTTCTATGAGCAGGGCGTCAATGTGCCTCTGATTGTCAAGTTCCCCCATCAGACGCAGGGCTGCCGCAGTGAGGATCTGGTGATGCTGGAGGATATGTTCTCCACCATTTATACCGCCGCGGGCGGCGACGCCAGCTTCCGCCCCGAAAGCCTGCCGCTCCAGGGTGAAAAGAAGCACGAGTTTGCCATGACCGAATATCGCGGCTGCGGCAAGTTCGATCTGATGGGCTTCCCGCACATCCTGCACGCCACCATGATCCGCACGGCGGAATGGAAGCTGAACCTGTATCACGATACCTGCGACGGCCAGCTCTTCCACCTGACCGAGGATCCGCAGGAAAAGAACAACCTCTACCACGATCCTGCCTGCGCGGGCAAGATCATGGAGCTGATGCAGATGTATCTGCGCTACGATACGGAGCGCGATTACAACTATAACGCAGAGCGCGGCGGCCGCTCGGGCATTCCCGGCTTTGCCAAGGCCATTTGCGAAATCAAGCTTTGATAGAAAACCTGGAGGCACAATATGTCAGTTCGCAGCAAAAAGAAAGAAGCGTCCTTTGATGTAATCGTCGTTGGCGGCGGCATGACGGGCATGTGCGCGGCCATTGCCAGCGCGCGCCACGGCGCGAAAACCGCCTTGGTGCAGGAGCGACCTGTGTTTGGCGGCAATGCCAGCAGCGAAATCCGCATGCATATCTGCGGCGCGTCGGCCAACATGGTCAAGCCCAATGCCGAGGAAACCGGCATCCTGCGCGAGATCCTGCTGGAAAACAAGCGCGTAAACGATTATTACAACTATTCCGTGTGGGATCGCGTGCTGTTCACCGCCATCCGTGAGCAGGAAAATCTGTCGATGTTCCTCAATACCACCATGCATGATGTGGACACCGAGGGGCATCGCATTACGGCCATTCATTGCTATCAGATGACTACCGAGATCGAGTGGACGCTGCGCGCACCGGTGTTCTGCGACTGCACGGGCAACGGCACGCTGGGCTTCATGGCCGGCATGCCCTTCCGCACCGGCAGCGAGGGCAAGGCGGAGTATCATGAGCCGCACGCGCCCGAGCAGCCCGATCAGCACCGCATGGGCAATACCCTGTTGTTCAAGGCCGTGGATCGCGGCCATCCGGTGGCGTTTGTGCCGCCCAAGGGCAGCTATACCTTCACCGAGGAGCAGCTGCGCTACCGCAAGCATGCCGATGCGAAGCCGCTCTTTGGCGTGCTGGAGGCAGAAAACAAGGCCGATCCGATCCTGGACAACGTGGACAACACCACCAAGGATATGGTGTTTGACGCCTATTGTCTGGATTACGGCTATTGGTGGATTGAACTGACCGGCGAAAAGGCCGATATCATCGAGGAATATGAGGACATCCGCGACGAATTGATCAAGTGCGTGTACGGCGTGTGGGATCATATCAAAAACGGCGGTGATCACGGCGCGCAGAACTTTGATCTGGAATGGGTGGGCATGCTGCCCGGCGTGCGCGAAAGCCGCCGCATGGAGGGCGAGTACATGCTCAATGAGAACGATCTGCTGGAAAACCGCGTGTTTGACGACGCGGTGGCCTATGGCGGCTGGCCGGTGGATAACCATGTGGAGCACGGCCTGCTGGACTTTGACAAGATGCCCAGCGAAATCTACGCCTTCAACGGCCTGTACACCATTCCTTATCGTTCTTATGTGGCCAAGGATATGGATAACCTGTTCATCGGCGGCCGCAGCATGGGCGCAAGCAAGCTGGCCATGGCGTCCAGCCGCGTGATGGGCACCTGCGCCGTGGGCGGCCAGGCGGTGGGCACCGCCGCCGCGCTGTGCAAAAAGTACGGCTGCACGCCCCATGATGTGGAGGCGCATATGAAGGAGTTGCAGCAGCTGCTGCTCAAGGACGACTGCTACATTCCGGGCTATAAAAACGAGGATCCCGCCGATCTGGCCCGCACGGCGCAGGTATCCGCCGGCAGCGAAAAGCAGCCCGCGGCCAATGTGATTAACGGTGTGTCCCGCACGGTGGGCGAGGATGAAAACTGCTGGCAGTCCGACGGTCTGGCGGGCGATAACGGCGTGCTGTCCCTCAAATGGGATGCGCCCCATACCCTGCGCCAGGTACGCCTGACCTTCGACCCCAACCTGTGCTCCTCCATCAAGATCACCCTGTCCTCCAAGCGCATTGCCGAGCAGGTGCCCGGCGTGCCGCCCGAGCTGGTGCGCGATTACGATGTGGAGCTGCTCAAGGACGGCCAGGTGCTGGCCTCCCGCAGCGTGCGCGGCAACTATCAGCGCCTGAACGTGCTGAACTTTGACGCCTGCGACTGCGACGAGGTGCGCCTGCATGTGTTGGCGACCAACGGCATTGCCGACGCGCGCGTATACGAGGTGCGCGCCTACGAGCAGGCGGACTGATCGTCGTTGACAGATGGCGCCCGGCATGCTATATTGGCAATAGAAAATCGCTATTGGAAGCGGGAAAGGGGACGCACGATGGGCTGGAGGCTGATGCATGTTCGCCTGCAAAAGGGCAATGTATGCGCGCCTTCGGGAGAAGTGCGCCCTTTTTGCCCCTTCCTGCCGGTATAAACGCAGGAAATCCTGCAAAAACGCCGCTTCTCCCTTTCATTGCAGCAATACATGAAAGGGAGCTTTTTTATGCCTAAAATTCCTATGCCCGCGCAGATTTGCCGCCTGTATCTGCATACCGGGCTGAACGCCGTGCAGCTGGCTTCGGCCTCCTGGGTGGCGCTGCTGGCGGCGCGTGGCTATTCTCTGGTGGAAATCGGTCTGGCCGAGAGTGCGTTTCACCTGACGAGCCTGTTGTTTGAAATTCCCTCTGGGGTGATGTCGGATGTATTCGGCCGCAAGCGCGTCCTGCTGTTGAGCCAGGCATGCAGCCTGATTTCGGCGTTGCTGATGCTGCTGAGCCGCTCGCTGACCGACATCATGATCGCCATGATATTCTGCGCTTTGGGATACAATTTTGCCTCCGGCACGCGCGAAGCGTTGGCCTATGACAGCCTGGAAACGGCCGGACGCGCGGCCGAATATGATCGCTATGCGGCTGCGGATATGGGGATTTACCGCGTGGTCAATGCCTGCGCGACGCTGGGCGCGGGGCTGGCGCTGACCCTGGGCTATCGGCGCGCCTATGCTTCGGATATTCTGCTGGGGCTTCTTGCGTTTGCCGTCACACTGCGGCTGCGCGATACTGCGGCACAGCAAGTGCATCCGCCTGCTCGCCAGCGCATGACAGCATGCCTGCGAGAGAGCATGCGCTTTCTTAGCCAAAGCAGGCAGGCGCTGCGGCTGATCAGCATCAATGCGATTGTGGGTGCGGGGGCAACGCTGCTGCGATTTTTTCTTCAGGCTCGGCTGACGCAATATGGCATGCCAGATGCGTTGCTTGGCCCGGCGCTGTTTATCATGGGGCTGGGCGGGGCGCTGGGCGCGCGCTGCGCTGCCTGGCTGCGCGGTTGGCCTTATCGCCGCGTATGGCGGCTGACGGCGCTGATAACGCTTGTTTGTCTGCTGCTGTCGCTGCGCCATGCGCTGTGGCTGATGTGCCTGTGCGGCTTTGCAGCGGCGGTGATGGACGATTGGCTGGAAGTGCGCACGGACGCGGCGCTTAACGCGCTGGTGCCTTCCGCTCAGCGCGCTACGCTGATATCGGTTTCCTCCCTGTGCTTTTCGTTGGTCATGCTGATTCTATCGCCCTTGATGGGTCATGTGTTTTCGATCTTATAAAATAAAAAGCCCGTTAAGGAAATGCTCTTTCCTTAACGGGCGGGTCGGAACGCATGCGAAAGCCGATGGCTGCGCGGAGCATTCCGGCCGCTTGGCGCGGGGGAGAGGGGCAAGGGATCAATCGCTTGCCGCTCTCCTTAACCGCCTGACAGCCTGTTTCTTTCAGCTGTCAATGCTAATGTATCCCGCGCGGCGGCGTTTTATGCGCAGCCTGAAAATTTTTATTTGTGAATATACAGAATACCCAGGGTATTGGGGCCGCAGTGACAGCTGATGGTGCCGCGCGCATCGGTGGGCAGAACCTCGGCAAAGGGCTGATACTGCAAAATTTCGTCGCGCACCATGTCCACAATGCCGTCGTCCACCGGCGTGTGGGTAATCATGATGCGGTGCGTGCGCAGGGTATCGTTGCCCTCCAGGCGCTCGCGCACATAATTGCGCAGCGCTTTTTCATATGCGCCGCGATACTTCTTGGCCACGCCCATCTGGCCGTTGTGCACCTCGATGCAGGGCTTGATACCCAGCAGGTTGGCGCCCAGCGCCGCCACGGTGGAGCAGCGGCCGCCCTTGCGCAGATATTCCAGGTCTTCCAGCACAAAGCTGCCGTCCACCTTGGGCACGATTTCGCGCAGGCGCTGGGCAATCTGCACCTCGTCCAGCGTCTGATCCTGCGCCAGCTCCGCGCCCTCCATCACAATCAGTCCCTGGGCGGAGCTGAGGTTGAGGGAATCCACCACCTGCACATGCTCAAAGCGGCGGGCGGCGTTACAGGCATTCTGATAGCAGACGGACATCTTGCTGCTAAGCGTCACATGCACAAGACCGTCGCAATCCTGCAATTCGCGGGTGAAAAACTCGATGTAGTCGTTTTCGCTTACGGCGGAGGTGGAGCACAGCGCGCCGCCGGCCGCCACGTGGGCGAAAATCTGCTCGGTGGTGATATCCATGCTGTCCCTGTAGGATACGCCGTCCATGATGACATAGAGCGGCACGGTGTCGATGTGAAAGCGATCCAGCAGCTCCTGCGTCAGGTCGCAGGTGCTGTCCGAGGTGATCTTGATCTTCATAAGAGAAAAATCCTTTCAAAGTACGCGGGCTTCCGCGCGTTTCCATGGCGGGCAATATGCGACGTGTATTATTATGGCGCAGGATGTTCAACTGAAGATCAACGATTGTTAATAACCACACTTTCGCGCCTTTTGTCATCACTTTTTAAAAGGAAAGTAATGGCTTCGTGCCTTGTTTTTTCGCATGGGGCGTGGTATTCTTAAATCCAAAGGGGTGAAAACGTATGCCGTCCTGTCCGCTGAACCGCTTTTTTTCGCCTGCGCAGTGCGCGCGCTATTATGGGGTGATTTCCCGTCGATACAGCTGCCGCGCTTATGCCGCCGCGCCCGACGCGGGTGAGCTTGCCGCGCTTAATTATGCCGCTGCGCGCGTGTGCCTGCCGGGCACGCGCATCGTGCTTGCCGACTGCACGGATCAGCTGTTCTTCGGCGTGCCGCTGGTGGAGCGCATCCGCGGTGCGCACAAGTGCGCCTATGTGATTGCACAGGATGGCATGGAAAAGCCCAAGCTCCTTGCCGGTGTTAGCGGCGAGGCCTTTGTGCTGGAGGCCGCAGCGATGGGGCTGGATACCTGCTGGGTGACGGGCACATATCGCCGCGGTGAGGTGCCGCAGGAGATGCTAAGCGACGGCGAGCGGCTGATCGCCGTGATTGCCCTGGGACATGCCAAGGAAACGCCGCAGCAGATTGTGCGCCATCGCAAGAGCCTGTCGCAGATCTGCCTGGACGCGCCCGATCAGTGGCCGTTGTGGGCGTATCGCGCGGCGGAGGCTGTGCGTATCGCGCCCTCGGCGGTCAACCGTCAGCCCTGGCGGCTTGCCTATGCCCAGCGCTCGCTGCGCCTGATGGGCAAAAACCCCGACAATGTGGATCTGGGTATTGCGCTGATGCATATCGAAGCGGCATCGGGCGAATATAAACGATATTGGGAGTGGGGAAGCGGCGGATGCGTCGCTCACTTGACGATCGAGGAAAAATCATGACGCTGCTGGATCAGTTGAATCAGGAAAACATCAAAAAAAACGCGCCGCTGGCCGAGCGCATGCGCGCGCGCACGCTGGATGAGTTTTATGGGCAGGAACATCTGCTGGGGCCGGGGCGGCTGCTGCGCCGCGCCGTGGAGGCGGACAGGCTGACGTCCAGCATTTTTTACGGCCCGCCTGGCTGCGGCAAAACCACGCTGGCGCATGTGATCGCCGCGCATACCAAATCCGCCTTTGCGCGCATGAACGCCGTTACCTCGGGCGTGGGCGATGTGCGCGAGGTGCTGGAGCAGGCAGCCCAGCGCCGCGCCATGTATGGGCAAAGCACCTACCTTTTGCTGGATGAATGCCACCGCTGGAACAAGGCGCAGTCGGACAGCATTCTGCCTGCCATCGAGGAGGGGCTGATCCGCTTTATCGGCTCCACCACCGAAAACCCCATGATTTCCATGACGCCCGCCATCGTCAGCCGCTGCCGCGTGTTTGCCTTCCGGCCGCTGACGGATCAGAATGTGCGCGCCATCCTGCTGTCGGCCATTGCCGATCGCGAGCGCGGGCTGGGCGATATGAACGTGCATATCGACGTGGATGCGCTGTCGCACATTGTGCGCGTGGCCAATGGCGATGTGCGCTCGGCGCTCAACGCTCTGGAGCTGGCCGCGCTGACCACGCCCACCGGGCGCGACGGCATCCATATCACTCTGAGCGTGGCGGAGGAAAGCATTCAAAAACCTGTGGTACGCTGCGACGATACGCTGTTTTACGATATGCTGTCCGCCTTTTGCAAAAGCCTGCGCGGCTCGGACAGCGATGCGGCGCTTTTCTGGTTCAGCCGGCTGCTGTATGCCGGAGCCGATCCGCGCATGCTGGCGCGGCGTATCATTGCCCATGCCAGCGAGGATGTGGGCCTGGCCAATCCCATCGCCATGCTGCAGGCTGTGGCAGCCGGGCAGGCGCTGGAATTGATCGGCATGCCCGAGGCCAGGCTGCCCTTGTCGCAGGCCATCATCGCCATCTGCGAAAGTCCCAAGAGCAACAGTGTGGTCTGCGCCATTGACGCAGCCATGGCCGACGCCGAATCGGCGCGCGGTCAGGTGCCGCCGCCACTGCGCGATACGCATTATAAGGGCGCGGACAGGCTGGGCGCGGGCGGGGGCTATCTGTATCCCCACGACTACCCCGGCCACTGGGTCAAGCAGCAATATATGCCCGATGAAATCAAGGATCATGAATACTATCACCCTTCCGATCAGGGCCACGAGGCCAAGATCCATAAGCATGAAAAATGACGCGGGGTGATACAACCATGAAAGGCATATTGATTACCAACGCATTTATGCGGCAGGGCAGCTTTGCACGTATGCGTGAGCTGTTTGAACAGGCGGCGCAGCGGGCGGGTATCAGCCTGATCCCGCGCGTGAACACGGATTTTATGCTCATGCCTCCAAGTGCCCGCCTGAAGGTGGACTTTGTGCTGTTCTATGATAAGGATATCCGCCTGGCCGCGCGCCTGGAAGCGATGGGACTGCCGGTGTTCAACGGCGCAAAGGCCATCGCGCTGTGCGATGACAAAACGCTGACCTGTCTGGCCTTGCAACGCGCGGGCGTGCGCCAGCCCGATACCGTGCTGTGCCCGCAGACCTTTCCGGGGCTGGGCTACGGCGATATGGATTTTCTGGAGGGCGTGGGCGCAGCGCTGGGCTGGCCCATGGTGATCAAGGAGGGCTGCGGCTCCTTTGGCGAGCAGGTATACCTGGCACAGGATGAGGCGCAGGCGCGCGATATCCTGCATCGCATCGGCGCAAAGCCAGCGCTCTTTCAGCGCTTTATCGCCTATAGCGCCGGGCGCGACCGGCGGCTGTTCGTGGTGGGCGACCGGGTCATCGCCGCCATCGAGCGCCGCAACGAGCATGGGGATTTCCGCGCCAATATCGAGCATGGCGGCGTGGCGAGCGCATATTTCCCCACGGCGCAGGAAAGCGCGCTGGCACTGGCCGCCTGCCGCGCCCTGGGGCTGGACTTTGGCGGGGTGGATCTGCTGGAGGCCGAGGACGGGCCTGTGGTGTGCGAGGTGAACAGCAACGCGCACTTTGCAGGGCTGTTATCCGCCACGGGCGTAAACCCCGCCGACCATATCATGCAGTATATTCGGAGAACCGTATGCGAGGAATAATCTGCTACGAAAGCCATGAAATCGCCCGCAATCAGGGGTTTATCGACCTGTGGCTGCGCGAAAGCGCGCGGCGCGGCATTGCGCTTACCCTGGCACGGCTGGAGGAAACGAGCTTTGGCCTGCGCGATAACGCGCCCTATCTGCGCATCGGCGGGCAGGATGCGCACCCTGACTTTGCGGTCATGCGCATGAAGCAGCCGCTTTTATCCCGCCACCTGGAGCGGATGGGCGTGCGCGTGTTCAACAATGCCTATACCAGCGAGATCCTCAATGATAAGCGCCGCACGCACGCGCTGTTCAGCCATCTGTCGCCCATGATGGATACCGCCTATATCACCGGCGATGCGCCTTGTCCCTTTGATTATCCTGTGGTGGTCAAGGCGGCGGGGGGCTGCGGCGGGCGGCAGGTACGGTTGTGCGGCGACGAGGCGGCCTACCGCGCGGCGATCCGGGAGTTTTCCTTCCAGGCTGTCGCGCAGCCGCTGTGCGATACGCCGGGGCGCGATCTGCGCGTGTACATGCTGGGCACCGCCTGCGTGCAGGCCATGCTGCGGCAGTCGGACAGCGCGGATTTTCGCAGCAATTTCGGCCTGCATCACTGCGCGCAGCCGGTGGAGATTCCCCCTGACGCGCGCCGCGTGGCCTGCGCTGTGGCGGAGGAGCTGCGTTCGGCGCTGATCGGGGTGGATTTCATTTACGATCATGGCCGGCTGCTCTTCAATGAGGCCGAGGACGCGGTGGGCACGCGCATGCTGTATCAATATACCAAGCTGGATATCGTGCGCCTGTATATGGATTATATTGTTGCTCAAATGGGAGAATGAAAAACGAAAGAATGCCGCCAGATTGATCAAAAGATCAGCCTGGCGGCATTTTTGCTTTTAATGCGCCGGTTCGATGGGGATGACGCGCCCGGTCTGCGTGCCGGTTCTGTGGGAAATGGAGATGACCGTGCGGTCGGCGGACACGCGCCGGAGCGCCTGCAGCACGGTATTTTCGGTTTCCGCATCCAGGTTGGCCGTGATCTCATCCAGCAGCAGGATGCGCGGATCGGCGGCTGCGGCGCGGGCGATGGATAGCAGCTGCCATTGTCCCTGCGAAAACAGCTCGGGTGTGCAGGGGGTATCGTAGCCCTGCGGCAGGCTTTCAATGGTATCCGAAAGCCCGGCCAGCTTGGCCGCCGTGCGCACGGCCTGATCCGAAATGGCGGGATCATACAGCGTGATCTGGTCGCGCACAGTGCCGGGCACCTGATGGAAGCGCTGCTCCACATAGCCGAACAGCGCGCGGCGATCCTGATCTGCGATATCCGCCGCCGGCACGCCTTCGATCAGCACGCTGCCAGACTGCGGCGTGTAAAGCCCCAGCAACAGCTTAAACACCGTGCTTTTGCCTGCACCTGTACGCCCGGCAAGCGTTACCTGCTCACCCGCCTGTACCTGCAGGCAGATGCTTTGCAGCACCGTGTGGTCGTCATAGCCAAAGGCGACGTTGCGCAGTTCCACCTGCGGCTGTCCAGCGGGCAGATTGGCAGGCAGAGAGACGGGCTTGCGGAGGGCAGGCTCGCTTTGCGACAGGAATTCATTGATGCGGCGTACGCCCGCGACGGCGGACTGGATGGTCTGAATTTCCATGCCCAGGCTTTCCACGGGGGTGAAAATCTGGGAGATATAGTTGATTACCGCCACCGCCGTGCCAGCCGACATGCCAAACAGCGTCAGCACCCTGGCGTTGCCGGAGGCGGATAGCAGCATGACCGCGGCCACAACCACGGCGTTTAGAATCAGAATTACCGGAGAGTAAATCGCGTCGTAAAAATTGGTCTTTTCCATGGCGCGATAGCTATCCTCAATGTAATCGTCATAGCGCTGCTCCATGTAAGCCTCCTTGCCCAGGGTGTGGATGGTGCGGATGTTATGCAGCGATTCGGGCACATGACCCGCGGCGCGGCTGACGGCGCGGCGATTGTCCAGCTGGGCTACAAGCATGTTCTTTTGCACATGCCGCGTAAACCAGAAAAGGAATGGCAGCAACAGCACCAGAATCAGCGCAAGTCCACGGTTTTGAAACCATACCACAGCCAGAATGCTGATGATCTTGCATGCATCGGCAAACATGCTGACGATGCCGCTGGTGAACAGGTTTTCAACGGCGTCTACATCGCCCACGAAGCGCGATACAAGCGCGCCCGGCTCAATGTGGCTCAGCGTATCAGCGCTTAGACGCACCATCTTGCCCATCAGGCGGCTGCGCAGCGCGTGGGTGATCTTTTGCCCAAACAGCGTCAGCCCGCCCTCGCGCACGGATTCCAGCAATCCAGCCAGCGCCTGCAGCGCAAAGTACAGACCCGCCATGCCGATGGAAATGCTTTGCCCGGCCGTGAGGGAATCGATGATTTTGCCCCAAATCAGCGGCGGGAACAGCGAAAATGCAATGGCTCCGGCCACGGCGCATACAATCCCCAGCGACAGCGCCTTTTTACGCCGCACGGTTTGCCAGATAACGCTGCTAACGCGATCCTTATTTTTCATTAGAAGCGCCTCCCTCCTGCTCATGGAACAGCCGCGCGTATTCGGCGTTGCTTTGCAGCAATTGCGCATGCGTGCTCACCAGCGCCTGGCCGTGATCCACGAAAATCACCTGATCCATCTGCGGAAACAGGTACAGCCGGTGCGAGATCAGCAGCACGATGCTGTCCCTGGCCAGCTCCTTCAAATGGGTGAATACCTGCGCCTCGGTCTGCTTATCCAGGGCGGAGAAGGGATCGTCCAGGATCATCACAGGCTTTTTGTGGCACAGCGTGCGCGCCAGCGCCAAGCGCTGCGCCTGACCGCCCGATAGCCGCACGCCGCCGCTGCCCACGCGTGTTTGCAGGCCATCCTCCATGGCGGCGACCTCCTGATCCAGACATACCGCCTGCAAATAGGCGTTGGCGTCCTGATCGTCGCCCAGCAGGATATTGTTTTCGATCGAATCGTTGAACAGCTCGGGATCGTGTCCCAAATAGCCCGCCATGCCGACCAGCTCAGCGGGGCGCAGGGAAGATAGCTCGCGATCTCCGAACTTCAGGCTGCCCTGATAAGGATACTCGCACAGGAGCATCCTGCCCAGCGTTGATTTGCCGCAGGCAACCGGGCCGGTGACGCCGATGATTTGGCCGGGCTGGGCGCTAAGGCTCAGATCCGTAAAGATATTGCTTCCGCCGGGATAGGCAAACCCGGCATGCGTGGCCGTAAGCGCGGCCGCGGACAGCGCAGGCACAGGCTCATCGGCTTCGGCCTGCTGCATCAGGGGCTGGATGCGCCGCCAGGATACCTGTGCCTTGTGCACGGCATTGAATAGCTTGGCCGCGCTGGAAGATTTGGCTGCCAGCCGCGTAAAGCAGGCCAGGAAGGTGGTGAATACGGCGATATCCCAACTGGTCCAGCCTGTGCCGCGGATATTGCGCGCGCCGAAGAAGATGATCAGCAGCGCGCCGGCCATGGAGATGATGCGGTACAGGGGAGGCAGCACAGCGCTCCAGATATTGGCCTTGACGGCGGCGGATTCATAGCCGGACAGCTCCTTTTCATAGGCGGACTGTCGCTCATTCTCACAGCCGAACACGCGATAGGTAACGGCGTTTTCGGCGCGATCCAGCGTGGCGGCGTTCAGATGCGCCGAGGCTTCTTTAAAAGCCGCGCCCGTGCGCTGCACAACGGTCTTCATCTTTTCGGCAATCAGGAAGGAAAGCGGCGGGAAAAGCATGCTCAGCAGCGCCAGCCGCCAATCGTAGCTGAGCAGCATGACGGCGTATGCGCACAGGGCCACGCCGGTATCAAAGACCTCGGTGGTAAACTTGCGCATGCCCTCCACGCAGTCGTCCACATCTTGAATGGCTTTGGTCATCGCACTGCCTACGCCTTCGCCCTCCAGCTCGGCGCGGCTTTTGCGGATCAGGCTGCCGTACAGAATGCGCTTCATGCGGCGGTTTACATCATTGGCAAAGCGGCGCACATAAAAGCGCTTAATATAACGTGCGCCCTGCACCAACGCGGTGACGGCTGCATAGCAGACGGCCAGCCTCAGCATGGAGGGAAGCGCGCCGCTGCCGCCCAGAATATCCACCAGCCGTCCGGCCATGCGACCCTCAAACCACGGAGCAGCCAGCAGGCCGATATTATAAATCAGCCCGGATACCGTGACGGTGGCCAACGTGACCCATTCAGCTTTAAAATAGGAAAGAACGCGGTTGGCCTGAAAACCCTTCTTGCTCCGCATGCGCTTATCCCTCATCGCCGGCCACCAGCATGCGCACGGTGGGGAAGCCCGCGCGGCTTTCCTGCTTGGCGCGCAGATACAGGGTATCCAGCGTGGCCAGGAAGGCTTCGCGCTCTTTCTCCGACAATATGGACAGAAGCCATTCGTAAAACACGGCCTCTAAGTGCGCTTTGGAATTTTTTAATCCTTCAGCCTGTTCGGTGGCGTAAAGCAGCTGGCTGCGCCCATCGTTGGGATTGGCCTGACGCACCAGATAGCCCTTGGCCTCCAGACTGGATGCGCGCCGCGCAGCTGCGCCTTTATCAATCTTGAGCCGCTCACGTACCTCGGCCTGTGTGATGCCGGGATTGTGGCGAACCAGATGGATAAAGTCGAACTCCGCTGTACCGATCCCTTCGGCTTTCATTGTTTGTACGGTGAAGGCGCTCACCTCGCGCGCAATCTTGGTGATCTTGCGTTCGCTTCTGTCCATATCGGTAACTCCTTTGGACTACCTGCAAATTAGATGCATATACATCCAACAAGATGATAGTACAACTAAATGAAAATGTCAAATGCAACGCAAAGCGAAAAATCAAAAATATTTGCATTTGTGTTGAGCTATAATACATAGGTAACACGAAAACAAAGAAAAAGAGAACTCATGTG
>OLPR01000376.1_pt1 | contig 41972 bp, 47 predicted proteins | sample 1672761 | NCBI WGS metagenome assembly OLPR01 (sample SAMEA3136721, study PRJEB25190) | human gut metagenome | biome: human gut; feature: human-associated habitat; material: faeces | place: Austria | collected 2013 | reverse complement strand
AAGAACCAATGAAAGAGCAAAAGAAAGAACCAATGAAAGAGCAAAAGAAAGAACCAATGAAAGAGCAAAAGAAAGAGAGATCCTCTTTGTTGCGACAACAAATAAAGCTAGAATGCTCTATTTCTGGTTTGATAGGTAGCCTCAACCTAGAATTCTCAAATGTTTTTCATAGGCCGCTATCTCAAGACCTATTTCACAAAATAAGGCTAGAAACAATCAACTACCTAATTAGAAACGGAGTCAAAATGACCTATCCCACATATCAACAATATACTTTCGTAAAAATCTTTTACGAAACGCCCGAAGAAGAGAATAAAGCTCATTTTCTCATGGAGGGAATCAAAAATATCATCACCAAAAACGCAACAAACAAACAATAAATAAACAAAAATATGTGTATAATTGCTTACGGGATCAAGAAAGATATCGGCAATCAACGTTTTCAAAATTGCTTAACAAATAATCCGGACGGATTTTTTCTGCTAGGATTTAAAAGAGGGGATGAAGACAACAAACCGGCATTTCTAATTAGAACTCTTCTGAAAAAGGAGGTTGTAGCCACATGGGAAAAAATCCCTAATGATTATATAGTCCTTCTTCACGCTCGCATCAAAACTCATGGATCTATTTCAGAAAAAAATGTTCATGGGTGGAACGGCGATAATTGGTATTTTTGCCACAATGGTATTCTATCACTAAAAAATAAAGGAGACCTCACAGACAGTGAAACGTTCTTCCGTTATCTGTTTTTGCCCGCATTTGGAAAAACAGATATCGAGGAAACAAATGAAGGCATTGATGATATGGTCAATTCTGTTATAGGTTCAAGTAAATTTGTTTTTTGGAAAAAAGGAAAGATGTTGTTTTATGGCAATTTCGAAAGACCGGATAAAAACAAATTTGCTTATTTTTCGAACGACTCTTATCAAAAAAAAGAATATAGTTACTGCTCTTTTTATGGTGATGAGATTTACTATGATCACAAAGCCGGATATTCTAAATACTCCAAGACCTACAATTACTCAAAAAAATACTACTCATTCAATAGCAAACTAATACCCGAAAAAAGAGTTCAATAGTTTGTCATAAAAATACACCAAATTCAACCCCTGTAGCCTAAAATAAAGGCTACAGGGGTTTTTTATTACACTTTTGTTTTCTAAGGGTTAAGTACAAACTAACTTACCGCCTCTTCTATCTGTTCGAGAAAAAAGGTTCGTTTTCTTGAATTCAAAATTGTTGAAAAATTAGAATCATTTCTTTTTTTTAGCAAGGCGATAAAATCGGAGGATGAATTCATACTCATCCGCACTCCCTCAAAATCGTCCAGCACTAAGAGCTGGGTTGATTGCGCTCTATTTATCAGGCACACGTCCTTTTTATAACTGGCCATTTCTCTTTCCAGTTCAGGAGCTTTCCAGTAAAAAGCTGACCTGCCATTCCATAATTCCTGCGATATCAAAGCGCATGCGGAAAAGGTTTTACCTTTTTCCGGGGTGCAAACAAATAAGCACCCGCTACTTAAATTTTTCAGGCTTGGAAATATTAGGCTCTTGTCGATCTTTCCATTCACGCAAGCATCATAAAACCCTTGAGGCACGCCGGATTGCCTCAATCGTTTTTTCCATGATGCTATGCGTTCTTTTTCTTTTTCTTTTCGCCGCCATTCCTCCGCTTCCTGTTCTGTTGTTTGCGGTATTTTGGCTAATCCTTCCAATAGTTTCTCTAAGTTCAGGCAGTCTTTTGCTAGTTTGGGTTCCGAAATGCGTTCCATTTCTTCTAAGGGATAGTCCTTGGAATAGTGATTCATATCCTGATTTTACATGAATTTGGAAAGGGCGTTTTTTGTGAAATCGTCAATGGGTAAAACAAAGTTAGCATAGGGCATATGGGTAATAAAATCCTTGTCCTCAATTAGCGGCGTAATTTCCCCAGAGAAGGTTCTATTTGAAATGTGGAGGTAATAAAGAGATTTCAAAAAATCTTTATTAGGTTCATCATCTAAACCAAATGCTTCTGGATAAAAAGCTCGAAGGTTCGTGAGCTTCTTTACGGAAAGTTGTGTAGGCATCCATTTAGCCTTATTCCACACCATTGGAGTGATGTTGAACCCCACCCGTTGCATCATGAGCTTGCAAAGGGCTTCGTTAGTATTGGCGAACTTGGAGAATGCTTCTAATTGTTCTGTTGGTAGTGCTTTCGTCATGTCGTTTTTGTACCACATGTTTTGACATGCACAAGAAAAAAAATAAAAAAAGATTGCCATGTGTGAGAGAAAAGATACAATGAGGGCATGTCAGACACCCAAGAACAATTGACCACAGTCCCGGCAGAAGGCTTGTCCATGATAGCACCTCTTGCTGGAAATCCGCTTGCTAACGTGCTTTCCAACAAAGAATCGCTAGAGGCGCTTGCCTCTATATATATAGCAAAGCAAATGCCGAGAAACATGATGGAGGTTTCCTCCAAAATTAGACAGCTTTGCTCGTTCCGTCATTTGGCTAACACCGCATTCTTCGAATACAAAAGGGGAGGCTCTAGTATTTCAGGAGAGACAATCCATTTAGCAAATGCGTGCCTTACCGCTTATGGGAACGCAGAAGCTGGGTGGAGAAAGATAGGTGAACATGTAGATGAAAAAGGAAGGGTTTGCTCCGACTGTATAGCTTTCTGTTGGGACAAAGAAAACAACATAAGAAGGGAGATAGCCTTTTCTGTTCCGCACCACAGGGACACAAAAGACGGTGGATATCCTCTTACGTCCGATAGAGACATTTATGAACTTTGCGCTAATATGGCCTCTAGACGCATCAGGGCGTGCATTTGGGCGGTATTACCGGACTTCATTAGGCAAGAGGCGGCAGAGGCTTGCCAAAACACGCTAAGAGCCACAGATACACCCATTGCTGAAAGAATAAATGGATGTGTAATAGCCTTTTCCAAAATCGGAGTCTCCAAAGAAATGCTTGAGGCTTACCTTAAACACAAAATTGAGACTAGTAAGGAATCTGAAATCGTAATGCTTATTGGTCTCTTCAACGCCATTAAAACGGGGGCCATAAGTAAAGACGAAGCTTTCTCCAATGAAGAAGACAAGTCGCCAGAATCGCCAATATTCAAAAAGAAAGAAAACAATGAAAACGCTTAAACATCTACTGTCTAAAATTGCACGCAAGTTTTCAAAAAGAAAACCTGTCAAAAGCTGCGAAAACTGTAAATATTGGAACCGTGCTCATTATCTTCAACCTTGTTTACATTGTATGGATTATGAGTTTGAGGCGCATGTAGATTGGGAGCCAGAAGATGAATAACAAAAAAAATACACGAGAAATAATGAAAACAAAAGATACGGAAAGACAAGGATTGCCTTCATGTTCCAGCCTAGCACGTCTTGCGTTATGTCCGCACTCATTGAGATATGACGTTGAAGGAGTAGAGACAACCTCTGAAATGGCTGAAAGAGGCAACAGGATTCATCAATACCTTGCATACCAAAACATACTACTCACCGAAGAAGAGACGAACCTCATGCTTGCATGCAAAAGAATTGTGACCGAAGTTGCGTCGATTTGGGCGGGAGAAGACAAGTTCGAGGAATTGATGAAGGAGGAAAGGTGTTTCTTTTTCGATGGGGATAATGCACTCTTTTCTGGTAAGCCCGACTTGGTTTTAGGCAAGTCTGACGAAGATGGATTTCATTTATTGATTATCGACTACAAGACAGGGCCTTTAGAGCCGGAGTCCACACAAATAAACCACCAGCTTAGAGGGTTGGCCCTATGTTGCAAGCAACACATCGAAAGGAATTATCAGGACTGCAAAATAAAATCAGTCTCTTGTGCCATTGTTCAACCTCTGGTGACTTCTTATCCTGTTATTGTGAGGTACAGCGAAGAGGACATCAAAGAGGCAGAAAAAGAAGTCATTGAGATATGCGAACGCACCAAAAAGGACCTTCCACCTCAAGCTAACAGCTATTGCAGGTACTGCAAGGGTTTTGCTGAATGCAAAAAGCCGTTAGAGGTGGTGCAAACAATCACTACTCCCGCTACAGCTTTTTCTTCTAAGCTGAAACAAATGAATCCAGAAGAACGCTCTAAGCTATATTTTACAGCTAAATTGGCCTCGAAGGTGGCCAAAGAGATAGAAGAATCATGTTATGAGTTGCTGAAAAATGGCGAAGAGATTGACGGCCTTGGTTTAAAAGAAGGAAATACGGTTCGTAGCTTTAAAAACGAAGGGTTATCTAGGGTTCAGCAAGTCATTCCTCTAGGGGACATGATGGAAGCCGTTAGTGTTTCAGTCTCTAAGCTGGAAGAGGCTTTTCACAAACACCAAAACATTGTGAACGGGAAGCAGTCTAGAAAAGCATCGAACGAACAATTCAATAAAATCTTTGGAAGCTATATCGTCGAAAAAAAACAGAAAGAAAGGATAGTTAAAAAATGAGCGTAAAAAATCCAAAATGCCCAATATGTCATAACGAGTATTTCATTGTTAAGGATATCGTGTGTACTGGCCTTGGTAAACAAGGCTATCCTTTTGGAAAGAAGGCATATATCCCTAAATGTTCTAAGTGTGGTTATCAACTCGACCCGTGTTTCTCGGAGGAAGAAACTCTTTTAAGAATCAGGAGATTCGCAACCGATATTCTTGTCTCTTCCTTAGTTATGCATAAAAACTTAAACAAGGTTACACATCATCCGAAAACAATCACCCAAGAAGAGCTGGAAAAAAGACTTAAAAAGGCTATTGAGCAAGGCACTAAAGACTTTGGCGACATAGAAGACGTCACAAAATACGTTGAAGAACTAAGAGGATATTAGGAGGACTCCATGTTTGACATTTTACAGACTGTAGTATTTGTAGCGCTCATTGGTTCCTTTGGTTTTTACCTCTATCTTGCGGGTAAGTATAAAGGCTTCCTAGAGGCTATTCGTGTTTATTTAGAATGCAACGACGACGAACCAGAAAAGGGTGAAAATCTATGATAATTGTTGATTTATTAGACATTCTCGTTGTCTCGCTTGCGATTGTGTTGTTATTTGTCATTCTTATCCAATACATCATATACAAAGTGAAAAGAAAATGAACAAAGAACAGAAATCTTTTTGGGAATATGGTGCGGCATGGGCAACGACAGTTGTTATTCACACCTATATACGTTCTCTGTTGAAAGATAGAGGCATACCTCTGTCCCCGGATGTGCTTCACACCTACCGAGACAAGAAATCGCACTATGGAGAAGTACTGAAAGACGCTTGGAGGTGGCGCCGCATATGCAGGAATATTACAAACAAAACACCTAAAAAACATTGCCAAAACTGTACCCATTTGTGGTTAAGGTTGCGCTCCAATTCGTGTACTAGGTGCAAGCGTAATCCCGATAATAAAGCCTTCAATAATCTTCCTGACTATTGGATGAAAGGTGATTTCGAGTAAAAACTATGAAATACACTATTGACTCGGTAGAAGATGGTGTGTTGCTTATTGGTTGCACAAATCATCACTACAAGGTAACTGTAAAAAAAGATTTAAAGTATGCAAATAAAATCAATAGGTGGACATCACTCGATTTTCGAAATATTTGGAGAGTAGAAGAAGAGCTAGAACTCTATCCGTCTCTCTCCGAAGCCATAGATAGAGCAAAAGAAATTCTAAAGAAAAAAAATATTATGAAAAATTCGTTTTATAAAATACGAGCAAAATACAGGACTGAAAATGTCGAGAACGACGTTGTTGAAGGATATGAAGTTTACTCTACATCTATAGACGATGAATGCACGATTGCTTGCTTCTTTTCCTCTGAAATTTATGGAACCGAGGAAGCCTACAAAAAGGCAAGTGAAGCCAAGGAAGAGCTTTCCAGTTGGCAATACGAAAGGAGATAATGCGTAGCATGGATTTGTTTCAATATGAAAGGAAGGTTAGAGTGTACAATATAGCCAAACAAATATGTAATGTTTTCAGTAAATTTTTAGGGGTTAAAGAGACTGTCCCACAGCTCAAAAAACATCTCAAGGAAGAGGTAGAAGAACTTCTTTCGGCCAAAAACAAGAAGGAAATGGCGTTTGAATGTGCAGACGTTATCATCCTTTGCATGAGAATACTTATCGTTAGCGGCTACAAAGACCCTCTTGCTATCATAGACAAAAAAGGTAAGATTGTCCTCAAACGCCTTGAAAAAGCAGTAGGAATCCAAATGAGAACACCCGGACTAGACGGTCGTGAGGCGTATAGGTTGGCAAAACAAGAACTAGAATATGGAAAAGACAACTAAAAGGGGGCGACCTCCTAGGAAAAAAGAGCCAGAAGCAGAGGTTTTGCATACAACAGCGGAAGCCATTTGCGAAATTCAGAAAAATCCAGATACAGAATTTGAACAAAACTCTGTGTTCGGTGTTGTGGTGTTGAAAAGAAGCCGCAATGGGGGGATAGTGATGACTCAAAAGGACTCCCGATTTGAGCTTGTCGATTTCAGATTCCCAGTATCAGAGAAAAAATCATGGAAAAAAACAAAGTAATCACCAACGTTTTTAGAGATTTCAGTTGTTGGGTTGGGCTGGATTTATCCCTGACAGCAACAGGGCTTTCCGTCCTTTACCAAGACATCAAGCTGGACGGCTACAGATATACCCTCACAAGCCCCCACAAGGGGCCTATGCGGCTCTCCGAGTTCGCTAACCATATAAAGCTCGCCGCAGAACAAATATTGGCCTACAGGCCCGCTAGCGAAGTTCTGGTGTGTATAGAGAATTATGCATTCTCGCAGTTTGGGAAAATCGTCCACCTAGGAGAACTTGGCGGCGTTGTGAAACAAAACCTGTTTGATGCAGGATTGTCCAATATTCTGGTTTACCCTCCGACTACCCTGAAAAAATTCGCAACAGGGAAAGGTGTTGCAGAGAAAGGGCTGGTGATGACCAATGTTTACAAACGCTGGGATGTAGATACATCCAACAACAATGAAGCGGATGCATACGTCCTCTCTCGTTTAGGCCATTGTTTATGCTACCCTGAAACTTACACAGAGTTCCAGCGTGAGGCATCTAAAAAATTCCAGCTGGCATAATAGGCATGCTATACATAAACAAGCTTACCGATAAACAGTTTTATAACGTTCTCGGAGGTTATGCTAAAGGAGTGAGACTAAGGAAGCTCCTCAAGAGATACCATTATACGCCTAACATGTTCATCAAGGACACTTTGAGGGGGAATAAAATCAAGGCTATGGACTTTTGTTTAGCGGCCAGCAAACACTTTCAACGCCGGGCAGAGCTATACAGAAAAGACTTTAAAACCAAGAGATGTATTCCTCTTAACCTGATAAACCCCCGAAGGACAAGACGGGCGGGGATTTCCGCTTACCACAAACAGGCTCCCTTGTCTAAAATGGAGTTGGAGAAAATAGATGATTTCTTTTTTGGCTGACAGTTATTTTTTCTTCCTGCCAATCCGTAACCAGTTTGCGGCCTTGTTCATCCATTGAGCGGCGCTTTGAGCAAAAACCTTTCCGTCGCCGATAGCGGCAATATCTTTGGGGTCGCCCATATTGGCAAGCTCAATATCCATGAAATCAATCCAGCCGGGGAGGCCCTTAAACTCTGTGCAGGGGTTGAATCCGTATTGTCCCCACCCCTCTTTTTCCAACAACGAAAGCGACGTATGAAGAAGCCTGAAACCAAAAGGCCCTTGAGTATTTGAAGAGACGATTTTCTGATAGGTACTGCGATTAGAAGTGACGTATGATGTCCGCAACCGCAAGATAAAATCAACCTTCATATTGTCCCACCTGTTAGACATAAACAGGTTCACATCCCTTGTGAGAGGAACTATGTCCAGAGATGGATTTAGAAGCTCTTTATCCAGAAGTTCTACTAGGTTTGATGCGATATTAGTTAGAACTTTATCTTGCTTGTCGATAGCGATAATGACATTCATTTGTTTTGAAGAGAGGTAACAGTATAATCAATGCGCCGAATAAGCTCTACCTGTTGAGCCATTGCTTCTGAAATCTTCAATGTCGCATGAGCTTGGTCTTGTTGCAACTTTAGCATGTCCTGCCGCATTTTTACGTTGTCCTGATACAGAAAGAAGCAACACACCAAAGGAGCGAACAGGATTACAATCTCCTTATAATCCTTAACAACTTGAAGAAGAGAAGCAATTTTTGTTGTCGGCATTAACGTCACTTCTTGAGTTTTTGGACGACAGGAGGCTTGCCGGAGATAATGAGGTTCCCGTTTTCGTCAACGCTATAGCTAATCTGCCCACCCTGTTCACCAGACAAAGTAAACGATGTGTTGGCGCAACCAGTAGTGCAGAAAAAGGCAATAACAGCACCAATGATGGCGCTGACAAGGGCAATCCATTTGGCAGGAACACCCTTTTCCTCTGCAAACTCTGCCGCATGAGTCAGGACGATAGAAGAATATCCTTCGTCAAGCATCCATGTGGCAAGCTCACACGCCTTGGTGTGGTCTTCGGGAACACTAGTATCTAACCCAGCCTGAACAGCAACAGCCTCTACTAGCGCTTCGAACGTGTAAGTTGTCTTCATACATGGACAAATAACATTCATTGTTTTCCTATACAAACAAAAACTCCGCACTACTAACGCATTTTACGCCCGTAGTGCGGAGGTCTTACGAGGGAGCCGGGAAGGTTGACCTACGGTATATACCACACTTCCTACTTTTATATGATTAGTTGTTTGATTTGGATTGATTTTTACCCTAGCTCATAAACTCATATGGCAGGGTTTTGCTACACCTTCCTAGCAACAAATAGTTGCTGACTCAAAACAGTTTTAATTTCATCTACTTGTGAAACTAAAAATGATTCTTGTCCGGCTACATCGTAAAGGTATTCGCAAATCTCGTCACATTCTTCCCTAAGCACCTCAAGAACTTCGTCATCACTAGGCGTCTCTGTTAAGGAAACCTCCTCCATAACGATGTCTTTATCGGGGCTTAGGGAATTGCCTGAATAGGACTCTTTGAATGTGTCGAAAAGCTTTGAACACTTTTTATACATTGTCCCTGTTGCCTCATGAACCCAACCTCGCTCGGTTAGCTCATGAACATTGTTCAGGAACGTTAAAAAGTTATTCAAGACTGCAAGGTTAATCTTCTTCTTCATCGGAACGCTTCGCCTCAATACTAGGGAAGCTAGAGCACTTATCAAGCCCAAATCCACGGACGAGATAAATAAGAGGTTTGATAAATTCGTCCCAAGAAATAGTCTCGAAGAGTGATTTTTTCAGATTCTTCATGTAAGGCTTGGACTCAATCTTATAGAGGTACTTTTTATCCAAGCCAAGAAGTTTTTCTCCCATCAGACTAGCCACCATAATCGTATTATGTTTAGAGTTTTCACCAACATGAAAAACAGGAATTCCGACCAAACCTGCAAACTTCTTCCTAAGACGTACTTTATCCTTTTCGGAAGCTTTTAAGTCGTCAACAGAGTCGATAATGTTAGCTTTGATTCTATACCAGACATTGCAATCAGGATTGAAGTCAAAACCGATACCATTCATTTCTTCAAAATCAGCCATAAACATGGCGCTCTTGACAGGATTATTGTCAAGCAAGGCAATAAATCCGCTCAACAGGCTTTTCGGAAATTCCTCTCCGTTTATTTTTTTTCGTTCCATACTATTTATTGGTTATTGGTTGTTTTGGATTCAAGGCAAAACATCGAAGGAAATACACCATGTAGCTCCTAACGATGTAGCAATACTAATAAGCAACGAGAGAGTAATCAATGTTTTTTTTTTTTGAAATTGTCATACAGAAGAGAGAAAAGTTTTTGTTTTCCTCTCTTATAAATTCGCGCGCGCGTATATACGGTGTAACGTCCTTTGTGGTTGGAGACGGTAGTTAATAACTTCGAAGTGGTCTATGTTATCGTTTCGCTAACACCTTCGAACTTGGCTCTCTTGTTAGCCGCTCTATGCAACCTGTTAGTCGAACGAAGGAATAAAACTGATAATTAAATATTAAATGGTTTATTCTTACATACTTTATCTAACCAACGTGTTCCAAATTAGAACTGTTTTAAAACCATTTATTTTCTAATCCCTTTGTTTCTCTAACCAAGCCCACAACTTTGTTTGGCTCCATAGCCGATAGGCGTAAATCAAAACTTTTGAAAAATCATGAAGGATATGCTTGCCATATCCGAACTCTTTTCTTGTAGAGAACCAAGTTATTTGCTAAACACTTGGTTGTTGCTAACCACGAGGGAGATTGAGCCTTGGAGCGGCCAAAGGAAAACAATCAACTTAACCGCCCTGTTCCTTGAACAAGATTTTAACGACACACCCCTCAAAAAATCAAGCCTAAAGTTTGACATAAAAAAGGCGAGGATTGCTTGGAGATTTATTACAATGTCCTTATTATAAGGGATTTATAATTGTGTCATACAAGGGTTATTTTTTTAGGCCCACCTCAACTGGCACAAAAAAACCGAGGGCGCAGGTAAAACATGAGCAAAAACCCTGCGCCCTCGGAGAATGGTGACATTAACGCAATGGCATCCACTGTTTGATGAATACAGGTGGATGATAGCTTAATAGACTCTATCGGTCAAGCTTTATTCTGGCTTTGTTTCTTTAAACCATCTCAAAAACTCAATAACCTCTTTATCTTCTCTTTTAAGAGTAGGAATCTCGTTAAAAGTAAAAATTTTCATAGGAACATGAGGTTGAGGAAGATTGTTTATTTTGTTTCTGGCCGTGACTTTTATCTCAATCTCCTTGTCTGGTTTCTCTAGAGAAGGGAAGACTTCAAACTCGTTGACAATCCATCCCTCTTTTAATGAAGCCATTTCGTCCTTGAGTTTAGTCCAAACCTCTTGAAGATGTTCTGGGAGGTCTTCCGGTGAAAGCAATCTCCAATCATCCAGTTGCATAGGGGAAATAGTGGCTTTATCGTATTCTCCGACTTCTTGAAAAACTGCTCTTAAAATCATAGTAGTTATGCTAATTGACGAACCACAATAGAACCGATAGTGTTTCCTTGAGTGAAGCCATTATTGCAAGATACCGTAATCAAGGAAGTTGCTTCGCCAATAACGTGCTGAAAGTAACAACTCAAACGAACAACATTAGCTCCAACTGGAATAGCTATAGTCGAACCGCCAGTTTCGTTTTCATAACTCCACCCTGAAAAATCAGAGTAGTCTCCGTTATATATCAGAGGTTGATTACAGTCTTCCAAAGTTTTAATAATGTCTGGACGATTATTGCCGGAGCCTTGGTTGTATGCTACAATAGTATAGGTACTTTGGACGCCGAAATTAGGGATTAAAACTTCATAAACCCCAGAAGGTGCTTCTGCCGGAAGTACAGCGTCGTTGGTAGCATAACCAGATTCCGCTACTAAAGGAATAGTTCTAATGTACATTGATTCTTCTTCTTCGTTGTTGGGTATGGACACTTGGCCCAAATCTTCATTTGTTTCTGTAAGTAACTGGTGGAGAGAGAGTTATTCACCCCCCCCCCCACCAACTAAGCGGGCATATCAGACGTGACAAGCTCCTTGTCGCCGATAGCCCACATATTCTGGTCGGTTAAAAAGTAAATGGTTGAATTGCTCTTCGTTTCCAAAGCGTTATATTCTGCCTTGGTCATGGATTTGAATTGAATATACCTTGCATCGTTACTTCCTACAGGAGCAACCGTTGTTTCAGTCAAATCATCCTGTGCTATAACAGAACTCAAAATTTTGTTTCCTGCTGTAACAGTTACAGTATTATCGAAAGTCGCTGGCCCTGTAGCACTTAAAGAGTTTATTGTCGTACCCCCCCCTTACCAGAAGAGAGTTTTCACAGGTGGCTTGGCCGTTTTTAGCCACATTGAAACCGCCTCCTGTGTCAGCACTTTGTAAGCCAACCAAAGAGGTGGTGGTGTACTGGTATATAACCATATTCCCGTTGTTGCATAGGAATGTCCAAATTACCAGTTTAACAGTAGGCCCTTTATCGGTAATATCTGACTGGATTGTTCGTATTTTTATATTACCTTCAAAATTTTTTGCCCCTTGAACTTCTTGCTCGGTATCAAGCGTCATATAAAGGTTATCCCCCATTGCCTTGTTCAAGACATCATTGGCCGCTGGGGATGCCTTTACCGTTCTAATTAATTCGCCTGTAAACTGCCAGTCACCTGAAATCTTTTGGGGCGCTTCCGGGTCAAAGCTTTCGCCGCCACCGGACGACACACCGGGAACGGCGAGACTAAAATTTGCCGGTGTTACAAGCCAGTTAATGTTACTATTACCTGCTTGCACATATACCCAAGAAGAAACAGCCACAAAGGGAATCTGCATAGAGTTCTCCACTTTCGTGTAAAGAAGAGAAAACATGTCAGGTTCGCTTTGTGTATCACTATCTGCCGCCAATAGTTCGACTTCTCCCGAACCAGAAGGGGCATTGACGGATAGAACATAGGATTTCCCCTGTTCTACCTTAGCAAAACCGTTGGTCGACTGTCCGTTGGCGCGAGGTGTGGCCGCCGCCATTGTCATGGGGACTGCCGCCACCTCTGGCTCAACAGAGGAAACCACTTCCGGCTCTACTGCTTTTACCTTTTTTTTCGTTGCCATTGTTAGTATTGGTTAGGTTGAGGGTGGGGACTAGTCTTCCCAGCCCCTTATCTTCAACTGTTTGTTTATTTGCCTTAATTCCCGTGAAAGTTTTCTGTAGGTTGCTGACCTTTCGCCGTTTTCCTGCTTGGCCTTCTTCTTCTCCCTTCTTATCTGCCTAGCCCTCTCCTTCATAGCTTCTTTTTCGGTGTAGAGGGGATTTACTGACTCTGGAAGGAATTTCTGTGTGGTCGTCTTAGCTTGTGAAAGGGCATTTGATAATGCACCTACCATCTCTAGAGCTTTGGTCATACTCTGCCCAGAAGTACCAAATATTGTGGTAGCCGATGCGACACTCCCAATATTTTTGCCTACATAGGAAACCATATCAATGTAATCATTGGTAGTCAAAGCACCTTCCTTGTCCCATTTTTCCGATACAGTCTCATACGTCTTCACAATACTTCTGACTAAGCCTTGAATTGATTTGGATAAATCAGCCATATCGGCTCGTCCCAGACTGAATTGCTTACCACCGCTAATAAGGGAAGCGCACCACTCTGCAAACCCGCCGAACATAGGAACAGAGACAATAGGACTCAATGCCGCAGTCAATAAGAGGTTGCTCATGAAGTCATCCTCTTTGTCTTTGTCGCCAAATAAACCTGTAGCCAAGCCGTTGAAGAGACCATTAGCAAGAGCGGCAATAGTATAAACACGAAAGGCTCCCTGAAAAGCCTCCCAGAAAGGAACATCCTTTTTGCCTTGCATCATCACTAGGCCGAACTTGTTCATCACGTCAGACAAGAAAAGGAACTGGGCTTGCTCAAATGAGCTTCCACCTATCAAGTGGATAGCCTTAGCGGAGGTAGATAAAGGCTGTGCCGTCTGGTAGATGTTTTTATTAAGCTCCCATCTTATCTGTTCATGCGACAAACCGCGATTAGCAAGCATGTGGGAGGTCAGCTGGTTCACAAAAGATATGCTCCACCAGTCAAAAGCCATAAGGCCGCTCATGCCCGCTTCCTGCCAATATCCCCATTGCGCTTGTTTTTTCAGGGGAATGCTTAATGCCTTATCGGCAAGCACACGGTCTTCCCATCCACGGTACTTACGTTCCTTCATTGCCTCCAAGTCACGAAGCTCTTCAAGGGTAAAACCTTTATAGTTCCCGCTTGTCACCTCTGCCACGCCTTTGATAATTTCCATCATGGAGAAGTTGCTACCAACGATAGGGTTGAACAAAGCCGCCCCAGAGCGCACCAGAGAAGCCAAGGAGAAAGCAATCCTTGTCTTAGCCAATACTTGGAACACTTTCCCCATTACCTCTGCCAACACGCTCTTTTGGGCATACACACGCCCCTCGTTGATGAAGTAATACAGGGCTTTGTTTGCCGCCTCGAAATTGGCTGGGCCTAATAATTTCTGCAACTGGGCGTTCGTGGTGGGATTAGCCCATACCCGGTTGTTGAAGTTGACCAGTTCCGAAGCTGTCATCCACCCCTCCATGATAGAGCTATAACGAAGATATTCCCCAAGAGGGTTTATTTCCAGAGAGAGCGCCGCCGAAGAGGGAGTGTTCCGGTGCTTTGCGTAAGAGGGCAAGCCCGTCCTTGTGACGTGTCCCTTACTGTAAGCATCCATATCCCCTTCTTGCATTGTATTATAGGCGGCAATATTGCGGGGCGTATAGTAGTCATCAAGGATAACCGTCTGGCCATAGTTCTCTGCCATGAACGCCCGTAGCTTCTCGCCCTTTTCCCGATACAGGTTCTGTAATTCGTCAGCAAGGTAAAGCCCATCCGGCCCCAGCAATTCCAACAGCTTGGCAATATCTTTTTCCTTCCTCGCAAGGTATTCTTCTTCAATGGTTTCCAACTTGGATTCAAACTCTTCGGAAGTAATGGCACCATCATCAAGGCTCTTGTTTAAGCCCTCCAACTCCTGTTGGTACTTACGATAGTTGCCGAAATCCATTCCCTTGTCTCCAAGGTTTTCTCTCAACACATCCAAGCCATCCTTCTCTCTCAATGTCTGATAGACTTTTACAAGGCCATACTTGGTTAGCTCATGCCCCATAAAGGGAATAGTTTTTGTAGAAAGCTCATCAAAATATCTTGGAGAGTTCTGCCCTGCAATCTCCATCATTCCACGCATGATGCGAATCGCATTGGACGTAGCCTTTTCTTTTTCTACCCCTCGCTGTTGCTCTGCGAATTGGACGTTGTTCTGCAAGAATGTCCCTATGTCCTTAAAGGATTTCATGGAAGACATCACTTCGAGGAGTTGTTGAAGGCTCATGAATTGCGTGAAGATTCTATCCAAAAAGCCCGTCCCCCGTTGGTCCCTTTCCATTACGGCTTTTCTAAGGGCATCACGATTCTTCTCTCCTCCTACTCGCTCATTGATTTTAGCGTTAAAATCATTATAGAAGCGCTCAATACGTTCATTAACCTTTTTCCTGCGGAGTCGCCCTTCACGCTGTAGCTCCTTCAATGTCTTAACTGCTTCCGCAAGTTGCTGTGCATTGAGAGCATACTTATACCTTCCGTTAGGCATCTTCTCCCGATACAACGCACTACCAAACACCTCAAGGAGATTCTTTTGGTTTTCCAGATTTTCCAGTTCCAGAGCAAGTTCTTCTGTGGCAGGCTGGTTTTGAAGCTCGTCTATGGTGCTATCCAAGACTTCAAGCTGGGTTGCAACTTCGGAAGGAGACATAGCCATAACCTCAAGGGCATCCATAGTCTCCTCTCTGGCTTGTGCATCCAAAGAACGAGAGCGCCCCTTGGTGTCCTTAAAAGCATTCTCGGCAAGCCTTCGCAAGCTCTGTATGCTCTTACTGGCAAGCTTCTTCTCTGCCGCCGCCTCCGCTCTTTCCTCCTTGATGTCTTTCCTTATTTCCTTGGAGATTAAACCCCGGAGGAATTTCATTTCCCTGTTGAAATCCTTCTTGGCTTTAGCGTCCGCTTGCTCAACCCTCCTGTTTATCTCGTCCTGAATAATGCGCTCCAACTGCTTCCGGCTCGCCGCCTCCGCTCTTTCGTTCAAGGCCGCTACTGTGGCATCCAATGCAGTCTTCATGTCCGCATTAAACGCTTCGTTGCTCTTGGGGTTCGCAAGCCTTTCGGCTAGTTGGTTGGAGATAAACTTCCGGCTACCGGAAGCCATTGCATTAGCGATAGAGAGAACAGAATTCAGTAACGCTTTCTGTTGTCCTCGTTCGGTCAGCTTCCCTTGAGAAAACCTTTCCGAAAGCTTTATCATGCTCCTCTGCAATTTGTGGAGCTGGCCTATAGACCTTTCCGATGCGCCATTGACTATGTTTGATATGGCTTCGTTAATGGTTCTTACAGAAGGAGTTACATTAATAGTCCCACGCCTCCTCACGGAAGGAAGGCTCTGGCCCATTGGCAAAATGCTTTCTCCGGTCGCACCATTGACAAGCTCTGCCATATCCTGACCGTCACGACGTTCGGCCATAGTCGCCAAAGATTTAGACCACTTGACAAAATCGGGAGAGACAATGCCCTGCTCAATGGCCTCTTTTATCAGAGCGCCTTCCGCAAAGACATTCCCAACTTCCGCTATAGCGTCCTTCTGCCACTCAAGGATTGTTTGAACATTGCCGGGCATTGCGGAAAACAGTTCCGGCGTTGTTGCCAAAGCCTTCCCCATGTTCGCCAAATGTTCCTGCAACACAACGTCATTGCTCAAATCCCCTATCTCTTCCGCACTACGTCCCAAGAACTCCAAGTAATTCCTTACCTGTGTTTCAATGACGCTTCGAGAAATAACGCCGCTCTCCAAGTCGGATATTGCACGGGCGTGAATTATTTCTTCCAGAATATTGAGAGGATTCGCTTCACCCCTCGCAACAGCAATCGTGCCATCTCTATATGCAGATACAATTTCCAGCTCATTTGCTACATCTTCAATACTTACTTTCCCATCACGAAAACTCTGCAACAATTCCGGGTCTTGGTTAATTACAGCCAAAGCCCTAAGTCGTGCTATAGTTGCATTGTTGTCTTCTGTGGATTGGATTTTTGCTCGGAGTTCGTCAGGAGTATAGCTCTTTATCTTCGTCTCCTTGCCCAACCCTGACTCTATCTCTTCTTGGGCGAAAATATTTAATGCCCTGATAAATCCCGGATTTGACTGCAACGCTTGAGACATGAACGTCCCTGCGATTTCGTCTGTTACTGTGGTTACTTTTTCAGCTCCACTTACCGGGTCTCTCTCAACAATATTAAAGGTTCCGTCCCCGTTGTCGGATATCTCCGGCATCAGCTCAACATCCTTAAACCTCTCTGCATTCTTAGCTAAAAAGTTCAGGAATATCCCCGCTTGCTGGTTTGTTATTTGCACGTCGGGGCTTACCCGGTTATTGCGAAGGGCCGATATAAGCCTGTTTGTGCGCTCCTTGCCGTCTGGCATTTCGGCAATAGCCACAGCTTCCGATTCGGGTACACCATAAGCTTGAAGAGCCGAAGCGCTTCTTCCTACTCGGTTGATGAGGTGGTTAGCTTGATAGCCCCCAACAGCACCAATGGAGCCGCCAAGAATGGCTGTAGCCCCCAAGAGTTCAGGGGCTGTAAAGTCCAATGTTTCCCACCAGTTTTTAAGGGTGTTTTGCTGGGTAAGCTCAAACCCCGCAGAGCGCATTACATTCTCCAATCCAACATAAATTGGGTCAGCAATGACTTCTTGGGTATATTCAGACAAAGCACCAGCCGCCGCACCTCTTACGGTGGCGGGAACTTTCCCGGCAACAGAGGCCATTTTCCTACCTGCCTCTGCCACCTTAATACCTTTGGAGGCCAAAGCACCAACGCCAAGAGTTACGTTTTCAAGGAGACCTTCCAAGGCCCCAACAGTAACACCATATGTCAATGCTCCTGCCCTAGAAGAATTCGTCCTATATGCCTCAAGACCTACCGTTGAACCATACACCATTGAGCCGACAGCTGTTCCTGTGGCGGCCATTGCTACAGGCCCACCCGGTGAAGCCAAAAGAGAGCTTCCGGTTACTGCCGCCACCTTCGGAACTTGGTCTGTCGCCGCCTTAAAAGCTCTTCCTATCCACGATGTAGGCATGTCTCGGCCCTGACGATATTCCTGCTGGATAGCCAACGCAAGGCGTTCTGCTTGGGCGCTATCGCCTCCTCCGTCAACCATGAGCCTAGCAAAGCGGGAGACATCAGAGGCGGTGTCGTCTATGGCTTGTGTGAGCCAAGTCCTGTCGTCTTTGGGCAACATGTAGGGAAGCATCTGAATGGCTAGAGAGAACGTCTCTCCTTCACCAAGCTTCAACAACCTGTCTGCCATCTTGTCCCAATCCAGCTCTCCGCTTTCTATGTATTCATCTTTAATCCATGAGACGGAGTTATACGCACGCTGGTAAATGTATTTAAGCGCAGGTTCTTGGTTGAAAATGTTTTCCGCATACAGGTTTAGATTGCCTTCCAAGCTGTCGATTGCTTTCTGGTAATCGCCTCCTGTTTCTATAAAGGAATCGAAAAATCTGGTAGAGGCTTCATTGTATGCTATCTCCTCATCCTTGTTCCTTTGAAGCTCTTGAGCGTATTTGCTGACAACTCCGTGCATGGAGTCGGTTTGGTAATGCTCCTTGAGTAATCCCAATGCCGTTACCTTATCCATACCTCCCTGCGGGAAGAAGGTTTCAACAATCCCTTCAAAGATGAATTCATCCTGCATGCTTTTAGGTAGGCTGTTAAAGTAGCCTATTTGCTCTGCGGTGAGGAGCGTCCCAAGCCTACTGTCTTTTACATCCTCGGTGGGGACAACACCAAACAACCCTGTCTTGGGATTGATGTTTTGGGTTATGGCATATATTTTCCCCTGAATCCTGTCAATCTTGTCCCGATACTTTTCATAGTCCGGGTCTATACCACTATTTATTAGCTGGTTTCGCCTGTCGGCAAGAGCATTCAAAAACTCTGGGGGGTCATCAGGTGTGGCTGTGGCTTGGAGTTTGAGGTATTCATCCAAGTCCTCACGAAGCTTCCTTTTACTGCTCAATGCCTTTTCGGCCCAAGCTCCTTCCTGCACACCATTTGAAATGCCTTGAGCCTCCCTAGAAACCTGCTCCTGCATTTGCTGTTGAGCCTGTTCCTCCAAAGCCTCACCTCCTATTGCGTCCGAAATAGTTGAGGAAGGGTTTAGGTTTAATGGGTCTAGTGTTTCAGGCATAAATGTTTTATAAGCTGTTCCAGTACGCAATTAAAGCACAATAAACCGTCTGCTCGCTCTGTGCCGCAAGCCCTGCCTTTTCAGCAATAGCTTTTGCATTCCTCCTTGCCACAACATCTTGTAGGTCTTCCGAAGGTTTTTCAAGATAGGATTGGTCGAAGGTTACGTAGCCTAACGGATATTGCCCTGCCTGTTTGAGTACAAGAAGAGGGTTCCTTTCCGATGTGACAAACGCATTGTCCGGCGAGAGGCAAATGTATTTATCCCCTTCTGGAATATCAACTACTGGCGAAGCGGTCCTAAAAGAGAACTTCTTGTTTTCTCTGGGGATAAAAGTTGCCTTCCTTTCATCAGTATTCTCCTGTCGTCCTGACGGGAAAACAGGGTTGTCCATAATAGGATTAAGAGCTTTAATGTTTTGATTACCAAAGACTTCTGCTCTGGCGTTGTAAATCATCGTATAAAGCTCTTCCGTGTTCGGGGTTCGTCCTCCATTCTGCGCCCGATATTCTGCTATCCTATCCGACAAGGCAGAACGGACTTCGCTCTTTACCCGGTCTTGCACTAGAATGTTTTCCGCATTAGGCACATACTCCATCACAGCATACCTGTCTTCTGCCGTTTTCGGGTCTAGGTATGTCCTGCTTTTGTCTAAGAAAAACTGGTTCTTCCTCTCTTTGAACTGGGTATTAAACTCTCCCTCCGTCAAATAAATCGGAGTAGTTCCTCCTTGAGTTCCGGTGTAATCCGCTGTCTTGGTCAGAGGTAGTTGGCCGTTATCCCAAAACTTCTCTACCAACTTGTCAGCCTGATTGAACGTTTCCGGGGAAATCTTTTGTGTTACAAGCTTGAGCAATGAGTTCTTGTCGCTGGTGCTGAAATTCATCCGCTCAAGAAGCCGTTCAGCTTGGGAGAGGATGTTGGCCTGTCCCTCTGGCGACTCTTTGTGATAATCCTCTGAAAGCTTGACTGCCCAATTAGACATGGCCGCAAACTGCATTGGAGTCGGCTCAACCTTGGCGCTCATGGTCTTCTTCATGTTGAGGAGGTTGACATATTGCTGGGTCGTCAGCTGGTTTGTGTCCAATAGCTTTTTGGCGACATCCATCTCAAACTCTTCCGGGTTGAACAAAAACTTCTGTACGAGAGAGTCATACGATTGCTTTTGAATCATGCTTATCCGGCCCTGCGCTTGGTTCAATGCGTACTGCTGTTGCTCATAGGTCAATTCACGACGCTGTACAGCACCATCCCTGTTCACCTCTTCCAGAACACCCCAAGGGTTCCTCAATGTTTCCTGCTGGATGATGTCTTGTGTCTGGGCTTGAACAATTCCATTCTCATTCAACATCTTTTCCGCAGGTGTTAGGTAGGGGCTTTTATTTATCTCCCTAGCCAACCCGAAATCCCTGTTGGCCACAGCAATCTTGAACGCCGCATTAGTTTCGTCTGCGGCCATCTTTGATATTCTGTCTGCCGCCATCAGGCCCACCTTGTTCTTCTCCTCTTTCAGCAACAGGTTGAGCCTTTCATTGGACAACATCTGATTGCGCCCAACATAAAACGATTTGGCATACTTGTTGTTAATCTCTGCCGCCCTTGATGTCATCTCCTCCGTATAGGCATCCAGCCAAACCGCAGGATTGTTCATCGTGCTGGGGTCTTTTTGAAGCTGATTGAAAACCTGTGTGGAAGCTTCCATGTACTCTGCTTGCATGCGCCGTGACTGAATACTGTCGTTCGTTGTCTCGACTTCCGCTTGCGCCTTCGACCACATTGTGAGTCCTTCGCCAAGGTCGCCAAGCTCCTTTACTCGGCTCTCTTTATCAAACTCATTTCCAATAGGAACATATCTGGCCGCATCATAAGTGGAGCGCAAATAACGGTTTGAAGGAGAAGGCAACAACCCCTCCTTGTTCGCACTACTGACACCCAGTCTTATGTCTCTAGTATCGTTGGTCGCCATGATTAAAATAACCCTCCTATGGATGAACCTATCTTAGAACCTATCGCCATTCCGGTGGGGCCTCCAAAATAAGCTCCCACACCAGAGCCAAGTAGCGAGCCAAGGAATCCACCGGAGGAGCGCTTGCTAGCCTTCCGGGCTTCGCTTGCCCGCCAATCAGCAACGCTTGCTTGATACATTGTGTTCTGCCTCTTTTGTTCCGCTTCCACCCAAGCATCAGATATTTGTTGCTCGAACTGGCTCATTGTCGCCTGTTGTACAGCGCCTATGGAACCGGAAGTCGGGGCGAAGCCTGTCCTGACTGCTGACACCCTTTGCTGGGCTAGGTATTTCGCCTGATTCCCTCGAAGGCGAGACATGTTTATTCCGGCAATCCTGTATGCCGACTCGGCTTGATTCCTTAACGCCTGTGCCTGATTCTCATAACTGGCGACATAGTTGGCATATGACCGCTTCTTGCTCAAGGAAGACGACACATCCGAAAGAACACTACCAAATCCTTTAAGCGTCGCAGAGTTGAAGCCGAACGGGTCAAACGTGTCATCCCATGCTATTTTGTTGGGACTAGACTTCTCAAACCCAGCTGACGTATCTATGGAAGCCGTTGATGATAAATAACTTGTGTTGGGGTTATATGTCGGCGGCTGGGGCATTTCAGGATAACCTATCTGATAATCAATATCATACAGGCCGTTCATTGGCTCCAATCCAGTCAACGAAGGTAGGAGCGCATTCGTAACACCAGTCGTAGGGTCTGTCCAAATTTCGTTGTAAGCTGGCTCTGCTATTTCTGTTCCACCCCAGAGTTGACCATTAAGAATGTCGCTTCCCCACATCCATGAGGGGAAGCCTGTCAACGGCAACAAACCATCTGCGGTTAGGCCGCCTGTGTCAGCTAATGATAGTGGAATCATACAGAATATACGCCGCTAATACGTTCACCTTTTTAGCATCATCTAAGGAAAAGTACAGTCTTGTATCTGTAGAGCTTTGTCCGCTCAATACAATATGGTCTCTCCCGTTAGACAAGTTTGTTGATACCGACATGGAAGTGCTCTTTTCCATAGCTATCGGGGCATCATAGTCCAATGCCTGAACTGTGGCCTGAATCCTTGGCGCACCATAAGCCAGTCCGTCATCACTAAGGAATGAAGATGAAGGAGTTACGTCGTTGCTCTCATCCCGTGATACTTGATACCTAAGTTGGCTAATCTTCGTAGTGGTCGCAGGAATGACATAATTATTGGCATTCCCCATTGGCATTGAAATAAACTCCGAAAAGATATGAAGCCCAAAAACAAAGTTTGGAAGAGTCGATGAGGTGCTGGACGGGGGAGTAATAAATCCGCTGTTCCCGGCTTGGCCAATATCGTTTTCAATTTCAGACTTAACATTAAATACGATTTGGCTCTGGGAGAACAAGCCTTCACCCTCCGGCGCTTGCTGGTAATAAGAATAATTATTATTTACCTCATTGCCGCCAAAGCAATAGCCTGTGGTTGTTTGCCTGTTAGCTGAAATGATGTCCAGATATACAGGCTTGGTTTCGTCCCACTCTATCTTGGGTGTAGTAGCTTTAACTCTCACATCCATGTATGGGAAATATCCATATTCCACATCATGGCCGGCCTCGTCAAAGACTGATAACTGCAAAATCTGTTCTGCACCTTCCCATGAGGGAACCGATGCCGAAGAGAAGTAACACCTTATCTTCTGGTTTGCCTTCAACACCAACCCCAAGAAACTGAACTCAAGGATTGGCAACTGATTTTTGTCGTCAGGCAACAATATCGAGTTGATAGAGTAAGTAAGGAATTCTTGCGTCTCTGCGTCGAAAACAAACATACGGAACGGCCCTTTGGTTAATACCTCTTGAGAGGGGTCGTACTGGTTCTCAAAAAGGAAAGACTCTATCTCAACATCACTCCCACTAGCGACCGGATTGTTGAAAATAGCAGACTCATCGAAGGAAAAAGAAAATCTTGATATCAGGCTTTGAGTTGTAGGGGTTTTGGCCTGAACTGTGAGTTGCGAACTATTTGTGTTTTCCTTGAAGTAGCCATTTACAATTAGAGTGTTAAGAGCATCTGTGTCGCTCGTCTGCCCTGTGGAGAAGTTGTTCCATGAATTGTTTACAAAACCTCCATAAACCAGAGCATCTGTGTCGCTCGTCTGCCCTGTGGAGAAGAAGTCAACACAAGGATTGCTGTCCTCCATATAAGAGAGGAAGTATTGATTGGCGTTTACGAAATCGTTCTCGCCTTTGCCTTTTACGGAAACAATCAATCCTTCTTCGCCTTTTACCGGGTTATTGTAACAGCATACCTGATTTATGAAGGCTCCTTGAATATCGCATTGGAACCAGCCATTGATGTCCTGAACCCGGTTATACAGAAGCCCTAAAAGCCTTCCGTCGCCAGTAGTACCCCACCAGATTGGGTCAGGGTCTTTCTGAATAGAATGAGAAGTAATCCCATAATCAAACAAATCGGATGCCATAATCGTCACATCTTCCGATGTGTAGCCATCAATCTGGAAAGAGTAGATTGACTGGATAACACCCTTTTTGTCTCTAGGGATGAAAAACAGGCTCTCCGTCATCAGTTCCCCTTGCGCCACAGAAGAACCCCATCTGGATTGCTCTTTAATAATGGGTACAGGATTGCTTGAGTCGCTGTCGTTCAGCACCCATTCGCCAATGTCTGTTCCTACTATCAAATCCTTAGAGGAAGACAACCATTGAATCTTTTGGCTCTGGTTAGCGCCTATCGTCAAATCCCAGCCGGAATCCGCCATGTCGTCCACAGAGAACTCATTATACCTGTCAACACGGGAAGCCCATATTGTTTGGGGCTGGGCCTTGGTTGAAGCCAATATCAGCCGCCCATTACGCAACGCTATGCAGGAAGGATAGCCTTTTTCTACAGAGAAAGCACACTTGACTAAATCGTTAAACTTGGCCGAATAGTAGTTGGTGTTACTGATATCGGTTTGAGTCAGCTGGTAGTTGCCACGACCAAACAAGGAACTAAATGTTTTGAATATGCCATCCAGCACAGGGGCATACATCATTGGCATAATTGTCAGGTTTTGGAATACCGTCGCATCTGTCGTTGTTGAAGTAAGCCTCTTTTGATTAGGCCACACGGCAAAGGGAATGTCTGTCTGATAAACACCACCTCCATTATCAACCTCAATGGACTGGCCAGCATCACCAGTATCAGTAGATACAGTTCCGTTCTCACCAATATAAACAAGCCCAACAAATACGCCCGGAGTGTTGCTTCCCGACATGCTAAGCTTCCTCGGCTGTGAGAAATAGCCATTGCCGATTCGGAAGACTGTGTAGCCGCCGCCAGAAGGATAGCCTGAAAAGACCTTGCTATTCTCCAAATAACTCACGAGAACACCTTTGTTTGTCGCCACTTCTGCGACTGTGCTAAGAGTCCAGTCGCCTCGAACGTAGCGGCATACGATGTTTGCCATCCTAAAGAAGTTAATGGGAATGCCGACGTTGGTGCCAGTAGAGAAATTGTATATGTTCCCATTCAATACACCGTCCGTTTTGTTCATCAGGCAGGAGCCGATAACAATATCCCCCGGAGTATATTCTTTTAACCACTCGGCAATTCGAGTCCCGTCGTTACCTGTTAATTGCGAGACGGAACCATCAGAAAGGAAATACCTGTCCCCAAAAACAGCGTTGATAGTGTTTAAAGAGACGCTGGTGTCCTCATAGACGTAATAGGGAATATCCGGGTATGTCTCATGGTTCCTACAAAACATGGGACTATCAGGATTAGTTCCTTGGCTTTTATCCCTTATATAGTAGTCGTCGCTCTTGGGATAAGTCAGGAAGTCCATTGTTGTCAGCTTGAAGCCGATAACAGCTTCTTCCTGATAAATCTTTTCGTTGCCCTGATATATCTGTTTAATCGGGAAAACGGCATTGTTGTAATGCTCAATTTTATAATCGTTCCCAGCGAACACTTTCGACGTGTCGCCAAACATTTGAGCCATTATCAATGAACTCCTGTTGTCATTGTTGTTGAAGCTTTGGGTTGGAACGTCTCCCTGACCATAATTCACCTTAATACCAATGCCACTATATCCGGTTCCAGCACTAAACGACTCCTTGAACGAAACATAGCTTTGGGCGGCGTTTTGTCCTCCCGGAGTCCCACCAACGCAAAAACTGGTGACGGCCCCAAGAGAGCTGTCAATCTCTACCTCGGATGATGAGTAGGCATAAAGACCTATCGTGCCGTAAGCATTGTTGCAACCAATGCTGGCATACAGCTTGCCTCCCCGCCATGTCAGGAAACAATAACAGTTGATAGGAATATTTTGATTGAAGTCGGAGAAAGCAACAACCTGTCCAGAGCCAATCTCTATATCCTCCAAGGGATGTTCCATACCGGATGAGTCAGTAATGGCCCACTTCATGTTGTTTCCACTACCGCTAAAACCAAAGCTGATAGATTTGTTGTCCTTGAAGTTTAAGGTAAGGAAAGGATTCGTTTTAGCATTGAGCTTATCAACACCATACAGGCCAAAGCAAAGAGAGTTTTTTGTGGAAATGTTTAAGTGCGAAGACGTGTCAAACTCCACCACGTACTGGTCGTCAGCCATAGAAATATCAGGCATTTTCGCCTGTGTGGCTGTCCTTGTTAATTCCAGCGGGAAGAAGTCGGGATGCACTATCCACATTTTGTCGTTTTGGGAGACATACTTGATTTTCTCCAAGTCCGTGTCCCAAAAACGACCATGCCTCTCATTGCCAACATCAGCCGTCCATCCGTTGATGCCAGCCTGAAAAACAGAATCTATCTCAAGATTTACCTCCCATTTCCTCGTCTCGTCTCCAAAATACCCGCATTGGTAAATGGTTGCGAAGGGAGTGCAACCACCGCTCTCATACTTGTTGTCGGAGTGGACGCAAACAATGTATTCCTCGTTGTTGGTGCAAGGGAACTTCAATATCCGAAAAGGATTCTTGAATGCGTCAATCACACCAAAACCCGGTCGCCTCTTTAACATACCAAACTGACGAGGAATAAAGTTCCTCATCAATGAACAACTCGTCTGGTATTTCTGCATGTCAACTCGTGGGGTGAAGTTCTCGGAAACCTGCCCACCGTTGAAGTTGAGTTGCATTTGAAATTGCCGGGTATTTGAGGCCATATGTCTGGAAGGTTTTTAGTTTAATCGGGAATGTAGGTATAAGAGCCTTGGTAGGGTGCTGTCGTCCCAAACGGATAGCGGCCCCAAGTGGACTGGCTCATAAGCTTGTTGCGGTAGTTAAACCTGCCTCCCGTGTTGTTGATGAAGTCGTTGTCCCGCATCCTGTGCAACTCCCTCTGGTACATGTCCGCTATCATGTTGTAGAGTTCAATGTTGTTCGTGATGCGCACACACGTAAGATAGGCCCACCTGATTCCTATGAGCGGTTTTAGCTGGTCAGGTATGCCTTGAAGCGTTGTCCCGTCTGTGGGGGCGGCAATGTAAACCAGCCTCAACTGGTCAACGTTTGCCAAGATAAACTCTCCCTCTATCTGCACAAACTGCGCCTGAATGTTCCAAGGCTCTCCATTCACGGATATGATTGTCACCAAGTCGTCAGGCTTCGGGAAAGCATTGTGATAACCAAAGGCCGCCACCTCTGTGGGTGACGGCTCAATGATTACCCTTTTCCGGGCGAAGTTCCATTCGCCATCAATCATGACATCTTGAATAGCGAATGGAAGATATGCCTCTAATGCCTGACCTTCTACTGACTTTTTCCCCGTTTCCGGGTAGCTTTGGATTTTGTATTGGCCTAACAACCCCAAGGCATAATTAGCAATATCTAGGTCAGTCATTGTTTTTTCAGATTAGGGGATAACTAAGTCCATAACGATTACAAACTGCTTGTTGGCCGCAATCGCCGCAGAGTTGGTAATAGTCAGAACGAAATCATATTTCTCCTTGAGAAGAGCATATGTTGCCGCAGTTCCGTTGATAAGTACATTATTATCCACCAAGAACTGGGCAGGGTCCCAGAGAATCTTGCTTCCAAAATTGGTGGTTGAAGCAAACCGAACGATTTCACCTGCGGTTGTGGTTACGGTAAGTGCTGGAAGAGAAAGTCCATCATCATTAACCTTGTCCCCACGCTTATCGTGGACTTCTAGGCCCAAGGTGAGATTTCCTGCACCAATCCCGTCATGCGTACACGCAATCGAGGAGACATCAATCACTACTCCCGGAGGAAGAGGGATGTCCATAATGGTGGAGGAAGCGGCGGTTGCCGCAGTCCCAGCCTTGTAAACGATAGTCTTTTTCAGCACCTGCCCACGCTGTAGCTGTGCGCTCAAATAGGGCGGCATACCAGCTTCCACTTGGGTTTTAGCCAAAGAATTTACAATAGCCATATATTATACTCCTTCCTTTGTTTGATTAGAAATTACCGCTTGAACCAGAAACATCAATCTTTAGCACGCCCTTGTCTTCGATTCGGGTCGCACCCATTGCGATTTCAGAGTACGTCTGCCATACATACTGGTTGGTCGGAAGTTCCTCAATCCGAACGAACAGCTCTTCCAGCACGCCAAACGCAACAGAGTTCATCGTGAAGGCAATGAGGGTTCGCACATTCGCCGTGGATAGACCATCGGTCGGGTCGGCCGCAGTACCAAGCGGACGGGAACCGAACGGAAGCATGTCCGCAGTCAGCGCAATGAAACGCACGCCAAGCACGTTGTCAATGTAGCCGCTGGCAATCGGACGCTGGTCGGAGTAAAGGATGTTCGTGAATTCCTTGATGCCGTAGAGAGCCGCAAGCTCTTCATGGGTACAAAGGATTACCATTTCAGGGCCACCCAAATCCTGACGTTCCACGTCCTGCCCCAACACGTTACGCATGCCAAAGATAGTCTTGGCTCGTACAATCTTGTCAAAGGTCAGGCCGGATGCCGTATAGGTTCCGCTCTGCACGTAGCCAACAGGAATCGTGTTGGCCGCTTCGTTGAAGGCAACGGGGATGTCGCCATTCTCGCCAGTCCACGCAGTACCAATAAGGCCCTCAACAGCCACCAAGTCACGGCGACGTTGCATTTCCATGCGCTCTGCGTCCACAATGCGGGGAAGCGGAGAGTCAATAGTCCCTGCCTGTTGCATTTCCGTGCGGGAAATCTCATGAGTGGACTTGAAGATTTTGGTTTTAAGCCACCGCTGTCTGAACTCGGCCTGTTGCGGGTTGGTCGCACCATACAGGTCGGTGATTTGAGTGGAGCTTACAGGGTCAATGATTTGGAACCTGCGCTGCCGGGAATTCATGCCGTAAACCCTCATGAAACGCTCCGTTCTAGAGCGCATCTGCTGAACAGCCGCATAAATCATGGGCGTGTACTCGTTTACAGCAAGCGTCTGGAAGTTTCCGTAATTTGCCATAATTTAATTATACTTTTAATTCTTACCGTCAAAATGGGTTCGACAGGTGTCCTTAAAGTAGGGCTGTTTAATGAGGAAGACGGCTGTCCTCTTATACTATGAGTATTAAGCAAGTGTCCAAACGGGTTGCCTTTAAGAAAACAAATGCATAAACTTTATGAAAAAGCAAACAAAAATAGAGGGGGTACGCTATGCACAAACGTACCCCCTCCTCATTTATCCCTATGTTATCGCCTTTTCGCTCTTATTGAATCATGCAATCACACTACTGTTTTACAACAGCAAGCGCAGTATGCAACACACGACGAGAGATTGCAATAAAAAAATGCCCGTTGGAGGAAAGAACACAACATAAGAACCTCCAACGGGCATTAGCATTTTGTTTTTGGTGTGAGACAAAATACGGAGAAAAAAACTCACACCATCACAGGGACTATTAAACCCTTACGGCATGGCGCATGCAAGCATAACTTGCTTCACCATTTGATATTTTTGTTCGCAAGGAGCCTGTGGTACAGCTCTCGTGCGTCATGAGGCATTTGGTTTACCGAGCCATACTTGTTAATCAACCCCATGATTTGCTCCTTAGCGTCAGCCGCAGAAGCCTTCATGAAGCCGGGGACGGGCATCGTTCCGTCCTGCATACTGGAAACCTTGTCAAACAACGCAGAAAGGATGAAGGGATTGTTCAGAGCGCCCGCCATGTCAGGGGACTCAATGTCAATCCCTGCCCTCACAAGGCCGTCCTTGAGCAAGTTGAAGTTGCGCTCATACAAGCCTCCCCACTCCGCTTGGAAGTATTTCTTAGCCTCTTTTGCCTGTTCTTCGATTCGCTTGGCATTAGCCTCATTCAGCTTGGCCGCATACCGTTCCTGAAAACGAAGCAACTCCTGCATCGTGTCGGCAGGGATGTTATGCTCATGGGCAAACTGGGCAAACTCTTTAAACGACTCTGCGTCCACCGTCTCTTTGTATTCGTCAGGGACTTGGTAGTCTTCCGCTTTTTCAGGAACACCCAAATGCTCACGCCATGCCTTCTTCTGCTCGTCAGTAGCATCGGCTCCGGGGCGTGTAACCTGTTCCGACTTTTTACCAATAAGCTTGTTGGCATTAACAAAGCCTTTGATTAAGTCATTGATATTGTTATACTTATTGGACAAGCTCTCGCCTCCCTCAAAAGAAGAGGCCCACCCTTCCTTAAACGTGCCGTCTTTGTTTACAATGCTGTCAACAGTAAATGTCTCGGCAGGTTTTTGGGTTAAGGAAGGGTCGCTCAATGACATGGTTCCCGGCATCTTAGTTTCCTGTGTAGCCGGAGGTTGCGCCTGTTGCGCGGCGGGCTGGGTGGTTTCAGTTTCGCTCATATAATGCTTCGATTACTTCAATTAGTGCGTTTATTCCTTCAATATAGAAGAGTTTGTTCTCGTTGAATCCTGCCTTCAATGCGCCTGGAAGATTGTACCTGCTTCCGCTGGCAATCGCCTTGAGGACGAACAGGATGTATTTGTCCGGGTCGGAATCCAATACTTCCTTGGCTTTGTCATACACCTCCTTGGGAATCCTTACCGTGTCCCCAAGAAGGCTGGTGATTTCTACTTCGTCCGTGTTTTTGTCTGCTTTCATGATTAAATCAGATTCATGTCTTTGCTGGCCGCTCCAAGATTCTTCTGCACTTCCGAGAATGTCTTGGCATTAGCCATCTGGTTTGCCTCGTCTTGAGCCGCTTGGCGTTCTCTCCTCATCTGTTCCACCTTCGCCTCCGTCCTAGAGTACTTGGGTGACAGGCCAATATCAAGCATGCTCCTTCGGAAAATATAGTCAGCATTCACAGAGTCCAGAACGGTCGGGTCGATTTGTGAAAGAGGAATGACTACCGTTTGCAGGAACTCCGTAAACAAGGTCGGCTGATGCCTGTCCAAAAGAATCTGGAACGGCGTGCAGAACTGGATATGGTAATCCCTCAAAGGACGGACATAACCATGTTGCACCAGCGTGTTGTAGCAAAAGTCCACCAAGGGTTGCAGGAATTGCTCAATCAACCTCGTATAAGCCGTAGAGCTGATACGTGCCGAATAAGACTCAATCATCTGCGCTACTGTGGCCTTCATGTATTGCGGGTCCTTCACCTGCAACAGCGGCATAAACAAATTAACGTCACATGCCTCATTGATGACACGCTCGAACCGCTCAATTTGCCATTGACAGTCAGAGGTTTGTGAAGCCTGTTGGAACAGGGGCGACGGCCTTGCCTGAATGTTCAGCGGGTTAAAGGTTGTTACCTCCCCAGCACCATAGCCAATGTTCCCTTGGAAGCCTTCGGGTACAAGCATCGGCGGGAAAATCTTCTGCTGGGCCGCCTCTGCCAACGCTTTCAGGCAATTCACCAGCTCAATCTGGTCTGCCAAGGAAACCTTCCCAAACCCATACCCATACGGGCTGTTGGGCAAGTCAAAACAGTTGCAACAAATGACAGGACAGTTCTTGAAGAATTGCTCAAGCAATACGTCGCCTGTTGCGTCGTACACGGAACGAAGCACCCACTCCTTGCCGTCCGCACGGGCAATAAGCCCTTCGTCCCCGGTGCGCTCCACTCGCTCCAACAAATGGAACACAAGGTAGTTGTCCGGGCTGTTGGAGTTGGCCATGTATTTATCCTTTACCGTTTGAGGCAAATTCTTTTCCGGGAACGTTGCTACAATGTCTTGGTTTCGCATCCAGTCGTCCCAACAGAACATATTCATCCGGCCAAATTTGTCTTTGTCCACCATGAATGTCCCAACGGGGATTGAATAAAAGCTAAAGCCTCGCTTCCTTGTGTCCCACTCTGCCCAAAAAGCGCCAATGCCATAAGCCGCCCTGTCCCAGAAGAAAAGCTCGCTTGCCGTGTGCAGGTTGCTGTTCCTCATGAACATGGACACAACCCTTGCAGTCTCGGCATACTCGTCGTCAATGGTGCTTGTCACCAGCTCCCTGTCTGCCGCTTTCGCCAAGGGCGTAAAGGTGAACCACTCACTAGCCTTGGGCATTACAAGCTCATGCTGGCCTGTTGCGTTCAGCCTCAACGCACGCTCAAGCGTCGTGTCAATATATCCCTCATTATTAGGTGTGGATTCCTGTACAGCTCCATTCAGGTTAAACCGCCTGTCTGGCTCTACAAACTCCGCAACTCGTTGCCAGTTAGACACATATCTCTGTCTGTACGAATAGAGTTGCTCCCTCTTCTGCTTTGGACTCTGGTTGTTGTACAACATATTACTGGCCTAAAAAGCTTTTACCAATGCCGCCTGTTCCCATCCCTCTGGATGCAACAAACGTATTTGAGAAAGAACTCCTGCGCCTGTTTGCCTCCGACTGGCTCCTTACTGCCTCCTGTTGCGTCTCATACGTCTTCACAGGTTTGGGGGCCTCCGGTGCCTTGGTTGACTCACCTTTACCCTTGCTGGCAACACTATCAGCCGCACCACCCAAGGCCGCACCGATTGTAGTCCCCACGCCGGGCGCAATGATTGTTCCTACTACTGCTCCTACTGCACTTCCTACTCCTGACATTTTTTACTCCTTAGTTTAAGTTTTATGTATAAGTCCAACTCCTTACGTGAGTAAACATACAACTTTCCTCTCCTATGTCCACTACCAAATTGAAGGTGTGTGCTTGCCTTTAAGTGCTTTAAAAAGCCAACATAGTCTCCAATACCCAAAAAAAAGAAAAAGCCATTGGCCTCCTCATAGTCCACAGCGCTATCGGAAATATGCCTTGTCCGAAGAAACTCTGACTCCATGCCCCACACACGAACCTCCTCCGGGTCGATGCGGTAGTAGTGTCCCAACACAAGCCCGCCTCCGGTATAGAGGCGCACGCCTCCCTCGTGAAGCTTCCATGCCTCACTCAATCCCACCCCTGCGTCCCTCCTTAACACCCTGTCAGATTCGGAAAGTACGCTCAAACCGTCCTCGCCAGTTATGTCCAATGTTTCGCTCACGATGATATTTCCCAAATGTACATGTTATTCCTGCCTTATAGTCTTGGGTTGTTGGACCTTGCACAAGCAAATTGTTCATTTTCGCCTCCGCTACATACCTCAACGGGTCTGCCCAATGGGACGCATTGTCATGCACAATCTCATTCTTGAATATGCCTCCCTCGCTTACCTCCGGCTTGCACCTGTAGCTTAACCAGTAGCTATACGCCCTGCCTGTCCCCTCCACGTCAAACCGGAACAGGTCAAACATACCCAAAAGGTAATTGATGCCTATCCATTTGTCTTTCGATTTCGGTAACAACTGTATGCCCGGCAACCCTGCCTCCTGCCACATCTGCGCCTGTGTCATCCCCGTGTCCGTCATGTACCCTCCGTCATGCGGAAGGAAGTTTGCCTGTAATGTAGGATATTTGCTTTTGAGCCTTGTTACACGCTCTGCCACACGTTCGCTTGCATGCAACCCGCTGTCCAACTCCAATACGTTGATGAAGGGGCCGTCCAGCTGGAATACAAGGTTAATCGTGTTTAGCGGCGCGCCCAAGTCCCATGTGCAATAGCATGGCTTTGTCGCGTCATAGGCCAACTTCCGAAAAGCGCCCTCCTGTACTGCCTTGTCCAACACCGCCTCCAATATGGCACCCTCCATCGGAACCTCAAAAGCCTCTTCCAAGGTCGAAGGGTACTCCTCATTCATCGACACCCCGTGTTGCCTCTTGGCCTGTTGCCACCAACGCTTTTGCTCCTCGGTTACAACAATCCCGCTCTTGCTCCTAAGCGTCTCAAAATAACTCTCTGTGGCCGCATTTATCGCCTCTCCCCCCTTCGATTTGTTGTTCTCGTCACTCCACCACGGCAAAAATACCACATGGAAATCTTTATCCCCACGCTCCTCCTCCGGCACGCTCAACGCATTCATCACGTTTTCGTAGAATACCCCTCGCTTCCCGCCTCGTACCGTCGTCTCCACGAATATAAAGCCGTCCTTGGCCGCCGGGAATGTGCCGTTTACTATTTCTGCCGCTCGCTTCGGTTCGCTCGTCGCTATGGTACCAAGCTCTGATATGTGGGCAAAACCAAGCCCACTGCCTCGGAAATATTTACCGCCAACTATCTCGCTGGCCCTCCTCCCTGTCATCTTCACTATGATGCGGGACTGGAAATAGCTTATCTCAAACAACCCCGGCAATTTCCGCTTCAAACTGTCCAAGGCTACCTTCACAATGTCCGTCAGCTTTTCCTTTGCGTCCCCCAGCGTCCTGTCCACCAACGCCAGTTTCCACCCCTCCTCAAAAGCCGCCATGTCTGCCATCATCACACCTATCGCCGTAGAACACCCCTGACGCCTACTCTTTGGTATCAAAAAACGACGCTTCCCCTCACAGTAACACGCCCGGTGCAACTCCTCCTGAAACTTCCTCGGCTTGTATGGTATGATGTTCCCGTCCGTGAGTTTTATCTCATACAAATGCGATATCCTCCACATCGGGTCTTTCAACAACTTGGCTATCTCGCTTACTTCCATAACTAACGGTTAAACTTTAGCAACGCTTCCGCTTCGCTATATATCGGTTCCTCTACTGCATCCTCAACTAGCCTGCACCTCACAACGTCCCATACCTCCGTGTTATACTTCCTCCTAGGCAACGGCAGGTCAAACACTTTCGCCTCCGATAACAGGCACGATGCTTCCTTCTGCACCCCTCCTGCCATCATCCCTCGGTAATACATGTAAGCGTATTCTGGCTTCCGCTTCCACCTTTGCCCACTCCTGTCCTTCTTCCCCTCCCTTACCAAAAACTTGTTCTTGCTCCTCAATACCCACACAAATCCCTCTGCCTTCTCGTCAACACCTCCCACTTCGGGGGCCATTACGATGCTGTCAACAAACTCTCCTACTGCCTCTTTGTCCATTGCCTCCTCACTTTCCTCTCGCATAGGCGTCCACTCCTTTCGCTATTGCTTCCGCTATTTCCTTTGGCCGCCTCCTCATCACCTCTGCGTCCTCCGGGTTGCTTATAAATCCACACTCACACAATACAAACGGCATCTTCGTCTTCCTCAATATCGCAAGGTTCGCTCGCCCCTGCACTTTGTTTGCCCTCCCCGGCAACAATACACACAGCTCACCTGCTATCGCACTCGCCAGCCGTGCTCCTTTTACGCTACTCGGATAAAAGCATACATGCGCCCCATGTGGCTCCGGATTCAATACCTCCTTGCCTCCTACAATTTTACTTGCGCTGTCGCAATGCAACGATACTCCTGCCTCGTACCCAGACGCATTCGCCGCCTTTATCGTTTCGTTCAAGTCTGCCGCATTGCTCATCCTCGGAAAGTCCAACACCTGCACCTCATGTCCAAGTTTTCCCAACTCTTCCACCAGATAGCCCGCTACTACGCATGATACCTCATGCTCTTCCAACCCATTCCCTTCCGCCCCTGTCTTCCGGGCATGCCCTATATCTACGATTATTTTCATACTTTCCCTTTGCTGGGCATAGGCCGTCCGGGACGTAGCGGTTCGCGCACCACGCCTCCTCGCCTCCACCCAACTTCTATTGTTTGTTTGTTATTTGAGGATGCCACTTGCACCGGACGTTTAAAAAAACTTTACTCTTCCCCTTGCGCCGCCGCCCAAAGGTCTTCCAATACCTCTACTGGCAATACCCACTCCTGATATCGCCCCTCCACGTCATGCTCGCTGTCCTCACCTCGCCACCTTGCCATTGCCTCCTTGCTCGGAAACAAATGCAGTTCCAACCCTCCTTCCTTCTTCTCTTTTACCATTATTCCTACTTCTTTTTCTTTCATAGCTTTCACCTTTCCACTCCTTTTCTCTTCGTCCTCCTTACTACGGCGTCTCCTATTTTCTCTACCCCTCCTACCATCAACACCCTCCGCCTCTTTATCTCTTCCGTCTTCTTTTTAAATCCTTCCAGTTTTACCTGCGCCTTTCGCTTTAATGCCAACTCCTTGCATATTGCCTTCGCCTGTTCCCGGTTCGCCTTCTCCTGCATTTCCCTCGCCTTCCTCTCCAACGCACTCTTGCTCCCTATCACCGCACACCCAGACACCTTCATGTTCCACTTCGCTCCCTCACATTGCGCCCATGTCAGATGCTTCCCTTCCCACTCCTCATAAAACAACTCCCTCCGCTCTTTCGCCACCTCCTCGTCTAGCGTCCCAAGGCTTATCTTCCTCCTCACACTCCTCGCCTTTGTACTCTTAAACAATAACCCCAAATAATACTTCCCACTAGCACTCCGGTATAAATGATGCTTCTCCCCCCATTTCTCCATATCCACCTCCCTCACACTCAAATACCACCTCTCATCTTCTACTAAAAAATCACTCACCTTCTGCGGCCTCGCCTTGTGCAACATCCTTGGATAAAATACATGCTTCCCCCACGGCATCACTCCCATCTCTGCCCTCATCTTCACCATCTCCTTCACCCCTGCCAGAAATCCTCGCTCCGCCTCCGCACACCTCACTCTTATCTCGCCTTCGCTGTTCTTTCTCATTCCGCCTTTACTTTATTTCATCCTTATACCCTCTGTCAACCCTCCTCCGTATCATTCTTCTCTCCTCCTCCTTTACTCCCTCCTAACAGCTCTACCAACTCTTCCCCTACCATCTCTTCCTCCTTCTCCTTCACCTTGTCCCACCCCTTCAACCTCATGTACAACCCCACCGCACTCATCTTCTCCTTCCCACTCATCCCTAGCTCCCGCCCTCTTATCACCCTGCTTAAAAACTCACACAGCTCTCCCTTCTTCAACTCTCCCTCTTCCTCCTTTTTCCCCTCTCCTCCTTCCCTCCTCACTCCTCCTTTGCTCACCCTCGCCCATACCTCCGGCCCTCCCATCCGCTTGAATATCGCCTGACTCATCCCTCGCCTCGCCAACCCCTCTCCCAATCCCCTTATCACTCCACTCCTAAGCTCCTCTCTCAACTCCTTACACAACTCTTCCATCTGCTCTTTCCCTGTCATTTCTCTCTTCTTCTCCCTTCTCCTTCTTTCTTTCTTATTTATTCTTTCTTTCTTCCTCTTCCCTCTTCTTCTCTCCAATCAACTTCTTTTTCTCCTTATACATACTATTTTTTCCTTTTACCTTTTTTTTACTCCTTTTTCTTTTTCTCTAACAAACCACGTTTTCTCCCTATAGGCCGTTTTACTTTTTTCCTATCTCTTTTTCTTTTTTTTCCTATTACACAGCGTGATACCTTCTTTGTCCAGCGCAAAACACCCGCGACTTTTTCCCCGGCGCCCCCTGTATGGCATGGCAACACACCAAGCGCCTAGGGGTAGTTGCGCCCTCTCATGGCCGTCGTCCTTGCCTCATGCTGGTCTGCGTGCGTGCGGCGAAACATGCGAGAAACTAGGCAAAACTGCAATAATTATTCTAATTCTTACGGTTGTGCCGAAAAACGGCTTGCGAGGTTGGCTTGTACGGGCCTTTTGAGAGGTGAGCCGATACACATATCATCCGGGAAAGGCGGCGCGTGCTAGGTGGCTTGTAGTGCGTTATTCAAGGTTGACCTCTATGGCTTCCGACTTTGCATTATGTGTGTTATGCGAAGTATGATAGAGTATCAATGAGTTACGAAGATTGCACACAAGAAGCGCACGCTCCACTAAAAAAACTGTTGCGTTTTACCGATAACGGTGCAAAAATCGCCCTTGTCAAGCGGATCACTAACCGCAACTTGATGCTTGAGGCTAGCCGCCCTTGCCCGCTTTTTTAGAGGCAAGCTTGACAACGCGGCAATCGGATATGCACAAAATTGAAAATTTGTCAACATTTCGCATGTAGATTTTTCGCCTTGCCTAAGCGCACACTTTATCAACGCCTTACTCCAAAATGTCAGGAAATGGCCTTTTTTTCGAAAAATCCAATGATGAACTCATTTGCCAGCTAGGAGGGAGGAGGATTTAGGAGGAGGGAGGGCAAGCTGGTTAGTCCCGTTCGACGTGATTAGCCGTTACCCCTACAACCCCCCGCAACGAGAAAGAGGGAGAAGAAACACGGAGGAAGAGGGAACGTCCCCCCCCCTAAAGCCCCCCCCGGAAAGTTATGACAGGAGGAAGTGAAGAAAAAGGTTGACAAAAAGGTATGAAGGAAGAGAGGGGGAATAGGAGAAAAAAAGAAGTTGATGAGAGAAAAAAAATAATAAAAAGCTATTGACAAATGAGAGAAAAAAGATATAGTAAAGACATGAAAGGAACACAAGAGCAGATAGAAGAAAGATATCCGTTGTTAGACGTATTTCCGTTGAAGCGAAAGGCAATAAGAGAGATAAACGAAAGAGTGGGAGGGTTTGAAGAAATCTTTATGGAGTTTGTAGAAGACGGCGCAATTACGGAATACGCTAACACGTTAGAGTTGTTTTTTTTCGGAAACTCGAATAGAGAATCGGAAGAAAAGAAAGAGAAGGTAAGGGAGATAATAAGGGAAGTTTTTGCAGGAGCTGGGCTAGAATTGGAGGAAACGGAAAGAGGAGACTATACAACGGCTTTTAGCATTAAAGGAAAACTTATATTTAACAAAAAAAACAATGAGATACAATAGAGAGAAAACAAGGCAAGCATTGCTCTATGAAAGACTAAAGGGAGCAAATAAAGAGATAAGAAAATACGCACTTGAAATGGTGGATGACCTTGATGACGGTGAATATTTTAAGAATCCCACATTGAAAAACGTAAGGAAACGCATGCTAGGCAATTTGAACGATTACGCACAAACAGGATGCAGTGATGAAGAGGCAAAAATGCTAGAAAGGGCAACTTGTTATTTTTACTGTTTCGCAGTTTTTGATGAATAGTAGCTATGAAAGAATAAAAAACATGGAAGCGAAATATAGGGTTGTTGTGTTAGGATGTTTGAAAAATCTAAACACGGAAAAAGAAGTTATTGAAGAGTACGGGAATTATCTATCAACAATCGTGGGTAAAAGACAAGTGATGTCGTTTAGTCTTATTTATGAAGACGGCGAAAATAGGGGCGCTATTGTGGCAACAGGGAGGCAAATTTCAGTGATTGCAGGAGGGGAAGAGATTTCTTCGCTTGTCAACAAGATGAGAAAAGAGGGGTTAAATAGATGAAAACACCTTATATTTTCATGAATGATGAGTCGGAATATTTTTACATATTTCCAAACGTATTTTTCTCCAAATCTAAGGGCGATTTTTTCGCAAACAAAAAAAATAAACTATGGCCGTTTTATCTGAAAGGTTACTTTGTCAAAAATTATCACACCTTTTTCCTAATGGATTATGGATTTGCACCTTGTGAATGTTTTGACAAAAAAAGAATAAGTAAAGAATGGGTGCAGATCCAAACAAGAAGAATGCAGGAAGAGCTTGATATTATATGCAGAAGAAAAGACAAATGTTGTTTAAGTAGATTGCCTCTTAACTATCTAACTCCCAAAAAATTATTCAAATTTATTGATTACACTATGTCTCATGAAAACTGAATATTTGCTAGAGTGTTACGAACGTGTCGGAATGGATGATTTTTTTCTCATTGTTTCCCTGAAAAACAAAAAAGTTTTTTTTATAGGAATTTTTAAAAATTCTGAAAAAGAGGCGCTCAAAAAAGAAATTTTTAATATATTCATATTTAATGAAATTCGACATATTGAAGAATTAAAAATAATGAAACTTCCGGTATCTGATATTATTTCAATGAGAAATAGTTATGCCGAACAAATAAGAAGATCAAAATTTTATAAAAATACTGAAAAAGAAATATTCATAAAATGAAAATAATTAAAGATGTATATGGATGTTTAAGTTGTTTTTTGAGTCAAAAAACAACAATAAATATAAAAAGAAAACTAAGAGAAACAATCGAAGATGAAATTATTTATGAGCTAAAAAAGCCAATGTGTGGCTTTTTTGAAAGAGAAATGCTTAAATGCGTGTTGATCGATGCGGGATTGGAAGAGTTTTCATATATTTGTCGCCTGAACAAAAAAAATTTTAGAGTTGATAAAGAGGAAAAAACAATATTGCCGATTATTGGAATATCATTTCAATCTAAAGTTATTTTGCCGCAAGAAGTGCTTATCAATTATTCTTCCCGTTAGAAAATGAAAGTGTATCAATTTGAATTTGAAAACCCACAAGAAGAAAGGCGGATCTTCCCTACCTCCTATCTAAATTTCAATCACGGTCTTCGGTGTTTTTTTTCGGCGATAAAAGATGATTGGAGAATAGGCTCAATCATAGAAGTCTTTATCGCCAACAAACACCCTAGGAGATTGATTTTCAGAATAGAAAGACGTCCGGAAGGCGATTTGATTAGCGATTTTCGGAAATGTCCACTAAAGGAAAATCGAGAATATAGGTTTAACTTTAAAACGTTAGAACTAAATGAAAGAAAATATTGATTGTTTTTTATCTAAAGTATCAAAGGTGATAAAAGGGAAAAACTTTTTATACCTAGTTCCTAAAAAGGAAAGAAGAAATCTTGGATTCATCCAAAACGCACTCCGACTACAATGCCAAAAAAAAGATTCTTTGATTTTTTTTAGGGTAGGAAATCGCTTTGTTTTCATCAATGATTTTGTAGGAGTTAAATTTAAAGGGTTGTTAATTTACGGATCATTAGCAAAAACAATAAAAAACGAACTCGCAATTTACACCTTTCCAGAATTAAAGAAAGAAGTTTATCATAAAAATGACGCTTTCGCATTAAGTATTGATTATGTTGATAACAAACAAAAATTTAGTTTGTTAAAAAACAACAGGGAACTTGATTTAAAAATTTTCCTAGAAACAGGAGAAGAAAAAGAAAAACAAAAAAATGAATACAACATATATAATCAAACTATACTTGACTTGTAGAAACAGAACGCCTCTTGTATCTACAATGTTAGAATGTGAAAACAACGAAAAGATTATTGAATATTTAAAAAAATCAATCAGTATTAAATATTTTCTAGTTCTAGAAAATACTAAAACAGGCGAAATCGTAAAAAAATATATAACACCTAACACAATAAAAGGAAACACAATCGGCTATCTACCCATTATGCGTAAAACTGGAGGCGGATCTGCTGTTGGATTTCTGTTTGTCGGAGTGAAACCTGTAAACTGGTATGATTACAAAACAAAGCAAGTTTTAGGGCATTTCCCGGAATACAGAAGATCTAGCCTAAAATCCGACTATCCACACACACGTTGTTTTACGTCAAATAAGAATTTAGCACTAAAATACTATCGACATTGTGCAATAAATCTTAATAAAAAAGGAATACTCGTGAATTTATCACAAGAACTTTTTTTAAAACTCCATGATTCAAGGCAACATGTGGAAGAATTGTGGGAAGCTTATTCCGAAATCAACAACAAAAACAACAATAGCCGTATTATTTTTTAAAAAATGAACGCAATCGAAAAAAAATCTTTGGAGATATTATTCTCTTTTGTAAAAGGAAATTACAAAGAAATTCTTGAAGAAGAATTTTCTGATGTATCATACAAAAATATTGATGCAAAATTCTTGTCAAAATCCAGAAGAAAAACAACCGCTTTCTTGAAATATATCGGAGAAAGAGAATTTAGGGGTTGTATTTACAGGAAAAATAACGTCAGACTAATAAAAAATTCCGATATGGTTAAATTAAATAAACGGTTGAAAAACAGAATAATTCTAACGCCTGACTTAATTTTATATAAAACATATTCACCGGAATATGTAAAAATCCTAAAATTTTTTGTTGAAAATATTTTATGGGAAAAACTAAATGAGCACAATATTGAGTATCTAACAGAATACGTCATACCCACACTCACCTCAAGAAAAGACGTTTTTGAACATCCAGACATTCCAAAGATTTTTGTATCAACACGACAAAGAAGTTATCACTATTTCCCGGATGTTTGGACCCGTCCTGACAACGACAACTTAGAAGAACCGCTTGTAGGGTTGGAGTTAGAAGTATATGCGCGGAATAAATATATTTTTGAGAATAAATCCAATTTCTTCTACCTGCAACATGACGGAAGTCTTTCCGAAGAAAACGGAGGAACAGAAATAACCACAATCCCTATGCCTTTCGAGGAACTTATTAGAGAGGGCGGCGGGATTGACATATTAACAAAAGATTTCATGCCTCGATTTTCTTGTTATTCTCAAAAAGCTACAGAAACAGGCTTTCACATACATTTGTCTAAAATTAATTTTAATAAAAAAGTTTGTGTTTTGCTAAAAAAGGCATTTTACTGTTTTCCGTATGATTTTATTACGGAGCTTTTCGGAAGAACAAATGGTGGTTACTGCCTCGCAGAACCACAAATACAAAGGCTAATGGAATACGGCATTCATCCAAATGCGGCATCAGATTTAGGGTTGGAAAAAATATTTCAACCTTATTGCGATACTAGATATCTCGAACTAAATTTCACGAACAGTAAGACCGTAGAATTTAGACGTGGCAAAGGAACTGTTGATTCTATCTCTATAAAATCCATTTTAGATTTTTGCTATCAAATTTACAAATATTCCGTGGAAGCACAAAATCTATATAAAAGCGATTTAATAAGTATTAGACTATTTTTGCAAAATTACTTAATGGAGAACGCTAGAACCGAACGGCTAAAAAAACTTATAAAAAAATATGAAGAATATAAAAAATAAAATTCAAAAAATAATTATCGATACAATTATAATTATTTTTGGACTATTGATTTACTTTAGCCTGATGTTCGCATTAGGTCTTTGAAGAACCAATGAAAGAGCAAAAGAAAGAACCAATGAAAGAGCAAAAGAAAGAACC
>OLPR01000366.1_pt1 | contig 42327 bp, 30 predicted proteins | sample 1672761 | NCBI WGS metagenome assembly OLPR01 (sample SAMEA3136721, study PRJEB25190) | human gut metagenome | biome: human gut; feature: human-associated habitat; material: faeces | place: Austria | collected 2013 | reverse complement strand
CCAGTCTGTTGGCGATCATCATACCAATGGACTGGAACAGCTGAACCAGAAGTACCAGCAGAACAACGGTAACGATCATGATATCAGCCTGCCATCTGTGATATCCATATCGTATGGCAATGTCTCCAAGTCCGCCGCCGCCTACTGTACCGGCCATTGCGGAATATCCAAGGATCGTACCTGTTGCAATGGTAGCTCCTGAGATCAGTGAAGTACGTGCTTCCACAAGCATAACCTTGATCACGATCTGCCAGTTGCTCGCCCCCATGGATCTTGCTGCCTCGATCACTCCCGGGTCCACTTCATTTAGAGAAGACTCTACCATTCGTCCGATAAAAGGAATGGCTGCAATGGTCAGAGGCACGATGGTGGCCGTTGTACCATAGCTTTTCCCTACCAGGAATCTGGTAAGTGGGATCAGAAGGATCAGAAGGATCAGAAATGGGATACTTCTGAAAATATTGGCGATCACATCCAGAATCTTATATAAAAGTTTGTTTGGCTTCAGTCCTTCTTTGTCAGATACCTTTAAGAGCACACCAAGGGGCAGTCCGAAGGCATAACCCAGAAGGGTAGATACCAGTGTCATATACAGGGTTTCGCCAACTCCTGCTATGATCATATCTGTTACTTCTTTTGTCCACATATCAGTCCGCCTCCCCTATCTCAAGTCCATGCTCTTTCAGATACTCTTTCATTTCTGCAACATTACTGCTATCTTTCATGAATTGAAGTATCATTTCTCCTTTGGCAACACCACCTACATTCTTGGTATCAGCCTTCAGGATATTTACCGGTTCATGGAATATAAGTACAAGATTGGCGATCACCGGCTCGAAAGCGGAATTTTCTGAAAAAACAATACGGATCTTCTCGCCGCTCTGGATCTCAGGCTTTGTGACTACATGCTCCACATCTGCGCCTGTATCCCGGCTGATCAGTTCCTTTGCTACCTGGGATTTAGGATGATTGAATATCTCAGCCACCAGTCCCTGCTCCTTCACTTCACCGTCTTTCATGATCGCTACATGAGTACAGATCTCACGTACAACAGCCATCTGATGTGTGATAATAACAATAGTGATCTGGAATTTCTGGTTGATGTCCTTTAAAAGCTCCAGGATAGAGGATGTGGTCTGGGGATCCAGAGCACTTGTAGCCTCATCACAGAGAAGGATCTGCGGATCCGATGCCAGTGCTCTTGCAATAGCAACTCTCTGCTTCTGACCTCCTGAAAGTTGTGCCGGATAAGCATTTGCCTTATCTGCCAGCCCTACGATCTCCAGAAGCTCCAATGCTTTCTTTCTTGCTTCCGGTTTCTTTTTTCCCTGTATGTATAAGGGAAAGCATACATTTTCCAGAACATTTTTCTGCATCAGCAGATTAAAATGCTGGAAAATCATTCCGATTTTTTCACGCTCCTTCCGAAGCTCTTTCTCTGAAAAATCCCCAAGAGATTTCCCATCTATAAGAACCTGGCCTTCACTTGGTACCTCCAGGAAATTCATACAGCGTACCAGGGTGCTTTTCCCTGCGCCGGACATTCCAATGATACCGAAGATATCGCCGGATCCGATTGATAAGTTTACATTTTTCAGTGCCTGAACCTCTCCCTCTTTTGTGGAAAAAGTTTTGCACACATTTTGAATCAGGATATCGGACATGTCACTTGTTACCCTTTCTTTTTCTTTCATCGTCGATAGTGATACTATACCACCTCTCTATGAAAAGTGGTAGTTCTTAATTTTTAGCGCTAGTTATAGCTTGTTCCTATAGCCGTGTGGGACGTACAAAAGTCCGTCACTGGCATTTACCCCATGGCTTTTACTGACTCCTTATGGGTAAATGCAGAGTGCACAAACGCAAATAATCTTTACCGCAGGGCCTTATCCTTATATCTGGAAATCTCCTCCAGGTACTTCTGGCCTAACGGACTTATGGTTACTCCACGGCGTACCAGATATCCGATGGTCATCACCTCATCGGACTTCAGTTTTACAGCACAGTAATCAGAGCCATTCAGTTCCTCACAGATGATGCCGGAACACAGGGTATAGCCATTCAATCCTACCATAAGGTTCAGAAGAGTAGCTCGGTCGTCTGCCTTGATCAGCCTTTTGTATTCATAAGTACTCAGCACCTCTTCTGCAAAATAAAAGGAATTATATCCTCCCTGTTCAAAAGACAGGCAGGGGTATTCCCTTAATTCTTCCAGGGTAATCTCTTCTTTGTCTGCCAGCGGATGTCCTTTCCACATATACACGTAAATACTACATTCCAGGATCTTATGGAATTCCAGGTTGGACTCATGGAACAGCTTGGTAAGCACTTTTCTGTTGAAATCATTCAGATATAAAATGCCGATCTCGCTTTTAAAATTCTTCACATCCTGGATCACGTCATAGGTTCTGGTTTCATGAACTGCAAATTCGTATTCATCCATACCAAACTGCTTGACCATCTGTACAAAAGCACTGACAGCAAAGGTATAATGCTGCATGGATACACTAAATTTTTTTCTTTCTTTTTCTTTGGATACGTACTTGGACTCTATCAATGCATACTGCTCTACCACCTGCCTTGCGTATCCCATAAATTCTTCTCCTTCCGGAGTAACGGATATGCCCCGGTTGGTTCTTCTGAAAAGCTCAACCCCTATCTCTTCTTCCAGCTCCTTGATGGCAGAAGACAGGCTGGGCTGGGAAATATACAGCTTTCTTGCCGCCTCATTCATAGAAGAAGAATTTGCAACCGTGATTGCATACCGCAACTGGGTTAATGTCATAATACTCCCCTCCTTTTCCCTGTTAAAACACAAGCTGTACAAGAAGCATATAAACCACAGTTCCTGTTCCTATGCTCAACAACACATTTTCCTTCCATTTATGCAAAGCAACGATCACCGCAATGGCAATCAGCTCCGGTATCCCGTGAGGTGATCTTATCAGTGACACATTTCTCAGGCAATAAACCACAAGAAGTCCCATCATTGCCGGTGGCAGAACCCTTCCAAGATACAGCACGGTCTTCGGCGGTTCCTTGGAATCGGGGAACAACAGAAAAGGAGTAAATCTGGTGATCATCGTCCCCAGCGCCACTGCCAGAATCATGATCGTCGTCTGTGCCGGTGTTAAAAACATTTACGCATCCTCCTTCTGTGTTTTTTTACTTTTCCCCATAAACAGAAGCACTGCCATAATGATGATCATGGATGGGATCACCATGTTTTCGGATCCAAAGATCATAGCTGCGATCACGGCTCCTGCGATCCCGATCATACCATAGCTTCTGTTTTCTTTTTTCTTCATCTGTTCCATGAACAGCACCACAAATAACGCTGTCAGCACAAAGTCCAAACCTGTAGTATCAAATGTGATCATTCCACCGATCAGCGCCCCTGCCACTGTAGCGGCTGACCAGTAAAAGTAATTCAGAAAAGTGATAAAAAAATAAAACAATCCCTTTTCCACATCTTCCGGCGGCTCCACACTGGACACTACGGAAAAGGTCTCATCGCACAATGCAAAAATAAGGAAAAACCTTTTCTTTCCAAGACCTTTATATTTACCCAGCATGGATAATCCGTAAAACAGATGTCTTGCATTGATCATAAAGCTGAGTAAAAACGCCTGGAGGGGGTCAAATACAGTGGTCAGAAGCGGCACCATTGCATACTGTACACTTCCTCCAAATCCGATGGCGCTCATAAGAAATGCCCACAATACTCCATAGCCGTTGGATGCCATCAGAAGCCCATAGGCGATCCCAAGCGCCGCAAAGCCTGTGAGTACAGGAATCGTGTAAGGAAATGCGGCTTTAAAGGCCCGCAGGTATCTGCTCTTTGTTCTGTCTGTCTTTATCTGCTGCAATGTCTGTTCCATCCTGTCTTCTCCTGCGTTTATTATTATTCCTATGATAGTTTTATCCCCTGTATTTGTCAATAAGCAGGTTATGGCTTTCGCAGATAGGTAGTTCATATGGCTTTTCAGACTTTCTCTGATAGGTAACTCATATAGCCTTACAGACTTTCTCCGACAGGTAAACCCACCTTGACAAAGGATTTCCGGACAAAGTAAAATGATCTTAAAATAGGCTCTGTGATAAAACAACAATATACAGATAAAGCTTTTATACAGATAAAACTTTTGATCTTTCAAAAATGATCTTTTCGGAGGTACCATGAAGAAAATCTTACTGATCGCCACAGGCGGCACCATTGCATCCAAATATACCAAGGACGGTCTTTCTCCTCAGATCTCTGCGGAGGAACTTCTCTCCTATATCCCTGCAGCGTCCGCCTTCTGCACCATTGACACACTGCAGCCCTTTTCTCTGGACAGTACCAATATAAGCCCCCAGCACTGGATCCAGCTGGCGGCTCTTATTGAAAAAAAGTATGAATTTTATGATGGCTTCGTGATCTGTCATGGCACAGATACCATGGCTTACACTGCAGCTGCCCTTTCCTATCTGATCCAGAACAACCGGCGTCCTGTAGTGATCACAGGTGCACAAAAGCCTATCGACCTGGCTATTACCGATGCCCGTTCCAACCTGCTGGACAGCCTGCGTTTTGCCTCCCATGACCGTGCCCACGGCGTGTCTATTGTATTTGGCGGCAAAGTCATTGCCGGAACACGGGCAAAGAAAGAATTTTCCAAAAGCTATAATGCTTTTTCCAGTATTAATTATCCGGATATTGCTTCTATCCATGATGAACGGATCATCTTCTATATTGATGATAAAGACCAATCCACCAGACCTCTTCAATTTTATCATGATATGAACCGAAAGATCTTTTTATTGAAGCTGGTTCCAGGCATTGACGGACGTATCCTGGATATGCTGGCGGACTCCTATGACGGACTGATCATAGAATCCTTTGGGGTAGGAGGGCTTCCGGACTATGGAGACTCCAGCTTCCAGGCCTCACTGGAAACATGGATATCCTCCGGCAAGATCGTCTGTATGGCTACCCAGGTCACACACGAGGGCAGTGACCTGGAAGTATATCAGGTAGGCAAAATGATCAAAGAGCGTTTTCCTATCCTGGAATCCTATGATATGACTCTGGAAGCGTCTGTAACAAAGCTGATGTGGGCACTGGCCCAGACCCAGGACTATGACGCCTGCCGTCAGCTTTTCTACACAACCGTAAATCATGACCTGCTGTTTGTTTAAGAATATCCTATTTCTTCATAAGAAGCATCTGGATCTCACCCAGGTTCTCCTGGGTGACGATCCTGTAAGGCATACGGATGTACTTTCCGTCCTGAAGCTCATACTCCTCCGGAAGTTTTGTCCCTGCCGTGATAGATCTTGCCAATTCCAGCATCCCATCTGCCTGTCCCGCTGCATCATTCAGCACAGTTCCCAGCATTTTCCCATCATTGACTGCGTTCAGTCCCACTGTTGTACCGTCGATCCCAAGTACCATGGGCCAGTCCTGGGAATCTGGATCATAACCTGCAGCTTCCAGCGCATCCACTGCGCCAAGTGCCATATCATCATTATTGGCAAGCACTACCTCGATCCTGTTTCCGAACCGCTCCAGGAACTGCTTCATCTTATTTGCAGCCTGATCCCTGTTCCAGTTAGCGATCTCATCGGAAAGCTTCTCTACCAGATAACCACTTCCAGTGATCTCATTGATAACAGACATGGTGCGTACCATAGAATCGTTATGGCCGGCTTCTCCTTCCAGCATAATATACTGAAGTACTCCATCACCATTCTTATCAATACGGTTAAAATCCTTTTTACATTTTTCTACCAGAATATCACCCTGCAGTTCTCCTGATTCAAAAGCATCTGCACCTACATAATACAGCTTGTCCCACCGTTCCAGATCTTCCTGTACCAGTTCCCTGTTAAAAAAGATCACCGGCACATCACTAGCCTGAGCCTTTTCAATAATGGTGGACGCATCTGTCCGGTCCACCAGATTAATGCAGACCACGTCCATCCCATCTTTAATAAAATCATCCATCTGATCATTCTGGATCATCTGGCTTTTATTGGCATTTTCCACATCCATAGTGATGGAAATCCCCCAGTCTTTTTCCCTGGTCTTTGCATAGTCCTGAAAATTAGAAACCAACTCTGACACAAACGTATCATATTGATCATACACACTGATCCCGATCTTCAGATTTTTCCCATCCTGCTCCTTCCGGCTCTGACCTGTTCCGCATCCGGAAAACACAATAGCAGCAGTTGTAAAGACTCCTATAGTCCTGTATATTCTTTCTGTTTTTTTCTTCATCTAAGCCTCCGTCAGATGCTTGGGAAAAGCAGACGTTCATTGTCTGACTCATATAAAGTATCCTGTGTAACAAGCTTGTACTTTATATTGACCTGCTCCGTAAAATAACCCTTTTTTTCTTTATCCACCAATGTCTGTATTCCCTCATACCCCATGTTAAACTCATTCTGGTATACAAACCCCTGCAGCAGCCCATTATCCAGATCTGTAACCGTCTGCAGAGTATTCCCGATTCCGTAAATGCGGAAAGTTTTTCCTTCCTGTTCCCTGGAAGAAGCTTCTCCCTGCCATGCAGCTGCAGCTTCTTCTGTAGAAACTTTATCCAGAGCCGCAATATACTGTCCACATTTCTGGAAATTGGTTCCAATATACAATCGCAGGCTGAAATCCCCTTCCTTCCTGGAAAGATCCTGGATCTCCACCGGCGGCTCAACTTTTTTCAGCTGATCCACAAGACCTTCATATCTCTGGCTTACACTGTCCCGTTCCATATATTCACGGATCACTGTCACCATACGCTGACCACCCTGTTCTTCCATATCCTTCAGGATCCTTTGCCCCAGTGCCTGGCCCATACCATAATCATCCCCGGTAATGCTAAAATAATTACTGCTGCTTATGCCTGAAACCCCGGTTTCCAGTGCAACCAGGGGTATCTGGATATTATCATCTTTCAGTGCGTCTCCCAAAGCCTTGCTGTCCACCGCTGCAAATAATATCCCTGAAACTCCGGAATCAATCTCCCGGCGTATCAATTCTGCCTGCTCCTGTGCCGTATCTCCTGTGCTCATATTCACATAATTCACTTTCAGCCCGAAATCTTCCTCGGCCTGACGGATCCCCTCCAGAAGGGTAGTCCATTCATTGTCCGTATTCTGATATAAAATAACGGAATACACAGACGGACTGTCCGAAGTGCCGCGAATTGCCCCATAATAATAGGACACAGCAAGAAGCACCACCGCCGCAAAAATCACTGCCCAGATGGCAATATGGTTTCTTTTTTGAGTCATGCTTCCACCTCCCCTGGCGCCTTTACTTCTTCCGTCTTTGGCAGATGGATCCTTACTATGGTTCCCTGATCCGGCTCGCTGATGATCTTCAGTCCGTATGCTTTGCCGAAATAAAGCTGGATCCTCTGATGTACATTCCGAAGACCTATACCTGATCCTTTACTTCGTATTCGGGTATCATCTGTAAGAAGCCTTTCCACCTGCTCCTCTGGCATACCAAGGCCGTTATCTTCCACCTCAATAAACAGATCTGATCTTCTGGTGTAAGCACGAATGGTGATCTCTCCGTCACCATCCATATATTCCATGCCATAATAAATCGCATTTTCAATCAATGGCTGAATGATCAGCTTGATCGTCTTATACTTTTCAATTCCTTCCTCGATCTCAAAGCAGGAAACAAATTTATTCTTATATCGGTATTTCTGAATATCCAGATAGCTTCTGGCGTGCTGCAGTTCATCCCCTACCGTAATGATGTTTTTTCCTTTGGAAAGGCTGATCCTGAAAAGCCGTCCCAGTGCCTGTACCATAGATACTGCATCATCATACTGTTCTGCCTCGATCATCCACATAATGGAATCCAGTGTATTATAAAGAAAATGGGGATTGATCTGTGACTGTAAGGCATCCAGCTCACTTTTCCTTTTCTCTTCCTGCTCTTTTACAATGTCATCCGTCAGCTTGCGAAGCTGCTTCACCATACTTTTGATGGTTTCCCCAAGATGCTGGATCTCCGGCGGCCCGCCAATGTAGATCCCTTCCCCGGCTCCTTCTGCCAGTCGTTCCTGCTCCACACCTATGCCGCGCAGAGAATCCTCCAGGCTCTTCAAAGGCATGGACACACGTACTGCCACAAACTGGTTGGCAAAGATCATAACAAGTATAGAAATAATGATTATGATCACCGCCATGATCCTGGTCTGACTGAAATTCTGATAAAAATTGGTCATAGGCGTAACACTAACGATCTTCCATCCGGTATAACCTACGGTTTTTACCATCACCATCCGATCCTGTCCCTGGAAATTCTCTCTGTGAAGACCATCACTGTAGCTGACTGCCTGCTGGTTATTTTCTTTCAGCATATTGGAAAAAATCAGGTTCTGCCTTGGATGATATATGATCTTGCCATCCCCATCCACAAGATAAACATAACTTAATTCCTGGCTGTTGACCTTTGTAAAAAGCTGGCGGATACCACTGAAATCCATATCAACAAGCAGAATACCGCCGGACAGCTTACCATCACTGGTCAATTCCACACCGCGGCTTAATGAAACTACCCAGTAATACCTGCCGCTGCTGTTTTCAAAAATATTCTGTACGTGCAGTTCGGAAAAATGCAGATTCTCCATTTTGTCCTTTGCGCTGGTAAACCAGGTCTGATCCTGGATATCTGCGTTATCTTTCATAGTGCCCACAGGCGATGCCCCGATCAGCTCTCCCTCCTCTGTAAAGCAGGAAATACTCACCAGATTGTCTTTATTTACTTCATACAGAAGATTTAATTCCTGACTAATGTCATCCCTTGCAAAATCCACATTTTTGATCACATTGTAATACATCGCATCAGAAATACGCATCATATTCCGCAGATAAGTATTTAAATTCATTTCCACCTGTCCCAGAAGCTGCTGGGTGTCCTGGATCACTACATCTTCGGAAGCCCGTCCGTAGCTTTGATAAAGAAACACTCCGATAAATGCCATTCCCACAAGAGCAACAAAGGTAAATGAAAGAGAGATCAAAAACTGCATCCCCCGGTTATTTACAGCATTCGTCAGCTTCCTCCATAATTTCCTGATCTGTTTCATCCTGCTCTCCTGTTACTTATTGTTATAGATTTCCTGTCACGTATTGTTGTAGATTTCCTTTTACTTATTGTTATAGACTTGCCCTGTATTTTGACGGTGAAATCCCGTATTCCTTCTTAAATACATAACTGAAGTAATTTGGTTCCGTGTAGCCTACTTCTTCTGCGATCACATATGTTTTGTCCTCTGTAGTACGAAGCAATTCCACTGCATGCTCCAGTCTTACTTTTGTCAGGTATGCCACAAAGCTTTGTCCCACTTCTTTCTTGAAAATGGTAGAAAAATATGCAGCACTTACATTCAGATGGCGGCACAGGGTATCCGCTGACAGATCGTTCTCCATGTAATGCTCATTAATATACGCCTTTGCCTGCTCCGTCAGCTTCATGGTGGAATCTGTCCTCTCATGACGGAGGGTATGCCGCAGATTGGTGCACACGTCCCGCAGCCAGTTCTCCAGTTCATCTATAGAAACGTGTTTATATAATTCCTGCCAGGGTACATCCATTTCCCCGAAAATCTGCCTTGTCTTAAGCTTGTAGGATCTTCCGATCTTCATAAGTTCCGTAATCAGCTCCATGAATATCAGCTGGTATTGATTTGGGGTAATGGAAAAACTGCGGATGCTGTCCATAAACTGCCGGATCGCCCCATCTGTCTCATCCCGGTTTCCCAGCTTTACTGCCCGCACCAGATTCTGAAAATCATATTCCAGAAATGATACCGCATCCTTGGGGCTTGGCTCTATATCATGAATGTACAGTACCCGGTTGCCTCCCATAATGGTCCTGTATTCCATAGCACTTCTGGCTTCCTGATAAGAAGTGGTCAGATAATCCACATGATCGCAGATCTGTCCCACTGCTGCAGTTACCGGCACTTTCAGCACACGATCCCCCATCTTACAGATCTGATCCAAATGATACAGTACTTTCTCCATTTCATTTTTATCTTTCAACATAAAAATAATAATGATTTCGTCCAGATAACTGATACTGTAAAAATGCATCCGTTCATTCAGATAATCCCTGGACATATCCTTCAGGGAAATACTTAGCAGCTGCTGGTTCTGCCCTGCCGTCTCTCCGGAGCCTGTATCGACATATAGCAGGGATACCACATAATAAGGTGCCCTGAAATCCATTTCATAGCTTTCCAGCATATTCTGCGCCCGCTCTCCGGTCACCTTTCCTTCCAGGATACCCATAACCAGCTGTTCCTGCATAGCTGGAAGGCTTTTCTGATAATATTCATATAGCCGGTTCATATTCCGATGTTCATTGATCTCATCATCCAGTTTCTGCCGAATCCTGGTCAGAACCTCTTCCATATCCTTTACACTGATGGGTTTCAGCAGATACTCCTCTGCCTCCAGATGCACAGCCTCTCTGGCAAATTCAAAATCATCAAATCCTGAATAAATGACCACCTTGATATTACGATAATTCTCTTTCAGTTTCCTGCAAAGAGTCAGACCATCCATGTAAGGCATTTTGATATCTGTCATCACCACATCAATATGCAGCTGCTCTGCCATTTCCAACGCTTCCTGGCCGTTTTCCGCAGTCCCTGCCAGGCAGAATCCCATAGCCTCCCAGTCAATCTTTTTCTTCATGGCACGAAGCACATCCATCTCGTCATCTACCAGTAAAATCTTATATAAATCCATAATTTCTCATCCCATCCGTCTTTTTCGTTTATCTAATACAACACTTTCTATTGTATAAAAAATCCCCACTGAATACAAGGGTATCCAGTGGGGAAACGTAAGCTTCCAACCATTTTTGGGCTCTTACACTTATTATTTTTTAACAATGTATTTTCTGATATCCAGAGCGATTGCAACAACGATAACGATACCCTGTGCAATGTACTGCAGGTTCGGGTTCAGTCCCAGGAACTGCAGAGCAGATTTCAGAAGCTCGAATACTGCAACACCGATGATAACACCGGAGATCTTACCGATACCACCGTTTACAGAGACACCACCGATTGTACAAGCTGCAATAGCCTCCAGCTCATATCCGTTACCCATCTGAGTAGAAGCACCACCGGATTTACCACCAAGAAGGAATCCTGCGATTGCATACATACAAGCTGCTGTTATATAGATGATGATCTTTGTCTTCTTAACATTAACACCGGAAACCTCAGCTGCAACCTCATTACCACCAATTGCATACATGTATTTACCATGACGTGTATAGTTGAATACGAACCAGAAGATTACTGCTGCAATGATCAGGTACAGGAACAGAAGCGGGAATACACCGCCGATCTTTCCCTGTGTAACAGCTGTATAATCTGCACGGTATCCACCGATGGGCACGTTGTTTGTAACAACCTGCGCAATACCATAAACGATCATCTGCATACCCAAAGTACCGATGAATGCAGGTACACTTAAATAAGAAATAACAACACCATTGATCAGACCAAATACTGCACAGAGCGCCATACAGATCAGAAGAACTACCCATACATTCAGCTGTGGGAAATCAGGCCATACTTTACCAGGTGCATCTGCTTTCTGAAGCATGATACCGGAAAGGCAGGCAGAAAGACCAACCATACGTCCTGCAGAAAGGTCTGTTCCTTTCGTGATCAGACATGCGCTGACTCCAAGTGCAATGATAACACGAGGTGCTGCGTTGATAGCAAGGTTCATAATGTTTCTGAAGCTTCTGAAGTTAGGCTCTGTAATACTTACATAAATTACCAGCAGCATCAGAAGTACGATAATACCGTTATCCAACAAAACTTTTTTAAGATCAAACTTTTTTGTCTTATCCATTTTATTATCCTCCTTCGCTTAGAACTGTGTTGCGAAATACATGATGTTTTCCTGAGTTGCCTCATCACCGGAAACCTCTCCGGTAATCTTACCGTTACACATTACCATGATACGGTTGGATACACCGATCAGCTCAGGCATCTCAGAGGAGATCATAATAATTCCTTTTCCCTGCTTTGCAAGACTGATCATAATCTGATAGATCTCATATTTTGCTCCTACATCGATTCCTCGGGTAGGCTCATCCATAATCAGTACATCCGGGTTATTTGCCAGCCATCTGGAAATAATAACCTTCTGCTGATTACCACCTGACAGAGACTGGATCAATGTCTTGCTGCTTGGTGTTTTGATACTTAATTTTCCAATATTATCCTGAACCAGCTTTTCAATCTTTCCGTTGTTCAGCTTCACGCCGCCCTCTACATAATGGTCAAGGGATGCAATCGAAATATTATCTGCAATAGACAGGCATCCAAGAATACCACTTCCACGACGGTCCTCTGTGATCATGCCGATACCATTGCGGATGGCATCTTTCGGGCTCTTGATATTCAGTGGCTTTCCATTCAGCTTTACTTCGCCGCTGGTAGTATGGCGGATACCAAAAATGGCCTCCATCAGCTCTGTACGCTGTGCTCCAACCAGACCGCCGAATCCAAGGATCTCACCTCTTCTCAGCTTAAAGGAACAGTTCTTGAAAGAATTGCTGTGAATGCTGGTAAAATTGTCTACTTCAAGAAGTACATCTCCCGGTGTGTTATCAAGGGGAGGATAAATATTTGTAAGCTCACGGCCTACCATGTTTTTAACAATATCATCATCACTGATGTTTTTCATTTCCCATGTACCAACATAAGTACCGTCTCGCATGATGGTAATATCATCAGAGATCTTACGAAGCTCTGCCATCTTATGGGAAATAAATACAAAGGACACGCCTCTATCACGTAAATCACGTACAATACGGAAAAGAGCTTCTACCTCATTATCTGTCAGAGATGAGGTGGGCTCATCAAGAATGATCAATTTTGCCTCCTGTGAAACTGCCTTGGCAATCTCAACAGACTGCATCTGTGAAATGGATAAATTCCCAAGTCTTTTCTTTGGGTCAAAAGGCATCTTAACATTATCAAGCCATTTCTTTGCCTCTTCATTCATTGTTTTGTGGTCGATCACCTGAAGTGGTCCCACTTTCTTAGTCGGAAAACGGCCAAGATACATATTCTCAGCGATCGTCCGCTCCGGAACAGGCTGCAGCTCCTGATGAACCATTGCCAGTCCGTTATGTAATGCTTCATCCGGATTGTTAATGTCGACCTTCTTACCGTCTACATAAACTTCTCCTTCATCCATATGGTAGATACCAAACAGGCATTTCATCAGTGTAGACTTACCTGCGCCGTTCTCTCCCATAAGGGCGTGGACGGTTCCCGGCCGAACCTTAAGATTTATCTTGTCCAGCGCTTTGACACCCGGGAAGCTTTTGCTTACACCGCGCATCTCCAATCTATATTCTGCCATCCCACTCTCTCCTTTCCTGGATATTGGCCGAACAGCCATTGTAATCATAATCCCTGTTGTAACTGTTCAGTATTTCTGGCATATTACCTACTGAATCGTCACATCCTGTTCATAAAATCGGGTGTGTCCTTCAGACACACCCGAAATGTTCAGTCAACTGTCAATGCGAATCTGAATTATTTGATTTTGTCAAGAATTTCCTGTGCGTTGTCAGCTGTAACTTTTACATAGTCAACCATGTTTACAGGATCAACTTCCTCGCCTTTGAGGAATTTAACTGCAAGGTTAGCAGCACCCTGAGCCTGGCTGAAGTAATCGTTGAATACTGTACCTGTGAAGTTGCCATCAACGATATTCTGAACAGCATCAGTAAGAGCATCAACACCTACAAGGTAGATATCCTTGCCAACTGTTCTGCCAGCTGCCTGGATAGCCTGAAGAGCACCAAGAGCCATAGCATCGTTGTTGCAGAATACAACTTCTACATCATCGCCGTACTGTGTAAGAGCATCCTGTACGATCTGCTGTCCTTTAGCCTGATCCCAGTCACCTCTCTGAAGAAGAAGCTCATCAACTTCTACACCAGCATCTGTAAGAGCTTTGATGGAGTATTCTGTTCTGTACTGAGCATCGATGTTCTCCGGATCACCCTGAACCATGATATAGGAAACTTTGCCGTCGCCATTGATATCACCTTTGTTCTCTGTCTCAAGGATCTCTTCGCCCTGGAATGTACCGGACTGTCTAGCATCTGCACCGATGTATGTAGCTTTCAGTCCATCAGAAGCCCATCTGTCAGACTCTGTCTCATCTGGCTGACGGTTGATATATACTACAGGGATACCTGCTTCGTTGCACATATCTGTTACCTGAGGAGCGGAAGAAGACTGAACAAGGTTCAGGATCATAACATCAACCTGATCTGTGATGAAGTTGTTGATCTGGTTGGTCTGCTCTGCCTGGTCATTCTTACCATCCTGTACGATTACATTGTCAGGATTAAATCCAAGATCCTCGGTAAGATAACGAACTAACTCTGTACGATACAGTGTCATGAAGTTATCTGTAAACTGATAAATACTGATACCAATCTTTGCGTTATCAACATCAACGCCTTCCATATCTGGTTTTGCAAGGAGATCACTTGCTGCCTCTGCTGTATCATCTGCAGCTTCTTCTGCATCAGCATCCTCAGCCTCTGCTGTATCATCTGTAGCTTCTTCTGCATCAGCATCCTCAGCCTCTGCATTTTCCTCTGTTGCTGCCTCATCTGTAGTTTCCTCAGCTGCGTCCTCTGCAAATACAGCTGTTGATCCGATCATTGTTACTCCCATTGCTACACAAAGTAAGCTGGCAAGTACTTTTCTCTTCATTGAAAACGTCCTCCTTTTATTGCGGTTCGTACCGCTCTTGATGTTTTATATTTTAGCAATCCTTGTTTAGGAAATAAATATAATATTTTTTTGTCTATCTATAAATTTCTTAACGTATTTAATCGTTTTTAACAGTTTTTGGTGTTCATTTTTATGCACTTTTACCATTACCCATTAGGTTTTTCTTATTTATCAAAAGAAATCTATAATTTTTTGTTTTCTTGCCCGTCAAAAGATTTTGCGATATAATGAGCAAACGAGGAGGATCAACCATGAACAAAAAAGAAATTTCCGAGATCAAAAAACAGTTTTCACCAGCCAATTGTTCCATTACAAGGATCTGCGGCTGTTATGTGGATGGTGACAAGAATAAGAAAACAGAATTAAAAGAAGCCTTCCTCTCCCTGTCTGAGGAAGAAATGTTCAAATATTTTGAGATTTTCAAGAAAACCCTGTCCGGTACCCTTGGTAAAAACCTGCTGAACATGGAATTTCCAACGAATCAGGAAGCAGATGGAGGAACCCAGGAATTTCTTATGCGTCTTAGAGCCAGCCGTCTCACCGACGATGAACTGATCCAGCAGTTCTATGACCGGATCATTGAGAATTACGATTATCCGGAGAATTATTACATTATCCTTGTCCATGCAGTATATGATATTCCAGGCAAATCTTCTGACGGTCTTGACATGTTTGATGCATCTGACGAGATCTATGAGCATCTTCTTTGCAGCATCTGCCCGGTTAAGCTTTCTAAGGCAGGACTTTGTTATAATGCAGAGACAAATCTGATTGAAGACCGTATCCGTGACTGGATCGTGGAAATGCCGGAGTCCGGTTTTCTTTTCCCTGTATTTAATGACCGGAGCACAGACATCCACGGACTTTTATACTATTCCAAAAATGCAGAAGCACTTCATGATCTGTTTATTGATCAGGTTCTGGGCTGCACAGCTCCCATGTCTGCTGGTGGACAGCGGGATTCCTTTAACATGCTTGTAGAAGAAACCCTTGGAGATGACTGTGACTACAATACAGTGATCAGTATCCATGAGAAGCTGAATGAACTGATCGAAGCACAGAAAGATGAGCCTGAACCGGTAGTACTCACAAAACCGGAAGTGAAGAGGCTTCTTGAGGACTGTGGCGTGGCAGAAGAAAAGCTGGATACCTTTGACCAGCAGTATGAACTTGTGGCAGGAGATCAGCCTTCCCTGATGGCCTCCAATATTGCCAGCCCCCGTAAATTTGAAGTCAAAACACCGGATGTAGTAGTGAAGATCGATCCTGAGCGTGCAGAATTGATCGAGACCAAAGTAATTGACGGTCGAAAATGTCTGGTGATCCCTATGGAAGGTGAGATCGAAGTTAATGGCATCTGCGTACACATGGGCAATCTTTCTGAAGACACAGAATATCCGGATAATGAGGTAGACGATGAATAGAAAAATCCTGTTTTTTGATATTGACGGCACTCTCGTCACAGCACCGCCCTGTACCATTCCCGAAAGCACTGCCCAGGCCATTACCCAAGCCAGAAAGAATGGTCATCTGTGCTTTATCAATACTGGCCGCACCCGTGTGATCATCCCTAAAGATCTGCTGACTCTTGGCTTTGACGGTTATGTATGTGGCTGCGGCACTCAAATCTACATGAATGGCCAGCTGCTTTTCTCTAAATCCATCCCCCATGACCAATGCGTGGATATTGTAAAAAAGCTGCGTCAATTCCATATCCCCACGTATTTTGAGCGGTGTGATGCAATTTTATATGATGGTGAGCCGCACCATCATCCTGTTTTCCCTATGATCCGGAAAATGGCACCTACGGAGAACATAGCCGAATACACTGGAGAAAAAGCTGCCACTTATACCTTCGACAAATATCTGGTATCCATTGGGCCAGACTCTGACCGGGCAGGCTTTGAAAAATATGTAAAAGAAAATGACATGATCTGTTTTGATCATGGGCATGATGTATGGGAAGTTACTCTTGCCAGGTATACGAAAGCTACCGGCATCCAGTTCCTGCTGGATCATCTTGGCATGTCCCTGGAAGACAGCTTTGCTTTTGGCGACAGCACCAATGACCTGGCTATGTTGAAATATGCAGGCACCAGCATTGCCATGGGCAACTCCATGCCTGAGATCTTTCCTTTTTGTACTTACCGCACCACAGATATTACAGACAATGGGATCTGGAATGCAATGAAACACTTCCAGCTGATTTGAAAATAAATTGCTCATATTAAAAAATGGGTACGCAGCACTGATCTGTGCCACGTACCCATTTTTATTGGTCTGATATGTCTATCATTCTTCTGTATCGTCTGCAGCTTCTTCTGTTGGTGTTACCTCAGTCTCCTCTGCGGCCTCTTCTGTAGGTGTTACCTCGGCCTCATCTGCTGCCTCTTCTGTAGGTGTTACCTCAGTCTCCTCTGCGGCTTCTTCTGTAGGTGTTACCTCAGTCTCCTCTGCAGCTTCTTCTGTTGGTGTTACCTCGGCCTCCTCTGCTGTCTCTTCTGTGCTGTCACCTGCTGCATCTGATGTGGTAGCTTTGATGGTGAAAGTATGATTATCTGAGAATGTAAGAGTCTTAAGAACCTTCTCATCCTCTGTGACTTTCGCATCATCCAGCCACTTCTCGGTTGTTTCGGAATAATATTTATTCTCTTTTGTAGTGGTTACGGATTTAACCTTGGAAGCAGTAGCATCCTCATCCTTCTCAGAATCCAGTCTGAGGATATAAGCAGCTGTATCTGTCTCTACAAGAGAGTCATAAACTTCACCCTCTTTCAGGGTACGAAGTGCAGTGAGCACTTCATCCGGATATGCAGTAGACTGGAAATCCTCATCATCAGATTCTTTGGTAGTAAATGTGCCATTTAATGCGGTATAGCTGTCATCTACCCCCTTAGCGATCTCTTTCATATCTGCTGTGGGATCCTCTTTCACCTTATCAAGGATCTCCTGAGCCTGCTCTTTCCTCTTGGCAATATCGTCATCTGTCAGATCATCTCCGGACAATGAAATATTAACATAGGTAAAGGCTGACTGCTGTGCATCATCCTCAGAAACCTCAATATTGCCTTCTTTCTTGATAGGATCCTGCATCTTCTTCTGATAAGTCTCAAGCTCAAGCAAAGTCTTCACCTGATCCTCTGTAACAGAAAGCTCCTTGATCGTATCCTCATCATTATCCTTCATAAAGGCTGCTGCTGCGTCTTCAATGGCTTTCTGCTCATCCTCTGTGATCTCCACATTGTAATCTGCAGCCTTCTCTTTCATTACGTACAGAATCTCTACCTGCTTCAGGGCACTCTTTACAGCGCTCTCTCCATAAGTCTCTCCTGTATCCTTATCTGCCACACCGCTCCAGATATTGGAAGCACTGCCACCCATAAACTGCTGATACATAGCAATGGTCTGTGCCTGCTGCTCTCTAGCAAAAAGACTTAATACACCCATCGGCACGTCTGTACCATCTACAGTAGCAACTGTCTTTGTTCCATCTACTTTTTTCTCACCGCAGCCTGTAAACATCCCTGCTGCCAGCACTCCGGCCAGGGCTGCGATGGTTGTTCTTTTCAATAAATCCTTCATATCTTCCTCCAATCTGACGCACCTGTATCACAGGTTACACTTTTTATAGTATATCCTGTTTTTCCTCATCAGGCAACTATTTTTGTGTGAATTTTGATGATACCAGGGTTAAAAGGGTCTGGGACCGCCTGTGCTTGGTTGTTCCCCTTATTCCACCAGTTCCAGCAATTCCTCTGCAAACCGGGTAAGTGCAGGAACCACAGGTCCTACAGGTGCAAACAGGAATTTGGGCGTCTGATCGTTTTTAAATTGCAGGGATCGTCTGTATTTTTCCATAAGCGGCGGAATCCCTGCCGGATTGATCTTTGCATTTTCATATAAAGTGATCCTGCACTCCCTGGATGTCTGTTTGATCTCCATAATATATGCCTGATGTGCCAGTGCCTTCAGACGGGCAATGGCCAGAAGATTTAGTACTGCTTTTGGCGGTTCCCCAAAACGGTCGATCAGCTCTTCCAGCATTTCATCATAATCCTGCTGAGACTCTATCCCTGCGATCCGTTTATAAATATCCAGCTTCTGAAACTCATTGGATATATAGGTGTCCGGGATAAATGCATCCATTACAAGGTCTATAGTGGTCTCAAAATCGTCCATGGTCTGAATGCCCTTAGCCTCTTTGACTGCTTCACTAAGCATCTTGCAGTACAGATCATAACCTACTGCATTCATATGTCCATGCTGCTGCGCTCCAAGAAGGTTTCCTGCCCCGCGGATCTCCAGATCTCGCATGGCGATCTTGAACCCGCTTCCCAGGTCTGTAAACTCCCGTATAGCAGACAGTCTTTTTTCTGCTGTTTCTTTCAGCATACGGTTCTGCCTGTACATCAAAAATGCATATGCTGTCCGGTTGGAACGGCCAATACGCCCCCGCAACTGATAAAGCTGAGAAAGCCCATACTTATCTGAGTCATGAATGATCATAGTATTAACATTGGAAATATCCAGCCCCGTTTCAATGATCGTAGTGGAAACCAGTACATCGATCTCACCGCTTATAAAACCATACATCACCCGTTCCAATTCCCGCTCGCTCATTTGTCCATGGGCAAAATCTACCCTGGCCTCCGGAACAAGCTTTCCGATCCTGGCAGCTACCTCATCAATATCTGTCACCCGATTATATACATAATAAACCTGTCCGCCACGGCGTAGTTCTCTTTTGATGGCTTCCCGGACAGTCTCTTCATCATACTCCATCACATAGGTCTGGATAGGCATACGATCCATAGGCGGTTCTTCCAGCACACTCATATCCCTGATCCCGATCAAGCTCATATGAAGGGTTCTTGGAATAGGTGTGGCGGTAAGTGTCAACACATCCACATCCTTCTTCATCTGCTTGATCCGCTCTTTATGTGCAACCCCGAAGCGCTGCTCCTCGTCAATGATCAGAAGACCAAGGTTTTTAAATATTACATCCTTAGAAAGGACTCTGTGGGTACCTATCACAATATCCACCTGTCCCTTTTTCAGATCATCCAGTGTTTTCTTCTGCTGGGCAGGCGTGCGGAACCGGCACAACAGATCCACACGTACAGGAAATTCTTTCATCCTTTGTACAAAAGTATTGTAATGCTGCTGAGCCAAGATTGTAGTAGGCACCAGATACACCACCTGACGGCTTTCCTGTACAGCCTTAAAGGCAGCACGCAGGGCAATCTCCGTTTTTCCATACCCTACATCGCCACATACAAGGCGATCCATGATCTTGGTGCTTTCCATATCTTTCTTGGTATCTTCAATGGCCATCAGCTGATCGTCCGTTTCCTCATAGGGAAACATTTCCTCAAATTCTCTTTGCCATACAGTATCCGGTCCACATACGTACCCTTCTTTTTCCTGCCTGGCTGCATACAGCTCCACCAGCTCTTTTGCAATATTCTTTACGGCTCCCCGCACCTTTGTTTTGGTACGGTTCCATTCCTGTGTTCCCAGCTTATTCAGCTTAGGCTTCCTGTCTGCATCTGCGCCGGTGTATTTCTGTAGGGCATCCAGCTGAGTAGCCAGAATATACAGGTTGCTTCCGTCTCTGTACTCAATCTTTATATAGTCCTTGACGATCTTATCCACTTCTACCTTCTCAATCCCCCGGTAGATCCCCAATCCATGCTTTTCATGGACTACATAATCTCCAATGGAAAGCTCGGAAAAATCCTGGATATGATTGCCATTATATTTTTTTCGTTTTTTCTTTTTTTTCTGCTCCTGGCCAAAGATGTCCGTCTCCGTCATCACTGCAAATTTAACCAACGGATATTCAAAGCCTCTGCTTGCATGGCCATACAGCACCATGATCTCTCCCGGCTGGATCACCCGGTCATAATCCTGACTATAAAAAGCATTCAGGCCTTCAGCCTGCAGATCCTTTGCCAGCCGTTCTGCCCTGGTACGTGAGCCGGATAATAGAGCGATCTGATATCCCTGCTTTTTGTATTTAAAAAGGTCTTTTACAAGGAGCTCAAAGCTGCTGTTGTAGGAATTTACAGATTGGACCGTCAGCCCAAAATTATCCGTAAATCTCCATCCTTCCCGGTTTGGTTCCAAAGCACATAGGGCGATACAGTTTCTTTTGTTCAGGTTTTTCTTAACATCCTCAAACCTGCACAGCCACTGTCCCGGAAGCTTCTGTTCCCCTTTTTCCTCCCTGTGCATCAGGCTCTGCTGATATTCCTCTTCCACAGCCTGGCCATTTTCTGTCAGCCGGTTAGGCTCATCCAGGAAAATCAAAGCTTCCTCCTCCGGGAAGTAATCAAGAAAAGATACCATACCTTTGTCCAGCGTTTTTTCTGCTGCCGGATAAATCATGATTTCTTCCAGATTATCCAAAGAGCGCTGGCTTTCTGCATCAAAGCTGCGGATAGAATCCACTTCATCTCCCCATAGCTCTATACGCCATGGATTTTCTTCTGTCAGCGAATAAATATCCACAATGCCTCCACGGACTGAAAACTGTCCCGGCATCTCCACCTGGCCTACACGCTCATATCCCAGTTCTACCAGGGATTTTTTCAGCTGCTCCATATCGATCACACTGTCATTGTAAAAATGAAGCACCCGATTCTGTATTTTATCCAGAGGCATCAGATAATCCATGCAGCCGTCAATGCTGGTAAAAACCGTAACCTCTTCCCTCTCAAGAAGTGCCTGGATCACCTGCATTCTCTGCCTGATCAGAAGGTTTCCGTGAATGTCAGCCTGAAAAAAAAGCAGATCCTTGGCCGGATAATACAGCACTGTTTTATCATAAAAACATGTGTCCTCATATAGTTCCTTTGCTCTTTTTTCATCCTCACAGATCACCAGGCGACGCCGGAACATGTCAGACAATCCGTGAATCATATTCGCTTTTTGAGAAAGGGTGCAGCCGGTCAACAGCAACACCCCTTTGTTATTTTTTATAGATTTCTGTATTTCTTCAAACTCTGCAAGATTGTGTAAAGGTTGAATAAATGTTTTCATATTTTCTTTTTCCGATTATATTCATTCATGGCCGCATCCGGTCCCTGTGCAATAATTTTTTCAACAGCGTCTGCCGCCTCCCGGATTGCTTCATCCACCAGCTTACGTTCACTGTCCGGGAATCTGGACAACACATGATCCGCCAGATCCCAGCCTTGGGGCTTGGCACCTACGCCAATTTTGATCCTGATGAAATTCTGAGTGCCCAGCTTCTGGATAATGTCTTTTAATCCATTATGACCACCTGCGCTGCCCTGCTTACGAATTCGCAGCTGCCCCGGCTCCAGATCAATATCATCGCTGATCACGATCAATTCCTTTTCAGGATCGATCTTGAAAAAATTCACCATATCACGGACAGGGCCTCCGCTAAGATTCATAAAGGAAAGAGGTTTCATCAAAATGGCCTTGTCACCACCTATGATCCCTTTTCCATACATTGCATTAAATTTTACGCCGCCCTGCGGTACATTATGCTTTTCGATCAGGCAATCAACGGTGTCAAACCCCATATTATGCCTGGTTGCCTCGTACTGTCTTCCTGGATTTCCCAAACCAACTATTAAATACATATTATCCTCATGCTATCTAATTAAAATATACCATTTCTTCTTCCAGTGGCTCACATGGCGTAACATTCTCTGCATAAAGAACCACGCCATCTCCCTGGTATTCCATTCGTCTTTCAAAAGCCACTTTTGCAGTAACCTCCACCCATTCCTTTTCTTTCAGCTTAGGTGCAAATGCACTTTTGCATACAAAGCCAAGGAATGTAGTATCATCTGCGCAACAGGTCATGGCGATCCTTCCAGGAACAAAGAATTTGCTGCCCATTCCGCGTGGCTTCATAACCCTTCCCTTAAACCGGACAGTTTTTCCAACATAAGTATCCGGGTGATCCATTGCATCCACAAACCAGATACCGTAATCCTCAGGCGGAATTTCAATCACAGGAGCATTTACGTCAAAGGGCATCTGATCCCCGAAAATATCATCGATCTCCCCTTCTTCATCTTCAAAGATCACTTCTGCACTCTGGTTGGAAACCTTAATGCTTCTCCGGTAATTGGCCAGCGGATCTTCTCTCTTGCACCGGTTAAATACTACCATGTCCGTATATTTCACCATGTCCATAAAAATGGACTTCATATTTGCCATATATACCTGGAACGTACTTCCGTCCACACAGGTAATCTGCTGTTCCACACCCCAGCCAAAGGGCAGCTTCATGTCATAAAACCTGCTGACCAGCCACATGCCATTGTATTCAATGACCACTCTGTCCGGCTGATGGATGATCTCCATTGCCTCTAAGCGCTCTGTAGTCAGATCCTCCTCTTTTTCGATCACTTCTACCACTGTATTATTTTTCGCAAGGGCTTTTGTATCGTATTCCTCTTCTCCCTCTTCCATAAGTATAAGAAGTGTTTTTCCATCGATCTGGAAATAGTCCTGATCCAGGGTAAATCTGAGAAAAGTGGTTTTACCGCTTTCCAGAAATCCTGTGATCAAATATATGGGAACCCTGATCTCATCCATGGTCTATCCTCCGCTTTATGCATTCAATCCAAAAAGCTGTGCCAGTTTCTCTTCATTCAGCTTAGATCCGATCACGCAGAGACGACCAGTATATTCAGGTGCACCTTCACGGATCTCTGTTTCTTCCGGAACCATGTCAAAATAAATCCATGTTCCATCTTCTGCAGGCAGCATTCCCTTTGCGCGAAGGATGATACCATATTCCTCAGATGCGGACAGTGCTTCCAGCATTTTCTCCAGTGCTTCTCTGGTATATTTCTTAATGGTCTCGCGGCCCCAGCTTGTAAATACTTCATCTGCATGATGGTGATGATGGTCATGGTGGTGATCATGTCCACAACCGCACTCTTCATCATGGTCATGATGATGATGCTCATGTTCATGGTCGTGTCCGCAGCTGCATTCCTCATCATGATCGTGATGATGATGCTCGTGTTCATGGTCGTGTCCGCAGCCACACTCATCGTCATGGTCATGATGATGATGCTCGTGTTCATGGTCGTGTCCGCAGCCACACTCTTCATCATGGTCATGATGATGCTCATGCTCCTCTTTCAAAAGCTCTTCTTCCAAAGATACAGGATGCTCCATAACCTCCAGCAGCTTCTTGCCTTCCAGCTTCTCGATAGGTGTGGTGATGATGGCAGCATTCTTATTAATCTCCCTTAAAAGCTCCATTGCCTTTGTAGCTTTTTCTTCATCCACAATATCTGTACGGCTCATAATGATCGCCCCGGCATACTCTACCTGGTTGTTGAAGAACTCACCAAAATTTCTCATATACATTTTGCATTTCTTTGCGTCAACAACGGTTGTATAGCTATTCAGTGTTATGTCAACTTCTTTTTCCACACCCTGTACAGCCTTGATCACATCAGACAGCTTACCTACGCCGGATGGCTCGATCAGGATTCGATCCGGATGATACTTCTCTACAACTTCCTTTAAGGATGCTCCAAAATCACCGACCAGAGAACAGCAGATACATCCGGAATTCATTTCACGGATCTGAATACCCGCTTCTTTTAAAAACCCACCATCAATACCAATCTCACCAAATTCATTTTCGATCAGAACAACCTGCTCTCCCTGAAATGCATCCTTCAACAGCTTTTTGATAAGAGTTGTTTTTCCAGCTCCAAGAAATCCTGAAACAATATCAATCTTTACCATTTTATTTTCCTTTCTGTTCTGGATTTGATCCATGAACGCAACTTGACCAGGAAACGCTTGCGCCCCCTGGTTCATGCATAAAACGACGGCCGACATCCCTAATCGCAATACTGTAAACGTAACTGCTTTATATCCTCACAGTCACCAAAAAGTATCTGTATCTCTTAGAAACGTCAGCCTGATATTCTTTTATCTAAGTCGAAGAAAATGTCCTCTTCGCAATAAATAAAACACTATCTTACGGTTCACAGCGGCTCGCTCTAAATCAGCCGTTGATCATGAAGTTCATCAGCTTCTCGATGTCTTCTTTCTCATATGCTACGATCTCAAGCTCCGGGATCTCGCCATTGGAGAAGATGTTTGCAAGAGATACATACTGAGATAATTTAGACTTCAGATTCAGTCTGTCGCCTTCACCTGTAACAAGCTCAACTTTACCTGTACAGCTGTCAACTACTTCAAAAAATTTATCAACGTCTTTAATATTGGATACTTTCATGCTAATATCTCCTTTCAAACTCTACGCTTTCCTGATTAATATAACTGTTCAGCACTTTCACAGTTATATCTATTTCGCGCTCATTATACCCTAACTTTTTCTAAAAAGCAAGAGCAGGTTCACTTAATACAGAAAAAAAAGATCAATAAGGTTACGTTACTATTCAAAGACAATATCCCTCGATGTATTTTGCCATAAGTATGGCAAAGTTCTTTCCGCTTAATACTGGAAAATAGCGATCCCGTATGCAGGCAACGGATATGCAAACGAATATGGTCTGTTGTCGCACTCCTGCTTCACTGCCCGGAATACCTTCTTCTCAGTTCTTCCATTCTCGTCCATAAGCTGTGTATATTGCTTAAGTCTTGGCACACCAACCCGGTAGTCCGGTCTTGCAACCGGTGTAAAATTACATATAAAAAGAAGATTGTTTCTCTTGGTAGGCGACTTGCGCACAAAGCTGAAAATACTTCTGTAGGCATCGTCTGCATTAATCCATTCAAATCCCTGTGGATCATTATCTGTGGCATGAACGGCGGGATACTTTCTGTAAATATACAGCAGATCCTTAACAAAGCTCTGCAGATCCCGATGCTCCTTTTCCTGAAGCAGAAACCAGTCAAGCTCTCGCTCCTCACTCCACTCCCGCAGCTGCCCGAAATCTTGTCCCATAAACAGCAGCTTCTTACCAGGATGCCCCATCATAAATGTATATCCGGCTTTCAGATTTTTGAATTTGTCCTCCAATTCACCTGGCATCTTATTGAGCATGGAGCATTTCAGATGAACCACCTCATCATGAGAAAGCACCAGCACATATTTCTCACTGTAAGCATATGTAATAGCAAAGGTCATCTTGTTGTGATTATCCTTGCGGAAATAAGGATCCAGCTTCATATATTCCAGGAAATCATTCATCCATCCCATGTTCCATTTCAGGGAAAATCCAAGACCGCCATCTTCTGCTTTGCCAGTTACCTTAGGCCATGCCGTAGACTCTTCGGCGATCATCACCGTCCCATGATTTCTTCCAAGGACAACCGTATTCAAATGCTTGAAAAATTCAATAGCCTCCAGATTCTCATTGCCACCGTACTTATTGGCTACCCACTGACCGTCACTTTTGCCATAATCCAGATAAAGCATGGACGCTACTGCATCCACACGCAGGCCATCCACATGGCATTCTTCGATCCAGAAAAGTGCATTGGCAATCAGGAAATTCTTTACCTCCGGACGTCCGTAATTGTAGATCTTAGTGCCCCAGTCCGGATGCTCCCCCTGTCTTGGGTCTTCATGCTCATAAACTGCTGTACCGTCAAAATTGGCCAGTCCATGGGCATCCTTGGGGAAATGAGCCGGAACCCAGTCCAGGATCACACCGATCTTCTGTCTGTGCAGATAATCGATCATATACTTAAAGTCCTGTGGAGTGCCATATCTGGAAGTAGGTGCATAATAGCCGGTAACCTGATATCCCCATGAGCCGTCAAACGGGTGCTCTGCGATCCCCATCAGTTCTACATGGGTATATCCCATTTCTTTTACGTACTTGGCTAGCATCTCACCAAATTCCCGGTAATTGAAAAAGCCTTCTCTGTTATCCTCAGTGCTTGGATGCTTCATCCAGGAGCCGGGATGCACTTCATAAATTGCCATTGCATCCTTTTTTTCGTTGAAACGAGGACGGTTCTTCATCCATACACCGTCATTCCATTTATATGAGGAAATATCTGTAATGCGGGAGGCAGTTCCAGGACGCATCTCGGCTGCATTTGCATATGGATCCGCCTTATAAAGCTCTTCGCCATGCATCCCCACAATATAAAACTTATACAGCTGCCCCTCTCTGGCTCCAGGCACAAAAACCTGGAAAACGCCAATAGGCCCGGCCTTTTCCATAGGATTTGCTTGGGTATTCCAATCATTAAACTCGCCGATCACGGATACATATTGTGCATTCGGTGCCCATACAGCAAAATATACACCTTTCTGTCTGCCATAAGAAACCGGATGGGCTCCCAGCTTCTTGTAAATATCATAATGCGTTGCCTGTCCAAACAGATACTGGTCCAGCTCTGTGAACTGCATTCTCTCTCCCATACAGAATACCTCCTAGAAAACATTTATTAGCATATCAGCGCATAGCTGCTAAAAAGCTCTCATTAGGTGCAAGCTTCACCTGAAGAGCACCGTTTTCTTCTTTTATTACCGATCCGTCCAGAAGACTGGTATATGTCTTACCCTGCATCGGAACACGGATGCTTAAGTATGCATCTTTATCGTCATTATTCACTGCAACGATCACTCCTTCATCTCCCAGAATCCTTGCAAATGCATACTGTCTGTTCGTAAGAAGCAGCTCCTGATACCGTCCTTCAGACAATGCAGGCTGCTCCTTATGGATACGTCCCAGTGTTTTTACCCACTGAAGAAGCTTTGGGTCTGGAACATGCTCAAGGGCCTCCTTCAGATCTACTGCAGGACGAAGAGGATCATCGTTTGCTCCTTCTTTTCTTCCCTGAATGCCCCACTCTGAACCATAATACAAGGATGGAATACCAGGAAGTGTATATAACAGGGTATGTACCGGATAAATATGTCCTGGTACATTCAGCTTGGAAGCAATCCTGTCCACATCATGGTTGTCTACAAAGGAATACAGCTTCAATCCTTTGTAAATGCCTCCGTTAGCATCAAATTCCCTGCGAATGGTATGCGCTATCTCAAAATAATTGTGATCATTATGGCCAGAATAAAGGCCCTTATGAAGTTCATAATTGGTTACGCTGTCCAGCTTATCTACACTAACATAACGGCTGTAATCCCCATGGATCACTTCACCCATCAGCCAGAAATCCGCTTTTTTCTCATTGGTATAACGGCGCATCTCCTCCATAAAGGAAAATTCCAGACAGTCTGCACAGTCCAGACGGATACCATCAATATCAAATTCATCGATCCAGAAGCCGATCACACTAAGGATATACTCCCTGACCTTTGGCTCCCAGTAATTCAGATTGACCAGTTCAAAACAATTCCGCCATGCTTCATAGCCGAATCCGTCATTATACGGGGAATTCCATCCGAAATTGATCCCCTTAAACCAGGAACAGTATGGGGAATTTTCCCTGTTCTGCTGAATATCCTTAAATGCAAAAAATTCTCTGCCTGTGTGGTTGAATACGCCATCCACAACAATCTTGATCCCCAGCTCATGCGCTTTTGCCACAAAAGCTTTAAAATCCTCATTGTCTCCCAGTCTGCGATCAACCAGCTTATAGTCTCTGGTATCATAGCCATGGGAAGTAGACTCAAATAATGGTCCTATATAAATCGCAGTGCAGCCTAATGACTGAACATACGGAAGCCACTCCATAAGTTCCGGAAAACGGTGTGTCACTTCCTCCTGTGTGTTCTGCCTGGGTGCACCTGTCATACCGATTGGATACATGTGATAAAATACTGCTTCTTCATACCATTTGCTCAATGTTTTATGCCTCCTGCTCTTAAGTCCGCTCATCCGGCATTTTCCTGCTCTGTAATATCTGCCGGATCGCAATTTAGGCAATCCCATACCTTTTCCGTCTGTATCTATGCACTTTGTTCAAAAAAGTCATATTATAGAACCGCCTCATAGTCAATATTATACCAATGGGAGGGCAATGCGTCAATGTTAAATGACAACATACCCTCCCATATTCTTGTATTTTATGCATAAATCTGTTATTTCTGACTATTCCAGTTATTCGCCGCTTTCATCCGTATTGCCATCTGTACTTCCGTCAGTATTTCCATCAGTACTTTCGCCAGAAGTATCTCCTGCATCAGAAGAAGCCCCGGCAATGATCCCCTTATCAAAAGAACTTTGCCAGAAATCAGAATAGGATGCCAGCTGCAGAGTCACTCCTTTGGCCTGAGCCATCTCGCTTACTGTGACCAGCTTATAACCCTGCGCCACCAGCTCCGGAATGATCCTCTTTGCAGCCTCTACTGTAGGCTGATGAATATCATGCATCAAAATGATACTTCCATCAGACAGATCCCCCTCCATAACGGACTTATAATCAAGATCTGCATCCTTATAATCCCAGTCCCTGGAATCCACACTCCAGGTAAAAAACGGCTTTCCAACAGTATCAATGATATCCTGATTCCATTCTCCATAAGGTGCCCTGGCTACCGTTGCCGCCTGGCCACAGGCTTTGATCAGAAGATCATCTGTATCTGTAAACTGTTTCTTTACAGAATCCAGATCCAGATTTTTAAGATTCGGATGATCATATGAATGGCTTCCGATCTCACATCCGGCTTTTAGAATATGCTGTACCTGTTCCGGATAATTGCCCACATTTTGTCCAAGCATAAAAAACGTTGCATGTGCATTGTTCTCTTCCAGACAGTTCAACAGATCATCTGTATACTGTCCCGGTCCATCATCAAAAGTAAGACAAAGTAATTTACGCTTCTGAGAGGGGTCATAAGATCCATCTTCATTAAAATAGTAATCCTTTATTCCTTTTGATACCCAGCCAGTTTGAACATAACCATTATCATTAAAGCAGTATTTTGTTCCGGAAATATCCTGAAGCCCTCCTGCATAATATGTACCATCAGCATTCTGATACCACTTACCATTTTTATCTTCATGCCATCCTGGAGCCACATATGCTACCTTTGCCGCATCTTGCTGCCCCTTTAAAGGCTGGCGGATCGCTGCATCTGGATCTGTTGATATATTGGCCTGTACCTCTACCGACTTGCTTTCATCCTTTCCACTGATACGGTTGGCAATGGGAATAATGATCCCTCTTACTACAAATACCACCGCCAGAACCATAGCCACCAAATATGTGGCAAGCCTGATGATCTTCCTTCGTCTCATCTGGCGCTTTTTTCTGCGCATCCTCTCGCGTGCTGTTCTTCTGTTCATTTCACCAATAACCCCACTCTTAACTATGATTAACCAATTGTATGATTATTCGAATATGGCAGGATTAACATCCCACTTCTATATTCATATTACCTGAATAAGATCCAATTCCGGTGTTACCAGAAGAAGATCTGCTTCCTTTCCAATTGTTACTGATCCGGTTCTGTGATAGATCCCTATACTCTTTGCCGGATTTCTGGTTGCTGCAAAAACAGCGTCCTTCAGCGGAATCCCAAAAGATACTGCCTTCTTCATACAGTCAAAAAGATCTGTCGCAGAGCCGGCAATCGTGCCATCCTGCAAAAGCGCCTTTTTATTCTGTACCTGTACCAACTGGCCGCCCAGATGATAAATACCGTCTTCCATTCCGGTTGCCATCATGGAATCGCTGATCAGGATCATCCTCTCAGGTCCAAACATATGAAATGCTGCTCTCACTACTGAGGGATGTACATGTATCCCGTCACAGATAAGCTCTGCCATACATTCAGGGTCATCAAAGGCTGCGCCGATCAGCCCGGGTGCCCTGTGCCCCAAAGGCTCCATAGCATTAAACAGATGGGTCACATGATGTGCTCCCTGTTGCATGGCTGTCCTGGCTGTATCATAATCTGCTGATGTATGTCCAAGGGAAATACATACCTGATCATGAAATTCCCGGATAAACTCCATTGCCCCTTCTGCATTGGGTGCAAGGGTCATAATACGGATCTGTCCGCCGGAATACCCATTCAGCCTGCCAAACAGTTCTGAATCCGGCTTTAGGATGCAGCTTTCCTTATGTGCCCCCTTCCTGACAGGATCAAGAAAAGGCCCCTCCATATTAATCCCCTGAACGGTTGCCCCTTCCCGATATTCTCCCAGACTGCGGATATTGCTGAAAATGTCCTTCAGACTATTCTCCGGCAATGTCATAGAGGTTGGACAGCAGGATGTGATCCCGTGCTGCCTTTCATATCTCAGGATAGCCTTCAGTCCCTCCATATCTCCGTCACAATAATCATGTCCGCAGGCTCCATGGGTATGGATATCTATCAGTCCCGGCAGAACAAGCAATCCCTCCGCATCAATTACAGTGCAGTCCGTCAGCTGCTCCTGGCCGGATACGATCCTGTGTCCTTCAATATACAGTTCCTGTCTGCGGAAGCTTCCGTCCTCCTGGAACACCATCCCGCCCTGAATGATCATCACTGAGCCTCCGTACTGTCTGCACCTGTTGCATTTGTATCTGCTGTGTCTGTATTTACTGTATCTGCACCTGTTGCTTCTGTGTCTGTTGTCTCCGTATTTGCCGTATCCGCACCTGTTGCTTCTGCTTCCGTAGCTGCTTCTGTCTGCTCCACATTGGCATTGGCTACCAGGAAATCTTCGATACGCAGCAGTCCAATCGTCTCATCCACTGCTGCCTGTCCGTAAGTATCAATCAATACAGCCATATCTCCTGCACCTGACTGCTGCAGGATCTGATCCTGAATAGCCAGACATTCCTCATCATCCAATGCAATGCCCTCGGCATCCATAATCTTCTGGACGATCAGATTCTGTTTTACCTTCTGCTGTGCATAATACTGACACTGGCTGTTAAAATCTTCGGTAGTCAGTCCCTGAGACTCTACAAACTCTTCCAGCTTCATCCCTGCCTGATCGGCATACTTCTGTACCAGACGTTTGTACTCTGCAGAAGCCTCATCCATATCCGCTTGCGGGTATTCCTTAACCTCAGAATTGGAAAATACCTGTGACCATGCCTGAGTCTTCAAAGCCTGATCTGCATTTGTTACAGCCTCTGCTTCCAGCTGGGTACGCACCCCTGCCTTGTATTCTTCCATATTGGCATAATCGGTATTATCAGTCACCCACTCATCTGTAAACTCAGGTGCTCTCCGAAAGCTCTGCAAAGTGATCTGGAATACAGCATCCTGCCCTGCCAGATCTGTCTGTCTGTAGTTCTCCGGAAATGTAACTTCAACATCCTTGGTGTCACCTTTCTTCATACCGATAATACCTTCTTCAAAGCCTGGGATCATGGTGCCGTCTCCGATGGTCAGATCATAATTGTTCCCTGATCCGCCTTCAAAAGCCACTCCGTCTTTCTTGCCTACAAAATTGATGGTAACTGCATCTCCATCCTGGACAGTCGCTCCCTTCTGGGTAACTTCCTTCATATTGTCCTTCAGATTCTCTGTAACACGGTTGTCCACATCTTCCTCTGTAACCTGCACATTACTTTTCGTCAGGACGATTCCCTTATATTCACCCAGTGTAATATATTTATCTATATCATCTACAGAGACCAGACGGGTGTCTGAGTCCTGGCTGCTCTTGTTCATATCTGTATCCTGTGTTGTATCGGTCTTTGTGTCCTCTGTCTTTGTCCTGTCTGCGTTACCGCTTCCATTATTTTCGCAGCCAGCCGCCAATATCAGACACATGGCAAGTACTGCCACACATGTTTTTCGTTTCATTTTCTGTCTTCCTTTCTCCTGTTTATGCCATCTTTATAATGATCCCCCCGGCATCAGCCCATAGGTGGTACCGGCGTGGGTCTTGAAGGATCAAACACAGCAGATGCATCAAACAGATCTGACAGCATCTCCGGATTGTAGTACATCCTGTACCCATCCACATTCCTGCGGCCCATACGGAAATAACCGTCTCTGATCTGTACAAAATATCTGCTAGAGTCCACATTACAGTAATAGTTATAACCCTGTGACTTCAGATATTCAAACTTCTCATCTCCAGTATAATCGCCGCCATCATTAATATCTGCGCCAAATGCAAAGATAATAATATCTGTACCGCCAATCAGCGGATCCACATTCTCCTTAAAATTCTGCGTATCTGTCACAAGCCGTTCCATGGATACACTGGACATATTCTTATGTCCCCAGGTATGACTGGCAAAAATCCAACCCTCAGCTTTCATAGCATCTGCCACTGCCTTTGCTCCTGCACGCTCTGTATCCAGATTAAAATCCGGATGTGCATCCAACCAGGCTTTCTTATCATCATTCAGATCATCCGGTCTGGTCTGATAACTGATATCTGTACGGTATCCAAGGATCCCGTTATATCCAGTAAGTGCAACAATGCCTTTGGCTCCATGATAGGAAAAATCCGGATGCGCTTCAACAAAACGGTCGATCAGAGGAACCACATCATAATCCCCCACAGAGATACTCCCGTCATCCTCCACGTATTCATTCCGAACCCTGCCATCTCCATCTACTACCAGTTTTGTAGCGATCCCGTCTCCATCCTGCGAATGATAATAACACACATCATCCTGTGAAAGCACAAACGGGATTTTCCCTTCCGGCAAATGCACCTCTTTTCCCTGCATCACACCATTCTCATCCATCTGGGCAAGGTCATAAATGCTCACCATCACATAACCTTTGTCATACATGGTCTGGGTGATCTGGTTAAACTCACTCATAGTAGTCATGACCTGGTCGTAACCGCCCTGTTTGTAATCTCCATCAAATGCCTTTGATGGATCTACGATCAAAGAATGATAAAAGATATGTGTTACCTGCTCAGGGCTCCATGCCACACAGGCATCCTTTGTCTGCTGATAACCTGCAGCAGCCTGTTGCATATCAGGGCTGCTTCCGTAAGCAGCATCATTCTGAAGAAGGCTGATCGCCTGGTCATAGTCATACTGAACTGCACAGTTCTCTGCCTGAGCCAATACCTGCTGGATTCGCTCTGCCTCTGCAGCTGCCGCCGGATCCTGGATTGGTGTAGGCTCTTCTGTCACCTCTGGTGTAGGCGTAGCTTCCTCTGTCACCTCTGGTGTTGGCGTAGCTCCCTCTGTCACCTCTGGTGTAGGCGTAGCTTCCTCTGTCACCTCCGGTGTTGGTGTAGCTTCTTCTGTCACCTCCGGTGTTGGTGTAGCTTCTTCTGTCACCTCCGGTGTTGGCGTAGCTTCTTCTGTCACCTCCGGCGTTGGTGTGATTCCTGTCACTGCCGCCACATCAATATCTTTCTTATTATCTGTGCTGTTCTTATTACCGGTCGTCTTAATTCCATTTGTCACAGCCGTCCGGATCCTGCCAAACTGCTTCCCGATATCCTTACGGAATAGAATCCCTCCGCAGGTAAACAGTACCAATATAGCAAGAACCGATCCAAGAATCCTGTTCCGCTTTCTTCTCTTTCTGCGAAGCAGGATCCGCTCATGCCGTTCCTGTCTGCGTGCTTCATAATAAGCCGCTTCAGCCTTCTCATCTGTATCCGTTTCCCCGGAATCAGCCAAACTGTCTCCCCAGAATCCTGGCTTCTCTTCCTCAGGAAGCTGCAGTTCGTCCTTAATCTCCCTGCTGTCCTCCTGTTCCGGCTTCATCTCCCTCATTCAATATACTCCTTTTTCTTCATGGGCGATACAAAAGCATCCGTCCAAAAAGTTTTTCTTATCTGTATGATTCCCAATATCGTATTTTTTATTATAACCGTTTATTCTCCTAAATTCTACATTCCTATTCCGTTTTAATTTTATTTTAATAATTGCGTTTTACCTCAAACAATGTTAAAATAAACTCTGCGTGAGTATTATTACAAATTACACACAGGAGGATGCGTATATGAGTACAGTAACTATCGTCCTTCTTGTCATTCTGGTTGTTCTGGTAGGCTTGTTGATCGGCTTGTATTTTTTCGGAAAAAAGACCCAGAAGAAGCAAGAGGAGCAGCAGGCACAGATCGAAGCTTCCAAACAGACGGTTTCCATGTTGGTCATCGACAAAAAACGGTTGCCGCTGAAGCAGTCCGGTCTTCCACAGATGGTCATTGACCAGACTCCAAAGCTTCTGCGCCGTTCCAAACTGCCGATCGTAAAAGCAAAAGTCGGCCCGAAGATTTCTATCCTGATCGCAGATGAGAAGGTTTTTGACCTGATCCCAGTAAAGAAAGAGATCAAGGCAGAAGTCAGCGGATTATATATTGTAGGTGTTAAGGGTATCCATGGTACTCTGGAGGCTCCAGTCAAGAAGAAAAAAGGCTTTTTTGCCCGCTTCAAAAAAGACAAAGCTCCGGAAGTCCAGTCACAGCCAAAGCAGTCCGGCAAATCCGCAAAAAATACCAAAACTGCTGCAGCTAATACCAATACAACCGACAAGAAAAACAAGAAAAAGAAATAAACCGTATTTCGGCACTATATGAAATGTCTACACGCTGCGTAGACATTTTGAACAAGCTAAAGCCGTATACAAAAACCTGTATACACAGACCTGCTTCCCAGGCTGTATATACAGGTTTTTTTTTGGATCCGGATTACCCGGATCTTCAATATCTTCTATAAAGCAAAATGATCGTTCTTTTCTTCTACCAGAATAGAAAGACAGCAGTCCGCCACATAACCCTCATTCATTTCCAGGGCATAGTCTACTTTCATATCCAGGCATCCTTCTTTTTCTTTAAATTCCAGATTCGTAGCAGCGATCCCCATCTGCAGAGTGCCAAAGGGTGTGGTATAAAAAGCCACATTCTTCTTTCCCTGTTCAAAGACCATATGGGTATTCACCAGGCCTTTCTTACGCACCTCCATCCCCTTAGGGGAGATCTTGATATAATTTACTGTTGGTTTATTGCTGTCATCCAACATTTCTTCATATCGCACATAATGGCTGCCATTGCGGAAATAATGTTCCCCCGGAACCACGATCTCTACCGGTTCCTCCTGTCCATCTCCTTCCATCATATGCAATCCGCTTACATGCACCAGCACCTGTTTTTCCATGTTATGTTCATTTCCTTTTCTGTTCAAGAATGCCTCGGCATTACACCGGAGCCGGCCTTTTGGATATGCATCCTGCTCCTGTGTTATAATTCTCTGTTTTTGTTATGTCCCTGTTCTTATGCCGGTCCTTTTAGTATTTCTCTATGTCGATCTTCTTTGTCATAGACACATCATAGGGCAGGATGGAATTTGCAAATCCTGTAAATTTGTCTGCCAGATCGCTGACGAAAAATCTATAAGGAAAATCCTCCTGGATTGTTCCTGCACTGAACATATCTTTTTCTTTCAAAAGCCGTCCCAGCTCCAACGCTGTCTCATAGGCAGGATTCACAAGGCGTACACCATCTCCCATCACCTGTGCGATGGTGGATCTCAGCAATGGATAATGGGTACAGCCAAGGATCAGTGTATCAATGTTCTCTTTTTTCAGATCCTCCAGATACCTTTCGGCTACCTGGGTGGTTACAGGATCATGGGTCCAGCCTTCTTCTGCCAAAGGTACAAACAGCGGGCAGGGCCGGCCGATCACTGTGATCTTCGGATCCAGCTTTTTCAGATATTTTGCATGGATCCCACTGCCAATGGTACCTTCTGTGCCGATTACGCCAATGCGGTGATTCCTGGTCACTGAAGCAGCTACCTTTGCACCGGCCTCGATCACTCCAATCACCGGAATATCCTGCTCTGCCTTTACAGTATCCAGTGCAAAGGCACTGGCTGTATTGCAGGCTATGACAATAGCCTTTACCTGCTGTTCCTTTAGGAAATGGATGATCTGCCTGGAATATCTGACGATCGTCTCCTTTGATTTACTTCCATATGGAACTCTGGCTGTATCACCAAAATATACGATTTTCTCCGAAGGAAGATTACGCATGATCTCTCTTGCCACAGTCAACCCGCCTATCCCGGAATCAAATACTCCAACAGGGGCATCTCTATCTATCTTCATTATTAATTCTCCGTTCTCATGGATTCAGGGCAGAATCTGTCCCCTGCATCTTAGGATTGTTGAATCATTTTACCACCAAATCAGCCCAAGTGCAAGACAGGCCGCCCTTGAGCATGAACCAGAAAGATCCTGCCCATGTAAACGGAAAGACTCTGCTCCTTATTTAACGGTTACTTTGATCTTACAGGTTTTCTTCCCTGATTTTACTGTGATCACTGCAGTACCGGCCTTTTTACCTGTGATCACTCCATTTTTAGCAGCCTGGGCAACCTTCTTGTTGGAGGAAGTATATGTTGCCTTCTGAAGACTTGTCACAGGTGCAACTGCTGCCTGCAGCTTCAACTTCTTGTTCCTTCCAAGCTTTACGCTCTTTGCAACCTTCTTGCCTGTAGCAGCATTGGTAACTGTCAAAGCAGTAGTCTTTACTGCCTTTTTCTGTACCTTTACCTTGAACCATACAGAATATCCGCTTTTCAGTTTCACTGTAATCACTGCAGTACCGGCTGCCTTGCCTGTGATCTTCCCTTTATTACTTACTGCTGCAACCTTTGGTTTGCTGCTAACAAAACGGTCAACACTGTCGCCCTTTGCCAGACCACTTACCTTCACAGTATAAGACTGTTTTACCTTCAGAGGAACCGTTTTCTTTGCCCCAACAGACATGGTAAGTGTTGCCGGCAGTGCAGGAATTTCCTGTACGTTCAGTTCTTTCTGGCATACCGTACATTTCTGTACCTTCTTTCCTGCCACAAGAGCAGTTGCCTCCTGAACCACTGTCCATTCTCCTGCCTGATGGTTACCTGTTGCAGGAATCACTGTCTGGGTCGTTTCAGCACAGGTTGCACACTTAAGAACCTTGTATCCATTCTCACTGCAGGTAGCAGCCTTGCCTCCGATTTCCACTGTATAGCTGTGGTTTCCGGTTGCAGGGATCACTGCCTCTACCGGTGTGTTACACTTAATACATGTAGTCTTTTTCAGACCTGCCTCTTTACAAGTTGGCTCCTTTACAGTAACCCATCCGTTTTCATTTGGCACATGAGCTGTACAAATATCACTGTCCTGATTTTCTTCAGTAAAGATATAATCACTAAGAGAACTGATAAGGAAAGTAACGGTCATGTCCTTTTCCTCATAATCAAATGGCAGTTCTTCCCTTGTTCCATCCCCCAGTACGTGGATCAGCTTCATATTATCCGGATCCATTCCATCCGGGATCGGCATTGTTACACGGATTGGTGCAGATGGCTGGATGTTTTCTTTTCCTTCCACTACCTGGTTATTATTTTTTGTATCCACTACAGACAGCTTAATACTAAGTACCAGACTGTTACCGGGTGTATAACCGTAAGTATTACCTGATTCCTTTACTGTCAGCTTGGCTGCCAGTACCTGATCCTGGCTGGTTTCGGCAGACGCAGCATCCAAAGCAGTAAGCGCTGCTCCTGTAACCTGGATCTTGCCTACCTTATCTGTTACATCTGTAACATTCTCATTGGCCATTATTGCCAGCTTCTCTGATATTGGAAGAACATTATTCAAGTTGCCTCTGGAAGCCAGTTCTTCATTGTCAATGGAAATGAGGTCTTTTACAGAATCATTGATGCGTTCCTTCTGCTCTTCTGTTAATTCCTTTGTATCTTCATCAATGTTTTCCAGAATTTCTTCCAGCGTACTGTCGATTTCATCCATCTTATCCCCTATTTGGTCTTCTGACTGATATTCATGAATGTTGACAGTTCCAATATCTGTGCAGATCAAATGCTGGTCATCCGGATCAATTCCTACAACAAATCCCCCGTTAAACCCAACATAATAGGTGATCCCATCTGTCAGGTTATATCTTACAGTACAATCGGAAGTGTTCACTATTTCCCGCTGAGCTACAGGCTTTTTGCCTTCCATAGCATAGATAACCGGCCGCAGTGCCGGATCAAACACATACGCACCTGTATGATCCGGTGTAAAGGTATACCAGGCATTACGATACTGTAATGGATTTTTTATATTTTCGTTGGTGCCCATTTTTAAAGTGCCAAGAACCATCTGCTCTACAGGCAATACCTGGATCATGCAGTCTTCTTCATTTTCGATGGTCAGCGGATCAAAGCCATTGACATAAATCACTGCTTTATAAGTTCCTGCAGGATCGTGTGCGGAAGAATCTGTATCCACACTGACTTTTTCTGCATGCAGCTCGTAGATGTTGCCCACTGTATCCCGATTATCCTCACTGGTGCGGATTTCCACATTTTCTGTTGTGTCATCCTGATATGTAACATGTAAGGTACCAAGCAGATAGAACACATCTACATACGCTGCCATCTTGTTGTCCAGTTTCCACTTTACAGAAGCTTTTTTTACTGCCTTCATATATGTAAGTTTCAGATTGAAAACATTGGCGTACATGTCATCGCCTTCGTCGTCATAGCCAATTAATACCTTTCCACTGAAACCAATGTAATAGGTTGTACCCTGCACCAGATCGTAGGTTTTATAACTGTCTGCATTCATAGACGGACGGATCAGATCCTCAAAATCATCCAGCAACTGGTAAACACTGACATTACCAAATTCAGCATTCCCATCCTTTGTATCAATCCCCAAATTGAATTTCCCGGATGCCGGTGCTGTAAATCTGTACCAGCAATATTTACCTGCAGGGCTGTTCACTCCATTATTGATCCCTACCTTAAGCTCTGCAAGCTGTGAAACTGCTTTCACCTGGAAGGTGTATGTCTGATCCATAGTTGTGATCTGCTTTCCATTGCAGCTTATAAGGATCTTATAGGTTCCTGCCCCCAGGCTGTTCCCAGGTGCCACTTCTATGCCATCTTCCACATCACATCTTTGCAGCTTATAGGTATAAACATATCCATAATCTTCGTCAACTGCTTCCTTCTTATTCCAACCATCAAAAGTAAATTCTTTCTCAACATCATTTTCATAATGAACCGTGAATGTACCACTCAAATACACATCGTCCAGTCGCTCTGTATAGTTCATTTCGCCAAACTCCAGGCTAGCAGACTGAATCGCCGGTGCATCCTCTTTCTTCGTGATGGTAAGATCACATACTGTCTCGGTCACATCCATCCAGTCATATCCCAGGCCTATGTAATAGGTTTTATTTCCTTCAAGGGTATAAACCTGATCTCCATCATCGGTTTTTCCCCAGACAAGATCCGTGTAATCATTTCCATAATCTTCACGGACTACAGAAGAAACCTCTTTGCTGCCATGGATCACATAATTTCCTGCATCCTTTGTTGTAAAACGATACCATACACATTCCTGATTGTTACCGCTGGTCTTATTATATTTTACTTCTTTATTTACTCCTTCATGAAGCTCTGTCAGCTCATCCAGTGCACTTACATGAATAGTATATTCTTTGTCTAGGGGCAGGAGCTTGTCATTACATTTTACGATCAGTTTGTAAGTACCTGCGGGCAAAAAAGCACCCATCGCATACTCTTCTCCCTCTTCGTCTAAAATATCCTGGAAGTATTTGCTGTATTTATTTCCAAGAGAGTCTGTCCTTTCATCAAAACCCAGATCCTCTGTAGTTCCGTCACTGAATATAACATGAAGAACACTTTCTGACTGCAAGGTATTGGACCAGCGTTCTGTAAACTCTGTACGATACAAGGTTGTGCTTGCAGACTGCACATGGGGAACCAGTTTAATCTGCAGGTCTGCCTTATTTGCATATTTAGGATACCCATTCTCATCAATACCTGTGTACAGATGGTCAGAAAATTTCAGATAATAAGTAGTTCCTGCTTTCAGCTCATAAGTCCGTCCAAGCCCGGTATCCTTATTATCATCCTCTGAAACAGCGCTCAGTGCATCACTGTTCGCATAACTGGAAGAATCCTCTTTTTCCGGATAAACCCAGCTGTTGATGGACATAGGATATATTTTGTATGTACCGTTTTCTCCAGGAGTAAACTGATACCAGTAGTTCCTTCCTGAACAGCCCTCTATATCTGCATTGGAACCGGACTGCAAAGTACGTACTTCCTTTAATGGGATCACCCGGATATCATATCCATTCTTCTGGCCCACAGTCTGGCCGTTACAGGTAAAGTATATTTTGTATTCTCCTGCTTTCAGCTCAACTTCGCCTCTAGACATACCATCATTTGTTATGATATACTCTGAAAAATTATTTCCATATTCGTCATACACACTGCCGCCATTATACTCAAGGTCATAAGATGTTTCGTTATCATAATTTATATGTACCTTTGCACCCCCGAAAGAGACCGCATCCTGATTCGCCACAAATTCCTTCTGCACATTTGTATCATCTACTTCAACAGACGAAATCCCCGGAATCTGATAGATTTTCATCTGGGAAGCCGTATTTGATGAATGATACTCGTCATCATAATAAATGCTGATGTTACCTCTAAAGTTCACATAATATATTTTCCCCGCTGTCATCGGATAAGCAACGCTGGTAAATTCATGAGGGTGTGTAAACAGCCGGTCAACTCCGGTAAGTCTGTCACCATTCTCCTCTATCACATCTACATAATCCCCCACTGGTTCAAAAACATAAACTCCTGTTTTGGGAGCTGTGATCTGATACCAGGAATCCCTTCCGTCTGACGGACTTGCAATATCATAATTCTCATCACCTACAGTAAGCTTTGGCGCTTCACTTCTGGGCTTTATGGTAATCGACCGGATCCCCTCTGTCACTGTAACATCCGGTCTTCCCATCCCACGGATGTCTTTGCCTGTAAGAACCAGGTCATATGTACCTGCAGCCAACATACCACTTACCGGCTGTCCATCTTTTTCATAAGTATAGGTCCACTGATATCCCTTATCATTATCTTCAACTGTAGAGCTGTACTGGTTAAATGTGAGCGTTGTTGTAAAACCATCCCCGTAAGTAATATGCAGCACCGCACCTATGATCCTGCATGGATCAGTAAGATGTTCATAAAATTCAGTCTGTGCATGAAGCATGTCTATAGACACAGATGCTACCTGATCTGCGTCCACCTGACCATCAGCCAGGACAGGATCTGTCCCCTGGACAGTGGCTCCATCTGAAAAATCAGAGAGCTGATCTGCCTCTGCTTCCGGCTCCTCTGCCACATCCTCCACAACTTCGCTTTCCAGATCCTGTGCGTCCTCTACTTCCGGTTCTGCAAAGTCATTTTCTGCTTCCACATCTGTGAAAACACTCTCTTCTCCTATGCTTTCGGCAAATACAGATGCAGGTGCAGAAGTCACCAGCATTGCAGCCGTTAAAAGCACGGAACATACTCGTGATATCAAACGATTTTTCATGTTGTTCCTCTCCCTCTTGTGATTATTATTATTTTAATTGTATTGAAAAGATAAATATATGTCAATAAAATCCATCATAAAACCCTATATAAATTCCATAAACCACAACATAAAAAGTAATAAAATCCCATATAAACTCTATAAAACTCCATAAACCCCAACACAAAAGTCGCATAATTTCACAAAAACCCACATGCCTTCCCCTGGTATACTTATGGGTGTGTCGCACTAGCAAATATTTTTTGCTGGGTGGCAGCCTTGCTTTATGTCCAAATGGGGGCGAAATCGGTTGTGATTTCGCCCCCATCCCTTATAAACACAGTT
>OLPR01000364.1_pt1 | contig 42465 bp, 56 predicted proteins | sample 1672761 | NCBI WGS metagenome assembly OLPR01 (sample SAMEA3136721, study PRJEB25190) | human gut metagenome | biome: human gut; feature: human-associated habitat; material: faeces | place: Austria | collected 2013 | reverse complement strand
CGAGCCGGAGACACCCGTTCAGCCGGGCGACGTTTACCGCCTGAGTCTGGGCCGGGTCGCCTATTCGGCGCGCGTGCTGGTAAACGGCGCGGAAGCCGCTCTGGCCGCCATGCCGCCGTTTGAGGCGACCTTCCCCGCGCCGCAGGGGGCGTTCGAGCTGACGATTGAGGTGGCCAACACGCCGGCCAATGAAATCGTCCACACCGACGTGATCGACCGCTGGCCGAAGGACGAAATCGGCGTGTATCACGAAAAGACGCTGCTCTTCGAGCGGGAGTCGCTGGACGGCGGGCTGTATGGCCCGGTCACGCTCACGCTGGCGCGGCCCGTTTGACGAAACGACCGGTGCGCCTGGAACGGAACGCGCATAAGCGAGATTTCTTGTGCGTTTGTGAAAAAAAGCCGTCAAGCTGCGCGCAAACCCGAGAGTCGCGATCGCACGACTGCCGCGAACGCAGACGACGCGCAAAATCCTGCGCCGAAACGAAACGGCGGGAGTGGCCTTGCGCCTACAAGGCGGGCGATGGATTTGCTGAAGCTGCGATAGCCTCGCAGGGATAACGATAAACTTGCGCCGCTGACGATGGGCTCGCGGGGGAGCTGGTTGCGGACGCTCAGTGCGGCCAACAAAAAACGGCGCGCTCCGCATCGGAAACGCACCGCATGGGTTTTACGCGCGCCTTCGGCGCAGGGGGCGCAGATTGGCCGTAATCGCGCCGCACAGCGCGCCGACGCCCAGCCCCATGAGCAGCTCGAGCGCCAGCATGGACGGCGTGACCAGCAGATCGCTAAAGATCGCGCAGACGCCATAGCCCAGCGCAATGTAGATCAGCCCCACGCACGCGCCGACCAGCTTGTAGGCTCCACGGGAGACGTAATCGTCTCCCAGATCGGCATCAAGCGTGTCGGCGGCCGTGACTTTGAGCGACGCTTTGGATGCGACGGTGCCGTTCACCCGGACCTTGCCGGATTCGATCAGCCGTTGTGCTTTGGAGCGACTATCCGTGACGCCACGCTCCACCAGCGCGATGTCGAGTCGGACGACGGCACCGGAATCGTCATTCATGTTGCGCATACGCACGTGCGGCAATCAGGCGATTCGGAATTCCGGCACGATCATGCCGTCGACGCTGTGGCCACGATCCGCCGCATCCCACATGGCGGCGCAGGCCGCACGAAGACCGTCGACGCTGGTGATGTCGGTGACGTAAAGACGATCGCCGTCGACGCGCGCCTGCACGTCGCGGCAGCTCCAAGCGCCAGCCTCATGCACGACTTCGGGGGCCGACTCGTTAAGTCCGGTCAGGTCCTTGGCGATGTAGGTCGGACGCAGATGCTCCGGAGCGAACATCAGCTCATGCGGATTGGTGACGCCGGTCAGCACGGCTAGGGAATCATAGCCGCCACGGTTGCCGGCTTCGATATCGGTATCGAGGCGGTCGCCGATGGCGAGGCATGCTTCCTTGGCCACTGGTTCGGCACCATCATGCGCGGCAAGCAGTCGGGCTTCGTCGTACATGGCGGATTCCGGCTTGCCTGCGGACGAAACCGGTTCCACACCAGTGGCGTTGATGACGGCCATGATCATGGAACCGCAACCGGGGGCGATGCCCAGCTCACGCGGAATGGTCAGGTCGCGGTTGGTCACGAAATACGTGGCGCCCTGTTCTACGGCGTAGGCAATTTGCGCCATCTGGTTCCAAGACATGTCCGGGTACCAGCCTTGGATGGCCGCGACCGGCTTGTCTTCGGCGGAATCAACCACTTCAAGACCCTGCTTGGCGACTTCCTCACGCAGATGCTGTGCGCCGAGCACGAACACTTTCGCACCTTGCGGCACCGCACGGGCCACCATGCGGGCAGCCACCACGGACGAGGTGATGACCTGCCATGGTTCGACTTCAAGGTCGAAGCCTTTAAGCTGGTCGGCCACCACGGATTGCAGTCGGGAGGAATTGTTGGTGGTGTATTCCACCGTCATGCCGAGGCCTTCGGCCTTGCGGATGCTCTCTGCAGCATGTTCCACCGGATTCTTGCCACGGTAGACCACGCCGTCAAGATCAAGCAGCGCCAGCTGGTAGGCTTCGCTCAGCGGACGGGTTGTGGATTTCAGCATTGTTTTGCCGCACCTCACTCGTTGTCGGAATCGGCTGCGGATTCGACCTCATCCTCAGTCTGGTCGTCTTCGGAGTCGCCCGCGTTTTCGCCGTCACCGGCAGGCTCGTCGTCGGACTCGGCGCCTTCCTTGGCCGCTTCGGCATCAAGCTGGGTCTCATCGTTGGTCTCGCCGTTCTCGTCGACGGCCTCGGAATCGTCCTCATCCTCGTCTTCCGGCGCATACTGAGCGTCATCTTCGGAAATGCCGAGCTTGTCCATAAGCTCGTCGTTCAATTCCTGCATGTCGTATTCGATGACCAGATCGTCGGAGGTCTCGTCCTCTTCGGCATCGGCGTACTGCAGCTCAAGCTTGTCAAGCAGCTGGTCGAGGGCCACGGCCTCATCGGAGCGTCCGGCCTGCTCGAGGAAGTACTGTTCGGCCTGCACCGCACGCATGCGGTATTCGCCGGCCAGACCCTTGGAACGGCCCAGCGTATGCACGATCTCAATGGCCTTATCCCACAGTTCGAGGTCGCCCAGCGCGCCCGCGTACACGAGGAACATCTCGGCCTTGGATTCGCCGCGCAGATACTTCGCGTCATCGCTCATGGCGGTTTCGATGGCCTTCTTCGGCTCGCCCATACCACGCTCGCAGTCGGCGATGAACGGCAGATAGTCAAGGAAACCGTTCATGCGGAACGCGGTGCGGAACTCACGCAGGGCAAGTTTGTAATCGCCCTGACGGTAGGCCACGAACGCAAGGGTCTCACGCGCGAAATCAATACGGGAAGCCTGATGCGCCACCCACTTGGCGTGTTCGAGCGCCAGCTCCGGATCCCTTTCCTCAAGCGTGTAGGCGGCGAGGATGTGCAGGCCGATGTTCTCCGCATGTTCCTTGGACAGGCCACGCAGACGCTCACGGTCATCGGTGGACAGCATGCTCCACTCGATGCCCTTCGGCATCTTCGGCTCGCCCGGGCGACGATGCGTGTACGGGTTTTGCGACGGGAAGCTCATCGTGCCGTCGGAATTGCGACGCGGCTTCGACAGGTATTCACCACGCTTCGCCTCGCGGTACTCCATCTTCTCTTCACGGGTGAATTCGCGGCGCTCCTCGCCTTCCGGACGCTGGTCGCGGTCCTTGTGGAAGTCACGACGCTGGTTGTCACGGCGGAAATCCCTGCGATCGCCGTCACGACGATCATCACGACGGAAATTACGACGCTCGCCATCACGGCGCTCCCCGCGGCGGTCATCGCGGCGGAAGTCTCTGCGATCGCCGTCCTTGTGGAAGTTGCGGCCGCCACGACGCTCACCATCGTCACGGCGGAAGTCACGACGGTCACCGTCATGACGGAAATTGCGACGCTCGCCATCGCGACGGTCATCATGGCGGAAACCGGAACGCTCGCCATCACGCTGGTAGCGCGGATTGTCGCCGCGATTGCCACGATAGCCGCCGCGGCGGTCGTCACGACGCTCGCCATCGCGGTTGAACTTGCGCGGACCGTTGTGGAAACGACGCTCCTGACCTTCGCCTTCGCCATCGCGATGGAAATCGCGGTCGCCACGACGGTATCCGCCGCCATTGCCCTTACGATATCCGCCCTTACGGTCATCGTTGTGGAAGCCGCCGGACTTGTGTCCGTAGGACTTGCCGCCGTTGCCGCGCGGCTTGAATCCCTTGCCACCGCGGTTACCTGGCCTGCCCGAGCCGTAGGACTTGTGGTTGCCGTAGGACTTGCCGCGCGATCCGCGCTGTTCTTCTGCCATGCTGTTCCTTATTGGTCTTGAGATACTTGCGATTATTTACTTACGATTGCCTATGCGTCTCACGCCTGTTCGACGACGCCGAGCGCCTTCTTGCCGCGGCGGATGAGCACGAAACGACCATGCAGGAAGTCACCGTCCTGCAACGTCTGTTCCTCATCCTCCACGCGCGTGTTGTTGAGGTACACGCCACCGGACTTGATGGTCTTGCGCGCCTCGGAAATCGACTTGAACAGGCCTGCCTTCATACCAGCCTCGGCCACACGGTCGCCGGCTGCGACCTTGGCGAATTCCCCATCGACCTTCATGCCGTCGATAGCGGCCTCAAGCGTGGACTCGTCGATGTCCGCCAGATCGCCGCCACGTCCGAACAACGCGCCAGCAGCTTCGATGGCCTGGCGAGTGGCTTCCTCGCCATGCACGAAGCTGGTGACCTCCCATGCGAGGGTGCGCTGCGCCTCACGCGCGCCCGGATTGGTCTTGCTTTCCTCGATAAGCCGTTCGATTTCGGCCTTTGGCAGGAAGGTGAACGCCTTGAGCAGGTTCTCCATCTCGCTGTCGGGACGGTTGAACCAGAACTGGTAGAACTTGTAGGGGCTGAGCATCGTGCCATCCAACCAGACGGCGTTGCCTTCGGACTTGCCGAACTTCTTGCCCTGCGCGTCGGTGATGATCGGGCTGGTGAACACGTTCACGTCCACGCCGCGCACCTTGTGGATCAGATCCAGACCGGAGGTGAGGTTGCCCCACTGGTCGGAGCCGCCGATCTCCAGCACGCAATGGTACTCGTCGAACAGGTGCAGGAAGTCGTTGCCCTGAAGCACCTGATAGCTGAACTCGGTGAAGGAGATGCCTTCCTCGGAGTTGAGGCGACGGGCCACGGTGTCCTTGGCGAGCATGGTGCCCATACGGAAATTCTTGCCGACATCACGCAGGAAGTCGATGACGTTCATCGAAGCGGTCCAATCGTAGTTGGACACGAAACGCACCGGATTGCTGCCTTCGGTCTCGAGGATGCCGCCGATCTGCTTCTTCAGACGATCGGCCCAGCCGGCCACGACGTCCTTCGGGTTGAGCGTGCGTTCGCCCGACTGGCGCGGATCTCCGATCAGGCCGGTGGCGCCGCCGACCAACGCGATCGGATGGTGTCCTGCGGCCTGCAGGTGGCGCATGTTGATGAGCTGAACGAGGTTGCCGATGTGCAGGGAGGCGGCGGTCGGATCGAAGCCGCAATAATAGGTGATGGGCTCTCCGTTCAACGCTTCGGCGAGTCGATCCCTGTCAGTGGACTGGGAAATCAACCCGCGCCATTCCAGTTCATCGAGGACGGAATCGAAACCGGCCTCCTTGAAATCGATGACGTGAGCCATAACTGTGCTTTCTCCCTATCGAATTGTGGACATTACCGCGTTTTACGCACCCTACAGTTTCGCAGAAGACACAGACAGCCGCGTGTGCCGTTTTCCATGTTTTTATCAAAGCGATCACGGAACATGCCGGTTAAAATCAAAAATGGAATCTCATCGACGAGAAGAAGGGAGGTCTGCATGGATCGCAAAGGCATGAAGGCCAATGCAAGGAAAGCCTATAAGAGACACTATTGGATGATAGTCGTCATCTGCCTGTTCGCTTCGGTGTTCGGTGTCGCCTACAGTTCGTCGACATGGTCGGTGAACGCCAGTTCCCCGTCCGCAACCGTGCAGGAGGATGGCACAGCGCAATCCGACAACGTGTCGAAAGTGTTGGAGAACCTGCTTGTCGGCGATGAAAGCCAGGCACGCAGGCAAGTGGAGCACAATCAGGAGCAGATCGTGCAAAACGACACCAATGCCATGATGGGGCGTAAACGCGGCGTGTTCGCGTCTCTGCTCAACTCGTTCTCATCGGGTTCGGTCATTCTGTCGATGGCCGATGCGGCCAATTCCATCGTGCATAATGACGGCGTCGCCGTGGCCGTACCGATCGTCGTGTCCCTGGCCGTTTACCTTTTCGTATGGCTGTTCGTCCAGCAGAAATATCGCTGATTTCATAAAAACTGTTCTGCTTATTGGTTTTTGACATTCATGAGTAGTGGTTTACCACTCAGGCTACCACCTCTACACTGTCTCAAATCTGTGTAAATCGGCTATTTTTGACGTCGTGAATTAGAACGGTGAAGGCAGGTCCGTGATTTCCTTGTGTCTCAACTTGCGTTACTTTCATTGCTATGCTATGATAGTTATATCAAGGAAAGGAGGTGAACATGGAACCCAAGGATTGGCTGCAGCTGATCACCAGCTGGGTATCGATTGCGGTGACCATCTGGCTCGGCCTGCGCGATGACCCTCCTCCGGAAGGAAGGCACCGCAAGCGCAAGTAAAAAGGTTCCGGCTATCCCAAGTAGCCGGAACCCTCATCCAATCCTACCAAAGGGAACCGTGAGCATCATGACAAAGCAAAGGAAACTGGCCGTCACATGCATGCTGTTCGCCGTCATATCGGCCACGAGCACATTCGGCGGCATGCACATCATGGCGGCAGGATTCGCCATCGCAGCCGGCATCGCCGGCCTCTTCGCCGGATGGAGCGGACGATGACAGTCGAATACATGAGCTTCACAGAGGTCGCCGACCAGCTCGGCGTCAAGACCGGCGCCCTCGCTACCTACAAGCTCCCAGAGCCCGACGCGATCATCGGCCGCACTCGCGGATGGCTCCCCGACACCATCGACCGATGGAACGCCAGTCGTCCCGGTCGCGGCGTCGGCGGAGGACGCCCACGCAAGAACAAGACCGAATAACAAGAAAAGCCCCTCCCTCAGCGCAATGCTGAGAGAGGGGCAACTTCATATGGACTTGCCAGCAACTTAACAGCTGTTAAGTCCGGTACGAAGCTCTGTTAAGTGTTGTCGCTGATTTTGTGGCAACGCTTAATCTTTACCGGAATCGTCCGGCTTGGTGGCCGTGAGCTGGCTCACGCCGATCAGGGCGCCGACGAACACGCCGACGGCGTTGATGGTCGTGACGATCTCGCCGCAGTGCGGCAGTCCCCACTGCGGGCCGACCGCGCCGACCAGCCATGCGACGGCCGGCAGGGCGATCAGCGCGACCCACTTGAGGATCTCGTATGCCTTGTCGGGCAGCAGATAGTCGAGCTCAGTCTTGGTGTCCTTGTCCATTCCACACCTCCTTTATGTGTTGCAGGAACCGGCTCCACAACGCTTAATCGTGGAGCCGGAGTCCGGTCAGCGGAGCCGCTGGCCTGGATAGATGGTGTACGGCGGACGGAGGCCGTTGCGCTGGGCCGCGGCGTACCAGCCGGATCCGTAGATCTTCCACAGGCTCTCGCCTGCGCTGACCACGTGCGTGGACGAGTAGGTCGTGGACGGCGTGGAGACGGTGGACGAGCCGTAGTAGGTGATCGTCTGGCCGACATAGATCCGGTTGATGTTGCCGGACGGCACGCGCCATGCGGAGGCCGGCTTGAGGCCGGTGCGCTCGGCGATGGCCGACACGGTGTCGCCGGAGCGGACAACATAGGTGCGGGTCGTCGTGCGGGTCACGGTGGTCGGGCCGGAGTACGTCGAACCGGACAGGCGGCTGTTGACGATGTTCATCACCGCCTGGTAGTTGTCGCCGAGACGGGCCTGCCGATCGGCGCCGTTGCCATAATCGCCGCGGATGACGGCGGTGGCCATGGCGTTCAGGTCGGTGGTATTGGTCGTCCGCTTCTCCACGTGGACGTTCGGCGTGCCAGTGGATCCTCCGGTGGTGGAGCAGCCGGCGCGTTCGCCGCAGGCGATCTTGCGCCATGCCGTCCTGTCTCCGAAGAATTTGTCGAGGTCGAGCGGACCGCGGCCGTTCAGGTAGCCGGTGCTCGTGTACTGGAGCATGCCTTCGCCCTGCGATCCGGCGAGCCATGGGGAGTCCTGGTAGCCGGTCGCGTAGTTGTTGGCGTACTGGGCCGCCCACAGCATGCACTTGGCTCGGACGTCCGCCGGGATCTGGCCGACGAAGCCCTTGGAGCAGTAGACGACGGGCCACACTCCCGTGCGGGCGTGGACGCGGTAGACCCACGTCCGCACCCAGTTGCTGTTGCCCCACGCGGCGTTCTGGTATGGCTCCCAGTCGAGGACGAGCATGGCCTTGCCGACGTATCCGTTGATGTGGTTGACGAAGTTGTCGGCTTCGGTCGTGGCATCCATGCCGGACGCGTAGTCGTACAGTCCCAGCTCCTTGCCGGTGTTGACGGCGCCGGATGCCTGCTGGCCCCAGCTGGAGTTGATGTACCAGCCCTGGTTGACCTTGACGATCGCGAAGTCTGCCGGAGCGACCTGCGTGATGTCCGGAGCCTGATAGCCGGATACGTCGTATCCGTTCAGGTCGGCCATCGCGGCTGGCGCCACGACCATGGCGATGGCCATGACCACGCCGGTCACCGCCAGCCGGAATCGTTTGAGCCACGGTGGCTTGTGCTTGCGCATTCTTTTCCTTTCTCTATAAACGGGAAACCCCACGTTTTCACGTGGGGTTTCATGGGTTATGGCGGCGTCACATGTGGGCGCCACGGTTGAAAAGCAGGACGAGCGCGGCGAGACCGATCCAGGCGATGACGAAGGTCATGAGTCCTCCACGGTCTCCGGCGCCACGTCGGCGCGCAGCTCGTCCGGCAGGTGCGGCTTCGGATGCCGCTTGAGGAAGTCGGGCTCGACGATCTCGCAGAACTGCTGAAGCCAATGGAAGAGGCTCCTCGTGTAGGCCGTGAGAGCGAAATATTTGCGCTGCTGGACCTCCAGATGCTGGATCTGCTCCTCCTGCGACTCGACCTGATCGCGAAGCGGCTTGATGACGGAATCCGTGAGAATGTCGCACGCCTTCGCGGCGATGTCCGCGGTGTCCCTGCGCCTGCTGGAGACGGCACCGATGATGGCGCCCACTCCCCCGCCTCCGACCAAGGCGACGAGCAGCGAAGTCCAGAATTCCGTGCTTGAAAAGAGATCAAGCGGAGGCATCAGTCCTCCCAGGGGTCAAGCTTGGACTGCACATCGTCCCGGTATTTTTCGGGCACTTCGTCCAATTCCATGCGTCCTGCCTTGACAAGGCGGACATACATGCGGACAGCTGCCGCGCGGTTGACTTTGGCCATGGTCACTCCTCCTTTCCGGATTCGGTGGTATCGGCGGAATCGGCGCCACCGGTGGTGGTCTTGTCGTTCGCCGCAGCAGTGTCGGACGGCGTGGAGTCGGCCGAGTCATCGGTGGAATCACCGTCGGAGTCATCGGCGATGAGGTCGGCCAGCAGCTGGGCGTTGTCCAGAGAGGACTGCTCCAACGCAGTGATGCGATCGAGCACCGGCTGGGAACTGGTGACGTCGCCCTCGAAGAGCATGTCGGCCTGCTCGATGGCCTCCTGCTCCTGCAGCGGGAGCACCTGGTAGGATTCGACGGCCGTCCATTCGCTCCACGCCGACATCTGGTCGGTGGCCTCGTGATTGACCTGCTTGATGTTCTTGCGGATGCGGATGTCGGCTAGTCCGTCGTAGCGGAGATGGTATTCGACCGCGTCCAATGGCGTGGCCGAGCTGACGTTCTGGATCATTGTCATTCCTTCCTGTTGTGCGCCGCGATGGTGTTCCTTGCGTGGCGGACGATCTGATCGACGTCGTGACGGCGCCGGTATTGGATTGAATCGCTGTTTTTGAGCCAGCCGTAGTAGCTGGCGCAACGGTATGCGAGCCGAAGACTAGAGGGGTTCCGCGCGTATCGACGGAATGAGCGTCGTGCGCGGAGGAAGATGCCCGCCCTGACGCCGGTATGGTCTAGGTAGAACGTGAAGCCCACCATGTCGATTGGCTCCATGCCGACATGCTTCACATTCCACGTCGGGTGAATCTCCAACCTGAGTACGTCATGCAGGTAGGCGCGTATGCGTTTGACGGCGATGGTCAAATCACGCTTCGAGCGGCCAACCAGAAGCACGTCATCCATATAGAACAGCAGGTGCGTTACGAGCCGCCTAGTGGTTATCTCGCCGGTCTTGCGGTTCACGCGCTCCTTGGAGAGATGCTGTTCGCAGAAGTGGTAGGCGTAGCTCAGGTAGTAGTTCGCGAGCCACTGGCTCAAATAACTGCCTATGTTGAGTCCGTCATCGCCCTTGTACTGGTCGATGAGATGAAACGTCAAATCCAATAACCGCTTGTCTCCCACGTCGCGGGTCAGCAACCGTTTCAACACCTCGCGGCTGATACTTGGATAGCATTTGCGCACGTCCAGTTTTACGAACACTTTGCTGGACGGTTCGCGCACCCATTTCCTGATCGCGCGACGTGCGTCGGCTATGCCCCTGCCGGGGATGCTTGCCGTCTGCCATCTGCCTACCTTCGCGCGGAACAATGGCATCAATGCCGTGCCGCAGACGTAATCGTAGATTTGATGGCGGATGCTCTCGCGTCCGATGATGCGTATCTTCCCGCTTATCGGCTCCACCCTACGGAAATAGCGGATGGGCACAAACGAATACTCACCGCGTCTTATCTCGTCGGCTATCTGCCGTGAGAGCAAATCCAAGTCGTGATGTCGGCGTAGGAAGTCGCTCACGTCGCGTCGTGAGCGTTTGCCTTTGAGGAACCGTTCGATGCAGTCGCGCACGAACTCGGGTTCGGTGATGCGACTGTGTTTGCAGTATGTTTTCATAAAAGCTATAGGGGGATGTTGGCGGCGTTCGCAATGTGCTACCGGTCGCGTTCTTGATTTGATTTTCGGCATGGCCGAGGCAAGCCCTCTCGCATATCCCCAAGGCGGAGGGTAGTCGTGACGGAAAATTAAGAGATAACCCTATTGGCGACCGCCGTAGTTCCACCTAGCATTCGACAAATCGTTCCTGCCATTCGCGTTGAACAACCCGCAGTGAGAACCGTTCCTGAGATTGCCACCGCGCTGCAAGAGCAGGAGGAACCCGGCGAAACCGTCACGAATCCCAATGAATTATTACCAATGGTCATATTCGGTGGGAGCGGAGGGGGCTTTCGCCCCCTCGCTAACGCTCACCCCCAACCGCCCGCACTAGGCGTGCGTGCGGCCAAGAACGGATAGGCGACCGCCGCAGTGCCACCCAGCATACGACAAAACGCTCCCGCCAAGCGCGCAGAACAACCCGCAGCGAGAACCGTTCCCGAGACCGCCACCGCGCCGCAACTCGTGCAGTCCGGGCTGGGCGATCGGGTTGATAATCAGAGCGTCGGTCAGGCCGCTGGTGCTTGTCGCGCCGACGCCGGTCGGGAGCAGGAAACCGTACTTCTCCACGAAGTCGGTCTGCCACTGCCACTGGTTGTCGGTCTTGTCGGTGACTGCCGGATAGTCGCCAACATGCGTATAGTCGGCGGTGATGGCGGTGCCGCTCGCCTTGGTCGTGTCGAACACCTTCCACACTTCCGTATGGCCGGAAGTGTCGGAGTCCTTGACGTTCTTCAAAATGACATCGCCTTCGGTCTCGTAGAGGCCGTCGAAGAGTTCGATGCCCTGCAATTTGACCGGCTGGTGGGTCTTGGACACGTCCTCGCGTGGGATGCCATCAATGCCGAGCACGCCATCGGTGGAGCCGGTCAGGTACGGCATCTGGGTGACATGCATGGTCGTAGCAGTGGTGAAGGCCGCGCCGGACACGTTGATGGCGGTGGTCGCGGAATCCACGGTGGTCTTGCTGATGACCTTCCGGTAGGCGGCGGCCTCGCCTGTCTTCACGTCTCCACGGTCGGTGCCGGTGCCCACGCTGATGTAGGAGCCGAGGTCGATGCTCGCCGCGTCCGATGTCTTCGCCAGCACGCGGGTCACGTTCGATTCCGCCTTGCTGACGTTGACCTGACCGAAACCGTTGAAGTCGCCACCCAAGTAGCGTTCAATGTCCTTGGTGGCGTACTTCAAGAGGTACATGACCTGCGTGTAGAACGTGTCGGCGCTGGTCTTGCCGCTGTAGCCCTTGCCCTTGCTTCCGGGCACCGCGACACTGCCCTGCTCGCTCATGGCGGTCAACTTCTGGCCGCTCACGGACGCGACCTTGCCGCCAAAGTTGCTGAGCGGATACTTCGCGTAGGCCATGCACGGACGGAGCGTGCCATCCGGCAGAAGAGCGCCCGGCATCGGAGAATAGCCGTCATACTGCGTGTCCGAATACCAGATGGTGAGATAGTTCGTATCGAACTCGAACTTATAGAAGCCAACGGTCGTGATGACGAACACGTCGCCATTCGAGCCATCATTGGCGTAATTGCCAGCCAAGCCCTTGATGGCCTTCACCACCGGCGTGCCATCGTCGTTCACCGCCACGTTCGCGTCGAACACGCGGAACGCGGACAGTCCCGCGTAATCGTCACGTCCGGCACGATAATTCGTGGACGGCACCACGGTCAAACCAGCATTATCCCCGACCTTCACACCATCCGGCGAATTCGAGAAACTGTAGAGCGGGAAACGCACGCCATACGTCCTGCCGTCACGATGCGCGGCGAAATACTCGCGCACGTTCGTCACGACCTTCTTGGCCGCGTCGTAGGCGAATCTGGATCCATTCGCGTTTTTCTGCGCGCGTTCGAGCTGGACGTAGTCGCTCAGGCGGATGACTTTGTCTGTGTCTACCATTTGCTGCCTTCCTTATGCGTTGATTGCGGAGACGGCCCAGTCGATGTCGGACTGGTCGATGTCGGAGAGCGGATTACCCGCATTGGGGATGAGGGTCGTCGGGTCGACGGTCACGAGGTCGGCGAAATTGACCGGATTGGAGCTGTCCGGCACGTCGAAGGTGACGTTGAATTCGTGGCGTGTTCCTGCGCCGACGGTCAGGGTGTACGCCCAGTCCTTGCCTGTTGGCGGGAGGTTGAGGGTGGCTACGCCGTGTGTGTCGAGGTTAGTTTTGAGTGTCTCGTCAACGACGATTTTCTTGGTCGCGGTGGCGAACCGGCTGGTCGGTGTGACGCTGATCGGGTCGTTGGCGAGGTCGACCACCCCGCTGGTGTCGAGTTTTCCCAGGTCGAATTTGACTTGTGTCATTTTTCCTCCTTGTTTTCGGTGGTGTTGAGCCGTCTCGTGGCTTCGGCGAGTTGTGCGCGCAGGATGGCGTTCTGTTTCGCGAGGTCGGCGATCTGGCGTGCGAGGTCGTCGATGACGGTGTTGGCGTCGGCGGTGATTTCCATTGCCTGTCCTTTCGTCAGTCGGAGGCGGTCATCGTGTCGATGCGGGTGATGTTCCGCAGGTCGGCGAGCGCGGTGTTTTGTGTGATGTGTGTGGTGATGTCTTCGAGTGTGGTGGTGTCTGGGTTGTTGTTGGTGATGGTGGCTCGGATGCCTCGGGTGTCGTTTTGCCAGATTTCGCCGTTGTCGGTGCTGTAGGTGTAGCGGAGGCCGAGGCGGTAGAGTTCGGCTTTCATGCTTTCTTTGGGTGGTCGGAGGTCGAGGATGTTTTGTGTGGTGTCGGTCATGGTTTCCTTTCGGTTAGAGGGTGTACATCATGAAGACGCTGACCCACCATGCGTCGTTGGTTTGGCGGACGCCGACGCGGAGGTGGCCGCGTAGGTAGTTGCCGTCGCCGTTGATGCCGGTGGTGTTGCTGGGGTTGGTGTTGCCTGGGACGAATGCGCCGCCGTAGAGGCCGTTGTTGAAGATGCAGGGGACGTTGAGGCCGATTTTTGGGATGAATCCTTGTTTGAAGTATCCGATGTCCCAGTAGTCGCCTGATTGGAATGTGACGGGTTTTCGGTCTGCGCGTTGTAGTTCGAGTTGCATGTAGCAGGTGTTGCCTGTGACGGTCATGTGGCTTCGTGGGTCTTTGCCGCTGTCGCCGCAGTAGGTTGTCCAGCCGTTGGCGGGGACGAACCAGTCGTTGAGGTCGGTGTAGATGACTGGGTCGATGCGGATGCCGTTGACGTAGATGCCGAGGCCGCCGACCTGTTGGGCCCAGCCGTCGCTGCCGTTGACGTCGATGCGTCCGGCCTCCATGACGACGCGGGATGCGCCGCTGTTGTATCGGACTACGCTGAGTTCGCTTTTGTCGGGGTTGATGCCGATGTTGAGCCGCCGGTAGGCTCCGGGGTCAGGCTGGTCGGTGTTGAAGCCGCGGGATTGGCCTTGGACGTACCATGCGACCGCTTTGGAGTCGTGGCATTCGAGGAGGCCGTAGACGCTGCCGTCGTCGGTGGTGGTGTTGCGCATCTCCAATCGCGGTCCGGACAGGGCGGTGGCGAAGCTGCCGGCGAGCATGTTGGCCTTGCCGTTCAGATGCACGGTGTTCTCGCCTTGGTCGTCCCAAAAATCGAGAGCCCCGCCCGTCAATTTGAATCCGACCTTGTCCGAGGTGCTGGACTGGATTTTCGTGCCGGTGATCGTGCCGCCGGTGATCGTGCCGCCTTCGAGGATTGGCGCGGTGATGCGGCCGTTGGTCATGACAGGGCCGTCCATTTTGACGCTGCCATCGGTCTTCAGGGTGAATTTGGCGTTGCCGGCCTGGTCATAGCCGATGAGACCGCCGGAGGTGAGCTTGACGCCGCGGTTGGCATCCGAAGTGGTCTGGACGATGGCGCCGGTCACGGTGGCGCCCGAGATTGAGCCTCCGGATTGCACCGCGCCTTTGATGCTCAGGACGCCGGTGGCGAGCGAATATGCGAGGCCGGTGCCGAGATACATGCCGGCGGCGTTGAGTTTGATGTGCGCGGAGGACGGATCCTCGCTGTCTCGGAATTCGGATCCGATGATGGTGGCTCCGCGGGCGGTGCCGGTGAAGGTTTTGGCGTTCGCGTCGATGTCCTTGCGTGCCTGCGCGAGGTCGTCGGAGACCTTGCCGACCTGTGTGCCCGTGTCCGTCTTCGCGGCGGCGAGGATTTCCGACGCGCTGTCGGCAAGGTCCTTCTGTGACACGACGGGCGCGATGATGATGGTCGCGTGGTCGGACGCCGGCGACGCGTTCGGGGCGGGCAGGCCGTCGGCGTCGTGGGCGCAGTCGTAGGCGATGGCCCAGATCTCAACCACATCGCCGACCGGCAGGATGCCGGTGGTGATCTCCCCCCTGCCGCGCAGCGCGCCAAGGTCGATGGTCTTCCCCGTGCTGTCAGGCTTCGCGAAGAGCTCCACGTGGTCGAAGTCGGCGGGGATGCCGCCTTCGAGCTCGCCGTCCCATCTGGCGCACGCGACCTCCAATGAGGATGTGGCGGACACGCCGATCGGACGGCCGGGAGGGGTCGTGTCCCCGACGAACGGGATGAGGCCACCGGCACCGGGCATGGGCTCGGCCACTCCGCCTCCGAGCCATGTCTGCGTGCCGTCGCCGTTGTCCACGGCGATGGTGCCGGTCAGGCAGGTCGAATGCGAGCCGGCCTTGGCGTATGCGGCGCTGGCCAGGGCAAGTGCGAGGGAGTCGTCGGCTGGTCTGATCTCCATGTGACTGGCCATGGTGCTTCCTTTAGTCGAATGGTTCGGCGATCGGGTCGAATTTGAGGGTGACCTTGCCGGTCTGGTCTCCGCTCATCTGCATGAGCCTCATGGTGGTGACGCCGTCCGGCCAGTCGGGGAATCCGTCGATGGCGACGTCGAAGGTCTCCCCCGGCCAGAAGCTGCCGAGCGGATGCAATGGCAGGCCGTTGGCATCCACGTCGTTGGCGTCCATCTCGCCGGACAGTTGGCAGAGCGGCCGCCGGTTGGCGAGCATCGCGGCGTTCGCGGCCGAGGAGAGCAGTTCCCAGGTCTTCGCGTCCGACGCGCTGAGCGTGGTCTCGCGCAATGGCCATGGGTCCTCGCGTCTGGTCAGGGAGAGGTCTTCGGCCAAAGCGCACATGGTGCCACTGTCCGCGCCGGATCCCGTGGCATAGACGCGCATGATGGGCGCGCACCTGTCGATCTTGATGTTCTCCAGAGTGCCGCCCTGCGGATGGCAGGAGAGGCTGAGCCGCCTGTCCTGGTTGAGGTGGACGTCTCCGTCACTGCCGGCGAGGAAACGGAAGCGGATGTGCTGCGAATCCGCCAGGTACGGCCTGAATTGCATGTCGGGGCCGCCGTCCGCGTCGGCGATGTTCTTGAGGATGTCCGAGCACTTGTGGCTGCCGATGTTCGAGTCTTGGTATTCCGCGACGGTCTGGCGCGGCAGGATGGTTTTGTGCGGGCCGTCCGTGGCGGTGGTGCTGCCGGTCTGCTTGCCGTCCGCGTCGAACGAGAACACCACGGTGGTGGTGGTCACGGTCCGCTCCGAGTAGTCGGCGTGGTTTTTGGTGACGGTCTTCTTGGTGACGGTGGTCTGCGCCGTGGTGATGGTCTTGGTCGTCGTATGCTGCTTGGTCACTGTCCCCTTGCGCGTCTGGTAACTGTACGGCTTGGTTTCGGCGACCTGCTTGGTCCGCTTCGACACGTGCTGTTCAGTGATGGTGCTGGTGTCGCCGTCCACCACGGTCTCGACGTAGCCATCGGCCAAGGTCTCGCGTCTCTTGGATTTGGTCTTGGCCGCGGTCTTGTCCTCCGTCGCGCCGTCGGACGGCAGACTGTGCGTGCCGACCTCGTTGAGATACGGCAAGTCGATCGGCAGCGAGCCGCCGGGCTTCATCTCGGTGCATTGGCGGATGACCTCGCATGCCAGGGCGCGCCAGCTGAGGTTTTCGAACCGGTATTTCCGTGTGCTGGTGTGGTTCGCGCCGGTGCCGAACGCCCCCTCGTGGACGAGATACCGGTCCTCGAGCATGCCGAACATGCTGACGACCGGCACGCTGACGTCATGCCAGCTTGACGTGCGCACACCCAGCGCGCCAGCCAGAATCGGCGTGCCCAATGAGGACGGGTCGTCCATCGGCGAGCGCCAGAAGAGTGCGAGTCCACGCTTGTATGGTTGGAGTGCCGCGGCTCGTGCGGCTGGTGTGGTGCCGGGGATTTCGGTCCATGGGAGTTCGAGGCCGCTGATGGAGTCGTCTCCGAGTCCTTTGTCCTTGGTGGTGACGAATGAGCAGTCGGACACGGTCATGGACCAGGAGAAGCTGGGGATGTCGATCTCCTGCGCCAGTTGGCCGCTTTGAACGTCGTAGAGGAAGGCGCGCCAGCTCATACCACCGGCCCCCTGTCCCAGATGATGAAGCGGCGGCCGCACCAGAGGGCGTCCTTGTTGTCCTGTGATGGGTTGTAGTGGAAGACGGGTGCGGATCCGTTTTGGAGCCACGTGCGCAGCCTTGCCGTGTGCCGTCCTGCGGCCACGGCGGCGATATAAGAGGTCTCATGTGTCTGCCATGCGCCGTAGCTGACGAAGTTGGCGCAGGAGTGGTCGAGGTCCTTGCCGTCGAGCTGGAATCCGATGGCCCATTCGCACCGGTGCGACATGTCGCTCCAGGAGGTCGCGCCGGCGGAGCTCAGATTGGTTTTGAACTGGAATTCGACCATCCTGTCGGTCGGCAGGGTGAAGTCGATGGGCTGTTCGAAATAGTATTTTTTGACGGTCGAATCGCCCGTCATGTCACGACGGTCCCAGTTCTCGCCGAGTTTTCCGAGACTGGAGCCGTATGGTAGGGCGTAGTCCGGCGTCCACATCTGGGTGGCGCTGGCCGTCGAGGTCGCGCCGGCCGGCATGCGCATCTTGCGGAGCATGGTGCAGCCGGCGGGTATCGTCGGTTCGGCCGGGTTCGCGCTTGGCGTGCCTTGGGTGACGCCTAGGGTGACGTAATTGTCGGAATCCTTGTATTCGAGCTGGTTGTGCGCGCAGATCCAGACGATGTCGATGCGCGGATTTGATGGGTCTCCGGCGGACACGGCCGGGGTCTGGCCTCCCTCGTGGTAGGCGATGGTCTTGCCGTCGCTGTCACCACGCGAGCAGACGGCCACTCCCGCGCCGACGTTGTACCGCAGATCGTTCCTGCCGGTGACGTTCAACCCGTCGATGATGCCGCAGTTGGCGAACTGGGCGCCGAGGATTCGACGGTGGACGAGCGGTGTCACGCCGATGTTGCTGGTGTTCGGTGCGATGCCCAATGCAACAGTGCTCATTGCTACTCCTTACATGTATGTGTCACGTACCGCGCAGTCGACGAATCCGCCGCCAAGGCTGCTCAGGACGACGTTGATGGATCTATCGGGCGGGACCGTAGGAAAGCCGCGCTCCTCCAGCGTCCGGCTCACGTCCTGCCCTCCGATCGAGGCGGTTCGCGTGCGCGAGTCGAGGACGAGGGGCACGTCTTGGACCGGTTGCGTGCAGTGGATGGACTGCTGCAATCCGGGGAAGTCGAGTCTCACGCCGTCGGGCATGGGACCGTTGACGATGAAGACCGGGTAGGCGCGGCTGGATCCCTGGTTGGTTAGGACTCCGACGTTGGTGCCGGCGCCTTCGGCCTTGAGGCCGTATGAGAGCGGGTATCTGAGACCGGTGTGGTTTGTGCTGTAGTCGAGGCCGCCGCCTGCCATGCTGACATGCTGTGCGGTGAGCTGGATGCGTCGCGCTTCTGCCGTGACGCGTTCCGGACGCTCGAATACAAGCGTGATGTCGCCACTCAAGTTCTGCCAGAGGGGATTCTGGATCTTCTGCTCGAGGCTCCTGCTGTAGTAGCCGCCGACACATTGCGTGTCCTGTCCCTGGTCGGTGACGCGGCAGGTGACGAGGCCGTGAACGGCCCGGTCGAGCTGGGCGAGCAGGCCGAGCGCCTCCTGTCGGTCTCCGGCGATGACGCGGTAGCCAACGGTCACGACGCGCGCCGCGTAGAGGATGTCGGATTCGGCGATGTCGTGGCCGCCGTCCCCCTGTCCCCTGGCGGTGACGGTGATCTTCGGGTCCGGCGTCTGATACCATCCGGCGATGCCGGTCAGCGCGATGCCGGGCCCTTGGAAGTCGCCGTCGCCGTGGAGGGTGACGCTCGACCCGTTCGCGGTGAGTGTGACGTCTGACATCAGCGAGCGCTCCTTACTGCCGCGCTGGCGGTGCGGCCGATGATGGTGCCTGTCACGCTTGGCTGTTGCGTGGTGACGATCTTCATCGGCATGTTGACAGTGGTGGCGCCTGCTTCGGCCGGCATTTCGACTTTGACGACGATCGGCATGTCGCGCGAGGTGCTGAATGCCTCGCGTGGGATTTTCATCTCGTTGATGGCACGCATGGTTTCCAGGCCGTAGTAGTCGACCGCGGCGGCCCTGTGGGTGTATTCGCCTGCCGCGAGGCGGGCGTTGAGCAAGTACACGCTGTCGCTGAGGCTGTTGCCGGGCGCCCATGCCGGATCCACGTAGCCGGAGAACATGCCACCTCCGGCGAACCGCTGGAAGGTGCCATCAGTGAACATGCCGCCGGTGTAACCGCCCTCCTTCTTCGTGTGCTCGGTGACGGTGAAGGACTTGTCGGCGATTTTGAAGTTGTTGATGGACTGGAGCACCGGTGTGGCCTGGTCGTTGACCGAGGCGGTGGCCTTCTTGTCCTTGAGTTTCTTGGCGTTGACTGCGTCGACCTTCGGTCCGGCCTTGTCGGTCGAATCGAGCATGTTGCGCTTGTTGGTCAGCTTCTTCGCGTTCGCGGCGTTCGTCTTCGGCGTGGCCTTGTCCGTGGAGTCCAAGGTGTTGCGCTTGTTGGTCAGCTTCTTGGAGTTGGCCTTGTCGACCTTCGGCGAGGCGTTGTCCTTGGCGTCGAGCTTGGCGGTAGCCTTCTTGTTGTTGAGCTTGTTGACATTCGCGGAGGCCGTCTTAGCTTTTTTGGACGCCTTGTCGGTCGCATCGAGGGTCGCCTTGACGTGGGTCTTGTTGAAGGCCTGCATCATCTTCTGCGCCTTCTTGGCGCTGGCCGCGGCCTTCTTCGCGTCGGCGTCCAGCGTGGCCTTCGCGTCGATCTCGTGGAACTTGCCGAGGCTCGTCTTGGCGTCCTTGGTCTTCTTCTTGGCCTTGGAATCGTCAACGTCAAGCTTCGCCTTGTTGTCGCGGGCGGCTTTTTCGATTGATGTGATGCTGGACTGGATGTGAGACGAGCTCAAGCCCCAGCGATCGGCGAGGTCGTTGGCGGCCTGCGCGCTCATGCCGGACGCCTCGGCCTGTCGGACGACCGCTTCGCGGGCGTCCTGCAGCACCACTCTGGCGCGATTGAGTTCGCCGTTGGAGAAGTTGGTGTTCTCGCCCTGCTTGAGGATCTTCTCGGCGGCGTTCTGCGCGCTGCTGGCGATGTCCTCGAGAGCCTGCTTGGTCTTCGTGCCTTTCTCGGAGAATTTGTCGAGCAGGTTGCCGTACTGGTCGAAGACCACACCATTGTCCTTGCAGGTGTCCGACAGCTGGCCGATCTTCTGGTTGAGCTGGTCCACGGCCTCGTCGGCGGTCAAATTGTTGGATTCGAGACCGAAAAGCGATTTGACGAGTCCGTCGATTTCCTCGGCCGCGTCCTTGGCGCTGCTGCCGAGATCCTTGGTTGCGCTGGCCGCCTGCTTGGCGGAGGAGGCGCTCTTGCCATCGGCGCCCACGGCATCATTCGCGGCCTTCGTCTTTTCCTTGACCTTGTCGGACGCTTCCTTGTAGGCCTTGGACTCCTTGTTGATTTCGGACGTGAGGTCGTCGGCCACGGCGCGGCGCCTCGACATCTCGGAGGTGTCGTCCCCAGCGGCCTGGACGTACTCCTCGAGCGCGTCCTTGACCTTCTGCATGGCGGTGCCGTTGCCCATGGCGCTGCTGGTCACGTCGGTGAGGTTGACGCCCATCTCCTTCATGGCCTTGGACGCGTCCTCACCGCCGATTTTCAAATTCTGGAAATGGTCGGCGATGGTCTCGGCGATGTTGCTGCTGGACTCGATGCTCGTCTTGAGCTCGTCCTGCGCCTCCTTGGCCTTCTGCTGGGCGCTGGCGAATGCGGCGAGCGCGAATCCGGCGACGGTGAGTGCGACTCCCCATGGTCCGCCGAGGAGGGTGACGATGCCAGAGAGTCCTCCGCGTAAGCCTCGGGCTGCGATTTGGGTGCGGGTGAGTCCGTCGGCCATGGCGGCGGTGTCGGTGCCTTTGATGGCGGTGGTGATGTCGGTGAAGGCGCTTTTGAGTTGTGGTCCGGCTATGGCGATGCGTTGGATGGGGTCGGCGAGCAGGCCGAAGGCTTGGGCTGCGGCGCTGGTGCTGGTGTTGAGTGGTGTGACGGCCTTGTGGAGTCCGGCGAGGATGCCGGTGAGGCTTGCTCCGAGGACGATTGCCTGTTGGACTCCGGCGGGGAGGTTGCCGAAGTCGGTGATGAGGTCGGTCAGGCCCTGGGTGAGCTTGCGGAGCGGCCCCTGCGCGCCCTCGCCGATCTTGGTCATGGCGGACTGGGTGGCGCTCTCGAGCATCTTGAGGTCGCCCTTGAGGTTGTTGGTCTTGTTGGACGCCTGCTGTGCGGCGAAACCACTGTCGGACACGGCCTTGGTCCAGTCCTCGACGCCTTGTTTGCCGGCGTCCATGATGATGCCGGCGCCTTTGATAGCGTAGCTGCCGAAGATGGTGGCTTCGGCCTGCTGGCGCTGCTGGTCGGTGAGGCTGCCGAGCTTGTCGTGCAATTGGCCGGCGAGGTTGGCCATGCCGACGAATTTTCCGCTCGCGTCGTGAGTGCTGATGCCGAGCTCTTCCATGGTGCTCTTCGCGTCGGAGGCTGGATTGGCGAGCTTCATCAACATGGAATTGAGCTGTGTGCCGGCTTCGGCGCCGACGATGCCGTTCTGGGCGAAGAGGCCGAGAACGCCGACGGTCTCCTGCAGATTCATGCCGAACGAATTCGCCATGACGCCGCAGTTGTTGAGCGCTTCGCCGAAGTCCGACACGTCGCCAACGGCCTTGTCTGCGCCGGCGGCGAGCGCGTCGGCGGTGGACGTGGCGTCCTTGCCGGACAGGTGGAACATGGTGAGCGCCTGGCTCATGTATTCGGCGGCGTTTCCGACGTCCATCTGTCCTGCGGCGGCGAGGTTGAGGGATGCGGTCAGGCCGCCGGAGAGGATGTCGCTGACACTCATGCCGGCCTTGGCCAGATCGTTGATCGCACCGGCGCTCTCGCTCGCAGTGTAGACGGTGCTCGCACCGGCCTGCAGTGCGGCCTCGCGTAATTGGCCGAGTTGCGCAGTGGTGGCGCCGGAGTTGGCCTGCACGGTGCTCATCTGCTCGTCGAAGTCGGCGGCCATCTTGATGGATGCGACGCCGAACGCGGCCACGGCCAGCCCCGCGGCGGTGATGCCCTTGGTGACGATGCCGGTCTTGCTGCCGGACTTTTCGAGTCCTCCGGCGAGCTCCTCGGTGCTTTTACCGGCCTTGGCCAGACTGGCCTCATACTGCGAGGTGTCGGCCATGAGTCGGACGACGATGTTCTTGTTGTCGGCCATTTCCCCTCCTTTTCAGTCGGTGATATGTGCGACGAGCGAGTCTCTGGCTGGACTGTCCTTGTTGGCTTTCTGCCAGCGGCGCATGGCTTCCTGCATGTGGGTGGACGCCCAACAGATGCTGGTTTCGGCGTGGAGGTTGAATTCCGCGTCGGGTGACTGGCAGATGTCTCGCGGCAATCCGCACAGTGGGCAGAGGGTCTGCTCGTATGCGGCGAGTGCGCGCATCCAGTCGCGTTCGGTCTCGTCCCATTCAGGTTCGGCCTGGTAGCCGATGATGCGGCGGTGGCTGTCGCGTTGGACGGTGATGGATGGCGTCCATCCCATCCACCGTTTGTAGCTGATGCCGAGCTGGCGGCAGAGCCGTAGGTCCTCTATCAGCCGCGGAGAACCTTCGAGGCTAGGTCGAATGCTGCTTTTGGGTCCGCGACGGTTCCGTTGAGCTCGTTGATGGCGTGCCAGAGCGGGGTAAATTGTCCGTCGGTCATCTCGCCGAACAGGGTGAGCAGGGCGTCCTTGGTGAGGTCGGCGTCGTCGACGGGCTTGCCGCCGATGGTGGCCGTCTCGACCATCTGCGGCAGTGCGGTGGCGGCGGTTCCGAACATGTCGCGGGTTCCGGCGGTGGCGCCGTTGGTGACGGTGTTGGCGGCGAGGGTCTGGGCCCATTTGCTCACGCCCATGGCGCGCAGGGTGATGACGAGTGTGCTTGCCTCGGCCTGCTTCCTCAATTCCTCGATGCGTTTGGCGGTGCGTTTGGCGGCGTTGTTGGCGCCGGCCTCGGTGACCTGTTCCGCGGTGAGTTCGCGGGCGAGCTGGTCTCCGAGCATGGCGATGCGTTCGGCGAGCTCCTGGTCGAGGATGATGTCGACCTGTTTGGTCTTGCGTGTCACTTTGAGCATGATGTTCCTTCGCTCCGTAAAAAGTCCTGTGTTGGTGTTCCTTTGCGAAGAATTTGAGAGGTTCCCGCGTCGGCGAAGGGAACAAAGTCCGACGCGGGAAGAATTGTCAGGAGACCTTCACGTTCTCGGCCCAGCCGGGGGCCTTGATGGTGAAGTTGACCTTGGAGCGCAGCACCGTGTTGGCGGCGATCGCGTCCTTGGCGCTCATGCCGATGCGGACGGCGTAGACGTTGACCACGTCGCCGCTGACGAAGGTGCGGTCGGTGTCTTTGCCGTATCGACGGACAAAATAGCCTTCCGCGCCCTCCTTGAGGGTGTCCATCGCGGCGTTCTGGTTGGCGTGCTCGGTGTTGGTGTTGTCGATGACCTCGACGGACGGGTTGCTGATCTTCTTCCTGCCTGGGTTCTCGAAGTCCATCGAGCTGTTCTCGCGCTGGTCGCTGATCGTGTCCTGGCTTGGAGAGCAGGACCAACCGCCCAATGTCACGTAGTTTGACAGGTCGGTGCCGTTGGAGATTTCGGACGCGGTCGGATGGTTGATGTCCTTGATGGACGGCACCCAGATGGTGTTGACCTTTCCGTCCGCTGGCGTGGACGGGATTTCGGTTCCCAGATTGAGGACCATATTTCGCTCCTTAAGACGAAACCCCTCGCGGCTAATGCCGAAAGGGGTTGGAAACATTGGTTTCGGTCACATGCGCGACCAGTTGAATTTGAAGGTGAGCAGGCGGCACTGGTACAGGAGCGCCGTCTCCTCGGCGGTGAGTCCAGCGGCGTAGGCGCCGGAGTCGGAGAAGAGGGTGAGACAGCCGGTGTCGAAGCCTTGCGCCACGAAACGTTTGCCGGTCAGGCCGGGGACCATGAGGTCGTCGGCGATGACGTTGACGGAATCCGCGGTGGTGCTGACGATGCGCACCTGCAGTGTGCCGATGCCGCAATGAGGGCGTTGCGTCTCTCCGACGAGGTGGCCGTTGGTGGTCACCGTCTCGATGATCCACGGCGGCTTGTCCGTCGGCTTCGGCGCTGTCTGCCGGTACACAGTCCAACCTTTGGCCGGCTGCGGGATGTGGTCGAGGATGGTGCCGGTCAGGGTCATGATCGAGGTCATGCGAATCCCTCCGTCCCCGCCTGCGCCACATGCCTTGCAAGCGACGGCAATTCCTCTTCGGCGTGTTCGTAGAAGCGGTGGCTTCCACCGCCCTTGGCGGTGCCGAAGAAGGCGATGTTGGCCAGACTGCCCGCACCGCCCTTTGTAGGGCTGATGTCGGCGGCGATGCCCGACGCTCCGACGGTCTGCATCGTGTAATGGATGCCGATGCGCCGGAAGGCGGCGTTCCTGGACGTTTTCAGATCGCCCTCGATGCTTTCCTTGACGTTCTGCGCGCCCTTCTTCACTGCGGCGGACACCAATGCACGACGCACGGTGGCACCGCCTGCGAGAGTGGTTCCGAAGGCTTTCAGCTGGCTCGCGTCCACGTTCACAAGACTCATGCGTCCTCCTTCACATTCCAGCGGCAGGCGGTGACATGGCTCTTCTCCGATTGCGGGGAGACGAGCCGGAACCGTCGGCCGGAAAGCAGCGGATTCGCGGAATCCGTGACCTCCACCACGTCACCGGCACGCAGGCCGGACGTGTCGTAAGGGAAATGCACATACAGCGACCAGACGAGACTTACAGCGCCCATGGCCTGCGCCGCACTACCCTCCGTCTGCTCGCTGGCGAGACCGCCCGAGGTCTGCACCTTGCACTTGCCTTTGTACACCTGCTCCGTGCCGGTGTTCGGCAGTCCCGTGTCCGGATCCGTGGTGGACTCGTCAGGTCGGGTTACCGTGCACCGGTCGGTCATGAGACTCTCCGCGTCACGACGGGCCTTGGAGAGGAATGATGCGCTGATTCTCATCGGAACACCCCTATCGAAGAGACGTTCGCGCCGAAGCGGTTGCGCAGGCTGCGCTTGGTCGCTTCCGGCAGTTCGGTCACGTCGATTTGGGCGGCATCGCCTTGCGCGTATCCGACCTGTGCGTCGTCGACGCGTTCGTAGCTGACGCCGGCGTGGGCGCCGGGGCCTCCGTCCTCGAGCTGGTGGAGTCCGGCTGCGACGTACGAGCAGACCAGTCTGACAATATCGGCGGGTATCGGATTCCAGCCACCCGTGAAGGTGACGGTCACGACCGACGGGATGCGTCCGAAGGGGCTCCACGGCTCTTCGCGGTAGAGTGCGGATCCGAGGAGCCGCCAGTCGTCGACGGTCTTGCCGTCGATGAGCACCTTGGAGACGCTTCTGACGGCCTTGCATGGCAGGTCGAGTTTCCTGGACTGCTCTCCGGGGATATCGACGGTCCATTCGCCGATGGTGATCGGACAGCCGGCGGCCGAGCGGACGGCATCGGAGACCGAGTCGAGCAGACTGGTTGCCGTCTGCTCATCGATCACTTCGATGCCGTTGCTTTTCAGGTCGTCCAAAGTGGCCAGTGCAGTCATTTCAGCCTCCGATCATCGGACTCGACTACTTGCCGCTCTTCTTGCCTGCAGCAGCATCCTCTTCACCGTCGCTGTCTCCGGTGGTACCGCTCACGACAGGGGTCTGCGCATCCTGCAGGGAACGACCGGTGGCGGTGGAGAGGTTCAGGGTAATCTTGGTCAGGCACTCGGGGCGGATGACCTTGGCGCCGTACAGGTCGAGGCCGCGCACCATATCGGCGAAGTCGGTCTGCATGCGCATAGCCTCGACGTTGCTGACCTGCTGCGCGAAGGTGACGGCAGCGTTCGTGCCTGCGAGAATGGACTGCGTGTCCGGGCTGGCGGACTTGTGCGGCACATTGTTGGACTTCACGACAGTGAAGCCGCGCACCTGGCCGACCACGCCGTTGAGCAGCGTATTATGGCCCGCTTCGGTGCCTTCGATGAAGCGGGAGTCCTGCAGCAGGAGCGCGTAGAAGTCGGGGCTGACGACGAGCCAGCGTCCCTCGTCAGGCACGTTCTGCACATCAAGCTTCCGTCCGGCTTCCACGACGGCGAGATACGCGTCGGCGGGGGTGCCGACGTCCACGGTCTTCGCCGGCGTGCTGACGGCAGTGTCCATGAGATTAGAGATGTAGTTCTCCACGTTCTTCATCATGTTGTAGGCGGCGGAATTGGTGAACTTTCCAGTCATGTCCGCCTTGGCCTGAGCCTTGTCGAGGTCGTTGACCTTGAAGGCGAAATAGTCGGACTGATTGATTTCAAGAACGGCTGCTTCCTTGTCATTGACATCGTCGACGGTGATCGCCTGGCCGCGGACGTACTTGCGCACGGTCACGTCGTCGTATCCGGTGATGTGCACGGTGTCACCGGCCTCACGGATGTCGCCCTCGTAATCGCGGTTGCACAGGCTCGGGAAGACGAGCTTCGCGCGCAGGGCTTCGAGGATGGCGGCGGACCATACCTCGGGGATGAAATTGGTGATTGCCATTGCTGGTGGCCTCCTTACTTGCTGCGGCCTGCGAGCAGGTCATCCAGACGGCCCTTGCGGCGCGCCTCCTCGATCTGCTTCGGGGTCATGTTCTTCAGATCGTCCCTGGTAAGCTGTCCCGCCTGATGATCGCCATCACGGGCGCCTGACGGTGGGATGATTCCCGCCAGGCCAGCCTTGTTCCCGCCTTGCGCGAGATACGGGTGTGCCGTGACCAGATCGTCGATTTTCTTGGAAATCGCCTTCTGGTCGTATCCTCCCTGATCGTCCGCGGTCAGGTCGGAGAAATCGATGAGCTTCAATGCGTCGCCCGGATTGATGAGCTTGCCGGTGGCCGCGGCGGTGACGTTCGCCTGGAGCACCTGCTTCTGCAGTCCGGCTATCGTGGCCTGCGCGGATTCGAATTCCTTGCCGCGCTTCTCCCAGTCAGCGACCTGCTTCTCCAGGTCGTCCACGCGGTCGGCCTTCTCGTAGGCGGTCTTGAGCTTCGCCTCGAGGTCGTTGTTGACCTTTTTCTGGCCTAGGAACTTGTCGTGCCAGTCGACGGGTGGCTCCTGCGCGCCCGGATCGTTGGTGTTCGGATCCTGCTGTTGTCCATCGGACATAGTGTTTCCTTTCATTCGGTGTATTTTTCGCCGTTGCTGGAAAGCCAGCGGCGATACGAGTTCTCGGCCTTCGCCAGCACGTCAGGCGTGACCGGTTTGCCGGGCTGGTAGGGATTGTGGCCGTCCAATGCGGCCTCGTAGCGGAGCCGCGCATTGAGCAGACGCTTCTGCGCCGCGGTCAGCTCCTCATGCCGTCCCTGGCGGTATCCGTTGTCGTGCAGCCATTGGCTGCGGCGAAGCTCCGGCACCCGCTCACGCCACTTGTCGGGCAGGATGTATCCCTCGCGTTTCAGCAGCTCAATGGTCTGCTCGCGCGGCAGGTTGAAGCTGTAGATGCCCTCCGGCGTGAGCCTGCGCCTCTGGCGTTGGCCGTATTCGTATTTGCGGATCATGCGGCTCCACCCGTAGCGGCTGGTGCCTTCGGACGTGGCCATGCCGATGTTGCCGCGTCCGACCGGCCGCATGCCTCGATGCGCGTTGACGACCTGGTAGATGTCGGCGCCGTCCCTGATGGCCTGCGCGTCGGCATGCCCGAAGACCTTGTCCTGCTCCTCTTCGCTCATGTTGTTGAAGCGGTCCATCGGCGATGTGATCCAGCCTTGTTTCTCGGCCTTTTCCTTGCCTTTGCAGGGTATGGTGCGGCCGTGGCATTTCGGATGACGAAGGAAGTCGTTGTTGTGCCGGAAGTATTTTCCGGCGAGGATGGCGCATCTTGGGCAACAGTCGGGTGATTCGACTCGCACATAGCCGACGCCGGAACGTTGCGTGATGCTGACGCCCATCGCGCTGATTGACGTGTCCTCGAGGGCCTGCATGGCCATCTGGCGAAGCGTCGCACGACCTGCCATCATGGCATCGGATTCGCCCATGCCTGACTTGATGGCCGACAAAGTGCGCGTCACCGGGATATCGAAATATGATTCGAGGTCGATGCCGCTCGGCGCGAAACCCGTCCCGAAGGCGAGGGGATTCGCAATACCGTCAGGGCGCACGTAGTCGCCCTGTTCGGCGAGCATCAACGTGGACGAGTCCATCGCATCGCTCGCGGCGCGGGTCTGCAGTGTGGCGAAGAGCGTAAGGAAATCGGCGTTTGTCCGATTCCAGCTGTCACGCACCCGCCTCGGATCCACGCCCTTCCACGTTTTGTCCGCCGCCCTCACGGCCAGCAGGCACAGTCTGGCCAGAGTGTGCCGACTGTCCGACAGGCTCTCCAGCGTCACCGTCATCAGATGCACCTCCGACCTGCAGGCTGCGGGCTATCTCCGCCATCTCCGGATCGTGATTCTCGTCGTCCACCATGCGCATGATGCGCTTGATGTCCTCCGGACTCTGACCCATCTGCTCGGCGATCCACTGCAACGGGTATCCGAGCTTCTTGTATTTGAGCATCGCGTCGGCCATGAGGGCCTCGGACCGGTATTGCGGTGTGGCGAACACGACCTTTGAATCCTCGAGGATGCGGGCTGATTCCTCATCGTCCTCGAGCATCATGGCCATCACGCACAATTCGCGCACCGGCTGACGCATGAAGCTGATGCGCTCCAATGTCTTCGACACGAGGCCGGCTTCGGCGACCTCGTAGCCGGTGGCCGGCACCTCCGCATTCGTCAGCAGGTAGTGGCCGGGCGTGCGTGTCTCGGCCGCGATGTGCTCGACGGCCTTCTGGATGATCGGCAGGAAAGCCTGCAGGTTGCTGGCTGTCCATTCGCCGATCGACACGTTGTCGCCGGTGATCTGCATGATGCGCTCCATGACCTGCTTGTCGAGGTTCACGGGGCGTTCACCGACCTGCTCTCCGGTCGCCTTGTCGAAGACCGGCTCGGACAGGGAGTCGCCGCCGAGTATCACCCTCGCAGGCATGGACGCGAAGTCCAGGGCGTTGAGCGTGTAGGCCCAGCAGACGTTGACGGCGTCCTGCATCGATTCGACCTGCTCCACATCACTGATCGGCAGGTCGTCCAGGAGCATCTGATTGCGGAATTCGACCAGCGGAACTCGGCCGAGAGGATTCTCGCGCGCCGAATCCGGCACGAACCGCCAGCCCTCCACGCCGGGCGGCAGACGGTTACGCTCGTCGTCCCCGCCTGCACGCACGCGCACCACGTCGAAGACCATGTCCGGCAGCAGCAGCGTGCCGAACTCGTGCTCCTCGTCGTATCGGACCAGGAGGCCGGCGTCGACCTCGCCGGTGAGCGGATCATAGTGCACTGCCGCGCTGTCCGGATGCTCGAAGCTGATGCGCGCCCTGCCGTCCGGCATCGACGTGACCAGGCCGAAAGCACGTCCGGTCGTGGTCATCATCAGCGCGCTCTCCTGCAGCTTGCGGTCGCAGTCGTTGCGCTCCCACACGCGCATCACGTGCGAATCCAATTCGCGGTCGTCATATGGGATGAAGCCCTTGAAGTGGATGCGTTCGACCGGCGCCTGCGCCACAGGCAGACACCAGTTGTCGGCGAAGCCGGAAAACCTATCCGCCATGTAGCGTTTGAATTCGTCGGATGCGAATTTCAGTGTGCCGCGCTTGCCGCGCACGTAATCCGTGTGCTTCCTGATGTCCGGCCGACGGTTCTCGATCTTCAGGGCGAGCAGGTTCGCCATGCGATTCACGTCATCGGCGGTACGAATCATTTAGAACCCCCTCGTAGTAGAACCAGTCAGCAGGTACGCCTTGCGTTTCCTGCCCCAACCGGCGGCGCGTGCATCACATGCCGCCTCGTGCGCCAGCACGCACGTCACCGCCGCATCGATTTTCCGCGTCTGCTTCGGCTTGCCCAGCCCGTAGCGTTCGCCGGATTTGGCGAAGCGTCTTGCGTTGCGCATGTGCGTGATGGTGATCGGGCACCCGTCCTGTGTGATCGCGTGATGCTGCAGGTCGGATTCGAAGCGTTTCAATGCCTCCCATACGGCGGTGATGCGGCTGGAGCCGCTCATCGCCCAGGGAATGAACTTCTTTGGGCCGTATCTCGTGTCCCACGCCTCGATCTGCGATTCCCACGACACCTCGTCGCGGAAACCGGGGTCGCAGTAGGCGCGGATAACCTTGTATCGGTCGTTGAGCTCGTCCATGGCGGCATTGACCTCGCTGCGCGGGATGCGGCCGCCCCACGTCTTCGGATTCCAGATCGTCGGACGGCGATCCTCGCCGTACCGTGGCGTGAAGATGAAACCCTCGCGCGTCTCGGCCTTGATGCATGTCCAGTCGTCGTTCTCGGAGCCGTCGAAGCCGAGGCACACTTCGGTGCCTTTTGGCGGGTTCTCAAGCCAAAGCTCATGCTCGGACATGCTAGTATCCCATGTTCCTCAAGACCGATTTCGACAAACTCTTCTGCGAGCGCTGGTAGTTCTGGTTTGTGATCTCCCTTGTCGTCGCTTCGCCGAAGGAATTGACGAATGCGCGGCTTGTGCCGCTTGATTTTGGTTGGCGTCGGATCTGTTCGTCGGAGATTCTGTCGCGCTGTGCTCTGGCGGTGTGGAATGCCTTGGAAGCCGCTTGGTATTTGTCGTAGTTCGCCTTGGTTGCCTCCGGGAACACGCTTTCCGGCATGCGCTGGTTGTATTGCGTGGCTCCGTGCGCGGTTCTCTGCATGATTTCCGATGCGGTGTCCATGCGGTTTCCCGCGTCGCGCATCATCTTGGTGAGATCCGAGTCGCTTACGGATGAGAGGTCAGTGGCAGAGCCTCCCCCTCCGCCGCCATGTCCGCCACGGCCTGCGCCCGAGCTTGATCCTCTTCCGCCCATTTTTTCATCCTTTCCACATTGCTGTTTTCGAATGCGACAACTTCGGTGGCGCCGAAGTCGAAAAACGGAATGGCATCTCCGTAGAGGAGAATCTTTTCCGGTTCAAGCCTGTCGATCGCGTACCGCATGCCGAGCCGCCAATAGAGCTCTGCCGTCGGATTGTCATTCACTCCGACAGTGCTTACCGCGACGGTGGAGTTGTTTGGAATGCCTGAAAAGCAGTAAGAGAACGATTCTGGGCCAGCCCATTGAAGCGTTGGGATGACTTTCAGCCCGCAGGACTGCCAGTATGCTCCGATCAGACGGCTTCGGAAGACGTTATAGATCTTCATCGCTTCCGGCATGTCCATGTATGTGCTGAAATCAGGCGTCAGCACACACTGGAAGCGTTTGAGCGGCGCGATGTATCTGTCCGGCTGGTTCCAGACTCTCTGGAACTGATAGTCATCGATGAAGAAATGGATTCCGCAATGCTTGACTGTCTTTTTGCCGGTCGCGTAATTGAAGCCCATCAACGTGTCAGGGGTGGTGACGTCCTGTTTTGCAAGCATTGGCATGTCGTATCTGCCAACCGTCCGCACCTTTTGCAGCAGCGGAAGATTGTATTGCCTCATCGTCCGCATCCTTGATTTGTTGAGTGGTCTATTGTCCCGCATAGCAGCTCTCCCATAGTCCGTCCTCGAGCCATGCGCCGCCTCCCTGCACCATTCGGTTGCCGAAAAAGCGCTCGGCCTGTGCCGGGTCCTTCTCCATGAGCGCCTCGGCCTCCGCTTCGACGGAGTCCAAGGGCACCCAGGGACTGCCGGCGTAGACCCATTCGAGGATCTTGCGGCGTTCGCGCCGGTTGTTGAAGCTGTATGGCGTACCGTCCTTGTGTCGCAAATCGGGATTCAGGTCGGGGTTGCGGTAGAAGATCCACACGTCCTTGCTGGCCGATTCGAACTGCTGTTGGGCGTACGAGTTCTCGCCGGGGTCGTAGGCGTTGGTCCAGAAGTGCGTCCTACCGCCCATGCCGGCGGCGCCACGGCGTTGGGTGTCGGCCACGTCGAGCATGCCGTTCGACTTGGTGTACAAACCGGCCTCGTCCTGTTCGGCGTCCGAGATCGGGTTGCCCAGACGGCTGGTGGCCGAGGCGGTGACCACGTCGATGCGGTCGAGGTCGAGATCGTCATCATCCAAGTTGATTCCGGGGCGCAGGATGCGGATGAAGCCCTCGCGCACCTTGAGCAGCCGCTTCAATGGTCCGAGCCGGATCATCGCGACGAGTGGACGGTAGGCGTTGCGCACCTGGTCCTCGGAGTTCGCGGTCAGCTGGATGAGGGGCGACGGGTGGCGCATGCCCTTCGGCTCGCCCGGATTGTAGTGGTAGACCCATCCGCAGGGGCAGCCGTTGTCGGAGCAGCGGTACACGTCGCCGGGCTTCGCCCATCCGGCAAACACGACGGGGCCGCAGGCCTCGAGGATGGCGCATGACGCCTCGGTCGGCCCCTTGCCTGTCTTCTGTGGGCCGATGCAGCCGGTCAGACGATATTGAAAAGCTTGGTTGAGGACGAGCGGATTGTCTACCGTGACCTCCTCGGGGGGCACGAATTCCGCGTCCTCGCGCACCCTCCAGCGGTGTGCGGCGTACCAGAACTGCCAATCTGACCAGCAGAAGGGCTTGCCGCGGAGGATTCCGTCTGGCTGGCGCACGTGCCGCCGCACCCAGGCGTCCTGCAGGTCGGCGAGGGTCGGGAAGTCGATGATCCAGTCGTCGGCCATGTCACGCCCTCAGGCGTCGTGGGAACTGGACGATCTTGGTGTCCATGCCGCTGGCGGCGGCCTCCGCGTCCGTGGCGGGCACCTCGTGGGCGGCCATGTCGACGTTGTCCTCGGAGATCTTCCAGCCGAGCGCCTGTAATCCGGCCTCGGACAGGCCGATGCGGTCCTCGAGCCGAATCTTGATCGCCACGTCCGCGGCCTTCGCCGTCGGACTCTCGCAGGTGACGCATTCGCGGACATATGATGCGATCTGGTAATGCAAGTATTTCAGTTGCGGCTGTTTCCATGCGCGCGCCTGCGGCAGACGCCACAGCTGTTTCCACAGTTCGGCCTCCCGGTCGTTCCAGGATTCCGAACCGGCGGTGTCCTCGACCCATTCCTGCGAGTCCTTGTCGAAATAGCGGATCACGTAAGGCGGCAGCGGGAATTTCGGCGGCCTGCCCTTGTATTCGGTGTTCGGCAGGCTGCGCAGGGTGTATCCCCTGCGTTCGCTCGCACCGCTCGACGGATCCGGCATCGGACCGGATCTGACGCGTTTTCCTCCTCTTGGCATGTCTCCTCCATCGTCGGACGGTCTCGCGCCGTTCCTTCGCTGCGGGCGGCCGGGCCTTTCGCCCGCCCCCTCTGAAACTTTTGAACCCTCCGCACCTCGGAGACAGCTCTCCGGCGGTTCCGGCCGCCAATCCGTTAGGGGGTACCCCCGTGGGTGTTTCGCCGGTTTGTTTTCGTTGATTTTCCAACGTTTTCCAATACCGCGCGTTCGTCTTCGCGGCGGGCCGCGAACCGAATTGAAAAAGACTTGATCGCTTTTCGTTTTCCGCTTCGCCTCACGCTTGCGGCGCGCGCCGGACGTCGTCGGCTTGGCTCGACGTACCGCATGCGCGCAGCAGATGAGATGAATCAGCGAAGGCTTCGACCGTTGAAGCCTGAAGGTTTCGTCCTTGCGGTCTTGCTGTCGTGGCAGCGCTTGCACAGGCCGCGCATGCGTTGCGGGTCGTTGGGGTCCAGTCCGGCTTCGACGAGTTCGACGCGTTCGAGCGGCCAATGGTCGGCTATGGTGCTGGGGGCGCCGCACAGGCCATGGTGCCTGCCGCATCCGTCAGGCCCGTCACCAGGGCAGACGCATCGCGGGTCCCTCGCCAGCACACGGGCCCGTGCGAGACGATGCGCCTTCGAGGTGTATGGATTGCGGCCGCGCGAGCGGCGCTTGTCCTTGGCTTTCCTGCACTCGTCACACAGTGAGCCGGAGGAGACCAGGTGCGGGCAGCCGGAGGTGGAGCATACCTTGTACATCAAATCCCCCATCGGAGGCCCGGCATGTCTGGGGTACGTCTCCCGCGAAGGTCCCCCAGCTGGCCACCCCCGATTCATGGGCTGCCGACGCGACGGGTGTCGCCGCCATGGTCGACGTCCTTCGGTGCGACGGCTCCAAGGGTTGCTAGTGGCTCCACGCCGGACAGCAACGATTATAAGCATTGGTAAAAGAAAAGCACCAGACCCTTCGGGCATGGTGCAAGTTCTCTTACAGATTACATGGACTCACCCTCTTGCGCAAGCCGCGTGTCGACCAGCTCGGCCTGATTGAATTCCCACACGCCACGGCCCAACCTGCACGCCTTCGGCAGACGACCACGCGCCAGCCAGTTGGACACCTGCTTGCGAGTGGTGCGCAAGCCCGCACGGTCGGTCAGCCAGTCGGCCGCCTCGGCGGGCGAACACGTCATAACCGCCTGTCCAGCCTCCCCCAGCCTGCCGGACACCAGCATGTCCAAGTCCAAACGCTCGCCACACTCAGGACACCAGCCATCACGCATGCCCTGCGGCACGGCCAGCGACGTCGAACAGTCAGGACATTGCACAATGGTCACCCTGCCGTCCGAAGGCGTGGAAAGCCGGTCAATGCGCCTGAGCATCCTATCCAGCCGATCGGCCAGCTCGCCCGCGGACGGAGAACACACCACACGCGACCACGACCTGCACACCGCCCGATACGCCGGCCGCCACCCCTCGACCGGCAGCAGCATCCACTTCAAATCCACGCAACCAGCAAGGCGGAGCATCAAACGGGCCGCCTCCTCATACACCTCCAACCAATGCACGCTCACCGGCAGACCGACCGAACCTCCACGAACGCCACCACAGCGCTCGCCGATATGGGCCTTGCGTTCGGCGAGCGCGCGGAGTTCGGGGATGGTTTTGGCGAGACTGGCGATTTGTCGTCGCATGTGTTTGGCGCAGGTTTTGCAGAGGGTGGTTTGTGCTGGTTCGCCGCATTGTTGGCATTGACTGGTCATGGTTCCCGCTTTCCGGCTAGAATGGTGGTTGGTTTCTTGGAGGTTCCGTCCGGCTTGGCGGGGCCTCTCTTTTTATTCGCCTTGCTGGGCAATCTTGCTGATGAGCATGCGGCTGATGTTGTTCTCCTCGTCTCGCTGGTCGGCCTGATCGAGCACGTCGGCCGAGTCCTGCATCAGGTGCGCCTGTTTGAGTGCTTTGGATGCTTGGATGGTGGCCATGGTGAGCGCGTGGCTGATCTGGATGTCCTCGCTGCCGCTGAGTGTTTGGAGGCCGGCGAGCGCTTCGCTGATGTGTTTCTGCAGTGCGATGGCCTGGCGGCGGATGGTTTCGGCTGCGTTGAGACGGTTTACGCTTTTGTCGATGTCGTTGCTCATTGCTTTTGCTCCTTTGTTGGTTCGTTCGTGGGATCGGCTGGCAGGCTGCCGACTTCGGCAAGGGCTTGGCCAAGCTGGCGCATCGGGCCGGCGAGCGTGTCCGGCAGGGCGGTAACGGCCTGGACGAAGGAGCGGATACGGTCGGCCGTGTCGATGCGCTGCTCGCCGAGGCTGATGCGCTCAATGCCGGCCCGACGGCGGAGGATGAGCGCGTATTCGTCCATGACGTCGAGCTGACGGGACAGCAGGCTGATCGGACAGACGGGCTCGAAGTCAAGCGTGCCGTCCGCGTACCGCTGCAGCATGTCCCTGAGCCTGCCGGCACGAGCGGTCAACTCCCGGTATTCGACACGCATACGGTCCTTGTAGCCGGAGGCCTTGGCGCTCGCAGGTTTCGCTTGGTCGGCGGCCGTGAGCACTTCGATGGCCTGACGGAGGCATCCTTGGCGGATCCATTCCGGTGCGGTCAACCATTCCTCGTGGATGATCTCGGTGGAGTCCTTGCGCAGCGCCAATCTGAGTCCGAACAGGCGTTCGGCCGCAGCTTCGGTTCTCGCGTCGATAGGCGGGAGTGGCGGTTCCAGTGTTTCCTCGCTCATTTCGATTCCTTCCTCTGTTGATTGTGCATGGCCTTCCGGGTCTTGTGCCGCGGCAGCCACACCACCCATCCGGGCAGTTCGGTCCAGATGGTCAGATGCGAGGACGCGGCGTACAGCTTCCACCACCTGCCACAGATGACGCAATGCTCTATCCTCCTGCGCAGGCTGACCTCGTATTGCGACGGACCGATGCCATTGCTCGCGCAAATGAACATCCCGACCGCACTCCGGCACGCATGTGGCGAGCGCCGTTTGTTACGACTGATGCTGTTCATCATTCCGCCTCCTTCTCAAGGATGTAGACGATTGTCGGCGGGGATGATGGCTCATAGCATGTGTTCGGCCCCACCTCGTACTCGCCTTTGCCGCCGAGTCCCGGCAACACGTCGGTGCGCATCACGCTCCATCCGTCGGAAAGCAGACCGGCGAGCGCTTCCGTATTCTGCAGCTTCATCGTGTACACGTTTCCGCTTGCCGCGTACATAACCGGCACTACCTTAAATTTCCTACTCACCGCTCCGTCTCCTTCTGCTCGTCCAACCACTTCTCGAAAAGCCGGTAAATGTCCAGCGAGATGGTTTTGACCGGCTGGAATTTGAGCCGTCGCATGCAGTCGGCGCACACCTCGGTGAATGTCTTCGCCTGACCGCCATAGATGAGGCCCACGGAATAGACAGGACTCGAACACCACCGGCCGCACAAATCGCAGGTGTGCATATCCTGCGTGACCAGCTCGTCACGCTGTGGCAGGAACGGATTCCCCGCACCCCTTTCATCCACGGCTGCGGCGAGCGCCTTCCTGATCTCATCCCTGGCGTAGAGGAAGGCGTTGTGTCGGGTCTGGGCGTAGCTGCCGAAGGGGGTATTGCCGTCCCTTGTCGCGGCGCGGACGGCTTCGAGTTCCTGGTCGATGAGTTTGTTGAGCACGCCGATGGCGATGTCTGCTTCACTGTCTTTCATTGTTGTTCCTTTTCCTTGTCATGTTCCGCCGACCATCTGAGCAGGGCGTTGACGGCGAGTTCGCACGCCTGCCGTTCCTCGTCGTCTTCCGGAGCGATGCATACGGCGCCGCATTGCGACCAGATTTTCACTGTGGTTCCTTGTCCGCGCCGCTCACGTGATCCCAGTCGCAGGACAGGCCGCCTTGCTTCTCCCATGCGTAGACGACACAGTCCACTTTTCGCGTGTCCTGCAATGTGATGACGCATTCGTAGAAGCCGTGGGTGGTGCCTCCGTCGGTGCATTGCGAGTCGATGGGTTTGACCGCATGCGCCGGCGTGGATGCTTTGGCCATGCCGCCGCATCCGGCGAGCGCCGTGCAGAGGGCGAGGGTGATGGTGGTAAGGGCGGCGCAGATGGTGTTTCTCATTGTTCGTTCCTTTGATAGTGGCTGGCGTGGTAGTTCCAGAGGCGGATGGCTTTGTTGAGGCTTCTGCCGTCGACGTGGAGGATGCATTTGTGCCGGCAGTTGGGGCAGATGCAGCCGTAGATGGTGTTGTCCGGTTTGCGGGTTCGGAGGTTGTAGATGGTGCCGAGGGTCAGGATGAGCGGCTGTGACTGGCGGCATGCCGGGCAGGGTGCGGGTCTGCGCCATTTGCGTGGGTTGGTGGCTATTCTGACGGTGTGCATTTCATTCCTTTCCGTAGATGGCGAGGCTTCGTATGCCGTCGCCCATGCTGTTGGAACATGTGTTCGGATCGTGGTCGATGATGTCGTTTCCGATGCCCTGGAAGCGGAGGCTGGCGGTGCCGTCCGGATGTCGGATGAGTTCGAGCCGGCCGTCGATGATGACGTCCTGGTCTGTTTGGGCGATGCAGCGGCGGCCGATCAGGATGGCCGGGTCGGCCGACCGCCATTTATGCAGCGGGACGTTGACGCTCACCGCGGCTCCTCGCCTTCGTTTCCGCCTTGGGCGTCCTTTCCGGCCGCGTCGTAGCCTTCGTCGTACACGTCGTCGAGCAGGTTCTGGAATTCGGGAGAGGCGAAGAACGTTCTGATGGCGTCCTTGGCAACGCGCCTCCATGGCTCTTTGCCCTCCGTGGCCATCTCGTTCCATGGGCGTGGATGGCGGTGGCCGTTGCGATGCCAGCGCAGGTAGATGGCCTTGGCCACCTTGTTCTGCGTCTCCAGACCGATCGGTATGTTCTCCTGGTCTGCCATGATGGCTCCTTTCAGTATGTTTCCGGCGGGTCCGGCGCGGTACGGTCCGCAATGATGTAGGCGGCGAGCGCGACGTATAGGGTGAGGATGATGAGCACGGCGTGCAGGGCGAGCCATTGGATGGGAATCCAGTAGTGGAGGCCGTAGCCGATGATCGGCCGGATGATGGCGTGCGGCACGAGCAGCAGCGCCGTGAAGGTGAACAATGTGGCGAACCAGTCGCCGACGCGGCCGGAGATACGGTTGATGGTCTGTTTCATTCCGAGGTTCCTTTCATAGTTGGTTTGGTACGGCTCATGGCCTGTTGGCCATTCAGCCGATCAGGATGGCGGCGCATAGGAGGATCACTGCCGAGATGCATGCTCATCACCTTGCTGCTTCCGTGGCGACGTATCGGACCGGATGGGCGGCCAGGTGGCGGATGATGTCCGCGTATTGGCGGATGTCGCGGTCGAGGCATGTGCTGGTGCGGTGGGCGCTGGCTGCAGGCGTCTCCTCTTCCGGTTTCACGTCCCAGCCGGCGGCTTCGAGACTGTCGCGGAGGGTGGCCATGTCGATGCGGTGGTAGTGCAGCGGGAGGTTCGGGCAGAGTCGGCCGATGAAGTCGAGGTCGAACTGCGGGTTGCTGCCTGCCGGATGGAGGATGAACGATTGCGCGAGGCTGTCGACGTATTCCTCGAGCGCGTTCGCCGTCGCCGCTTCCGTATATCCGGCGTCGAGTGCGCCTTCGAGCAGTCCGTTGGCGCAGTGCATGCGCCACGCCTCGAGGTTCCCGTCCGTAATGGACGCCTTGCGGCCTTTCAGTCCGATGACGCGGCGGAAACCTCCGACGCACCGCACGCCTCTCATGTCGGTGCAACGCATTTCCACCTCGAGGATCCTGTCATGGTCCGGGTCGAGCCCCGTGGTCTCCACGTCCATCCACAGCAGCATGTCGGGCTTGTCAATGGTCATTCCGTTTCCCTCCTGTCGATGTCGAGTGTGGCGACCTCCATGGCTGTCAGACGGGTCGCGGTGCCGTCCTGGTTGAGGCGGAGCCATATCCCCTGCCAGTCGCGCACCGGGGTGGTGCGCGGATCCCTGCCGAACGGGACTATCAGCCCGAGGCGTTCGGCCTCCTTCACATGCTGATGGACCCACCCATGGCAGCCGGTCGTGCCCGAACCGCACAACTCGACGATGTTGGCCGGACTGTGTCTCACATCCGGATCCGCCGCCCGCCGCAGCTGACGGTGATGGCCGGAACGTCCGGGCCAGCATGACGGGTCGTGGATGTTCGTTCCACAGCGCAGGCAATGCCATCCCTGACGTTCCAAGGCGGCACGCTTCGAATCGGCAAACTCACTCACAACGCACCTCCTCCTGCATCAGGCCGTCAACCAACACCAAACACGAAGTGCAATTGGCCCTCAACCCGGCCGCCAACGCCACGATGCCGTCATCCGCCCTGCCACCGGCGAGCGCTCGCAGTTCGATTGTGCTGGCGGTCTGGGCGGTGTCGGTGAGGAGGCGGCTGAGTTTGTCGAGTTGTTTCCTGGTCATTGGTTGTTCTCCTCGTCTTCTTCGTTTTCGTCGGAGTCGGCTTCGGTGATGGCGGCGGCGAGCTGGTCGAGGTGGCTGGTTTCGTCGTCGGCGGGCGTGTAGCCGAGGTCTTGGAGGATCTGGTAGTAGCCGGGGATGCGTCTGCTGATGTCGTTGACGGTGGTCCAGTCGGTCGGATCGATGAACCATTCGAAACGTGCGGCGAGGATGGATGCTGCTTCCAATGGCCAGTCGTCGGTCTGCAGGCTGATGCGGGCGGCTGTCGGGGCGTCTTCGGCTGTGATGCCGGTGATCTTCTCGTATTCCTCGCGGCTTCCGGTGTGGTCGTTCCAGTTGGTGAGGGCGTCGGTGAAGCCGCCTGGGAATGGGTCGATGATCTGCAGGAGTCCGAGACGGGCCGTGGTTTCGACGAGCTTGGCGCGTTTGATGCCGTGGAGATGGCCGTGGAGCCATGCCATGCGCTTGTCTGCTGATGCGGCGGCGTATTCCTCGAGCGCGTGCCTGCGGGCGTCGCGTTCGGCTTGTTCGGCGGCCCGTTGTGCTTCCTTTTCGGCGTCGGCGGTCTTGTCGCGGCGGGTCCAGAGGTAGACCTGCTGCGAGACCGTGTGGATGGATACGGCTGCGGGGTTCTGTTCGCGGATCTTCTCGATGGCTTCTTCGGGGGTGCCGGTGGACGGGAACATGCAGCCGAGGTAGCGCCATTCCGGGTCGCTGTAGGGCTTTTCGGGGTCGGGGATGAGGTTGATGCCGTTGTCGGGCTCCCCGAGGAGCGCGGCGACCGATTCGATCCATTGCCGGTCGCGGTCGTCGCGTTCGATGCGGCTGAGGGTGTAGTCGAAGTTCGAGGTGCCCGCCGCCTGCGCGAGGCGCTTCTGCAGATCCGGACGGCCGTCATATCGCGCTATGGCCACGAGCTGGCCGATGGTGAGCTGGCTGAAATCGTCGCGGGTCGCTCTGACCTCGTTGTCGATGCTGGCGGCCTTGGCCCTGTCTCGCACGTAGTCGGCGCTTCGGCCGAGCTGGTGGGCGACGCCGGCGGTGGTGGCTCCGAGGCCGAGCATTCCCTGGATGGCGTCGGCCTCCTCCATCGTCGTGAGCTGTTCTCGCTGGCAGTTCTCGGTGACCATGGCCTCGAGCTGCTGCAACGGGTCGAGGTCAAGCACGAAACACGGCACGGCTCCGGTGCCGGCCTGCTTGCACGCGGCGAGCCTGCGATGGCCGGCGATGACACGATAACGCTGGCCGTGGGGCACGACGGAGAGCGGCGAGAGGAGCCCGTTGGCCTTGATGCTGGCCGCTAAGTCGGTCACGTCGCCGATCTGCTTGCGTGGATTGTCCGGGTGCGGGTCGATGAGGCTCGTGTTGATGAGCTTGATCTGGTTGGTTTGGTAGTTGCTCATTGCTTCTCCTTGCTGGTTTCTTGTTGGTTGTTGAGTTCGTCGGCACATGCCTGGCATGCGAGATACCACTTGGACGGTTTGCCTTCCCGGAGGCTGCCGGTGTGGTCGTATGCGTCCTCATGTGGATCCATGAGCTGGTGGACGTGTTCGCAGTTCCAGGTGTGCTTGTGCTGGCGTGTGGGTGTGATGGGTTCGGGCGCCCATGTCTCCCATTGGTCGCGGAGCCATGTGTTGAGCCGTGGGATGTGGCCGGAGCGGATTTGGCCGTCGTTGACGGCGCGCTTGTAGCGGCGGAGCGCGGTCTGGAGCCGGGTCAGTTCGACGGGGTTTCCGGCGATGGCCGCGTACAGGCTTCGTGCTTCGGTTTCGGTCTTGCGGCCTTTCGCGCCGACGGATCCGGGATAGGCTTCGGCGAAACGGTCGAAGCCGGCGTCCGGCGTATCGGTTTGCTTCGAGATGCTGGCGGGAGGGGTCGGAGAGGGTATATCGGTATCGGTATCGGTTTTATGCCATGTTTTTGCTTGGCTGTCCTCTAGCAAGTTGCTAGACGTTTCGCTACCTGTCTCGCTACTGTTTTGCTCTCCGTTCGCTTGGCTGTTTGCTAGCAAGTTGCTAGACGGTTGCTTGGCCTTTTGGTTGGCGGCCTTACGCCGTCCGCCCTTGCTTCCGGCTTTGCGCCGGGCCTCGCGCTGTTCCTCGGTGAGCGTCTTGGGTTCCTTGCAGATGCCTTCGGCGTAGACGGGCCTCCAGCCGCCGCCGTGCTCCTCCATGAGCCCCATGTCGATGAGCTGCTGGAGTTGTTTCATGGTGCCGCCGGCGTCCTTGAGGTCGAGCTTGTCGAAGTATCCTGGATACGCGGCCGGGTCCTTGGCCTGCATCGAGATGCCCTTGGAGTGGATGACGCAGAGTTTGACCCACAGTCCCACGGTGGCGAGAGGCAGGCGGCGGATGCGCCTGTCGTCGGCCATCTGGTCGTCGACAATAAACCACATCTCTTCTTCTCCTTCCTGTGGTTCAGTCGATCTCGCCGGTGTCCGGATCGACGGTCGCCTCCACGTCGCCATCGTCCATGTCGAGACTGCGGCGCAGGTCGTCGATGAGGATCATCTGCCGTGACGTGGCCGGCTTCGCGCACATGTTCTCCATGGCCAGGCCGGCGTCGAGGATGCGCTGAGCGAGGTCTGCGCAGTCGTACACGGCTTCGGTGATGGCGTGGATGCCGCCCCACTTATCGATGTGCTCCTGCTTGTTTTTGGTGTCCATGACGTTGCGGCATGCCTTGAGCACCGCAGCCGCGGCCTTGGTGACCTGCTGCGTCTTGCCGATGAGGTCGATGAGCGTGTCAGGTGTCGCTTCCTGCGGGATGAGCGCCTGTTGTTCGCTGGCTTTCATTGCTTCCTCCTTTAGAATTCCGGTTCCGGATCCGGTTTGCCGAAGTCCCCAAATGACGATTGGTCGGCCGCCGGCGCGCCCCACGGATCATCGGCCGGCGGCGCGGCGGGT
>OLPR01000363.1_pt1 | contig 42490 bp, 21 predicted proteins | sample 1672761 | NCBI WGS metagenome assembly OLPR01 (sample SAMEA3136721, study PRJEB25190) | human gut metagenome | biome: human gut; feature: human-associated habitat; material: faeces | place: Austria | collected 2013 | reverse complement strand
TTGAACACCCGAAAGGCCAAGGTCACGCTCATTACTCGCCCCCGGCGCTTCGGCAAAACACTGGGCATGAATATGCTGGCCAATTTCTTTGACATTCGGAAGGACAGCGAGGCCCTGTTTGAGGGCCTGGAGGTCAGCAAAGACACGACGCTGTGTGAGCAGTGGAGGAACCAATGGCCGGTCCTCTTTGTCTCGTTCCGGCGTGTGGACGGGCTGAATTTTCAGAGCGCTTACGGGATGCTGGAACTTACCATCACGGATCTCTTTAGAGAGCACCGCTATCTTCTTGACAGCGAACAGGTAGGCGATGACGAAAAGAAAATGATCCATCGCTTGTTACAAGGGACAGCAACGGAACGAGAAGTCAAAAATAGCTTGCTCCTGCTGACAGAGATGATGCAGGCGCACTACGGCAAGCCAGTCATTCTCTTGATGGACGAGTATGACGTGCCTCTCGCCAAGGCCAGCGCCAACGGATATTACAAAGAGATGCTGGACGTGATGAAGGGCATCATGCAGGCGATGAAAGACAACTCTGCGCTTCAACTCGCCGTTATCACTGGCTGCCTCCGCATCGCAAAAGAAAGCATCTTCACCGGAACGAACAACTTTGTGTCCGACACGATCACCTCTTCCAGACTGAACGAATATTTCGGTTTTACCCAGGCAGAAGTAGATCAGCTTTTACAAGATACTGGCCTGACAGACCATGCAGAGGATTTGAAAGCCTGGTATGACGGCTATCACTTCGGTGAGTTTGACATCTACTGCCCGTGGGATGTGATGAACTATCTCCAGGATCTCCAATTTGACCCGTCAAAGAAACCGGTCAGCTATTGGAAGAACACCAGTGACAATGCGATCATCCGCTCGTTTATTGATTACAGTGGCCCGTCTATTTCCAAAAAGTTAGAACTTCTTCTCTCCGGCGGCTATATCGTCCAGACGATCGAAGAGGACTTGACCTATGACTACCTGCACTCCTCCGAAGATAATCTATGGAGTATTCTTTATCTGACAGGCTATCTGACACGGGTCCGAGAAATTCCAGCTTCGGATGGAGCGCTTGCCTTGACCATCCCCAACGCAGAGGTGCAAGAGATCTTCCGCTCCACGATCCAGAAATGGTTCAAGGATAGCTCCCAGACGTGGAACCGGCAAGCGATGTTTCAGGCGCTCTGGGCAGGGAACAGTGAGACGCTGACGAAAGAAATTGGAAAATTACTTCGTAAGACGATCAGCTATCACGACTACAAGGAAGACTTCTACCATGCTTTCTTGGCTGGTATCTTAGCCAGCTTCCACTATTCCGTGGAGTCCAACCGGGAGCACGGGGAGGGGAGAAGCGACATCGTGGTTTATGACGAAGAAAATTCCCGTGTCGTGATCTTCGAGGCGAAGGTGGCCAAGTCCCCGGATGAGCTGCCTAAGGCGTGTGACGCGGCACTCCAGCAGATTGAAGCACGACAGTACGCGGAAGATTTCCGGGATGAATATGACGAAATCTTGTGCTACGGCATTGCGTTTTACAAGAAGCGGTGCCTCGTCAAACGAGCAACAAACTGAGAGAGAAAACACCCCCTTGGGTCCTACCTGCTGCGGCAGGAGACCAAGGGGGTGTTTTCTTTGCCCTAACTGCTGCCAATACTTTCACGTCCCACTGGATCGGCTCGATGCCCATGCCGCGTACCGTTGCGATGACGTTATGACGTTGGGAAGAAAATTGAATATTCTTTTAGGTGAATAAATATTTTTTTGGACGGAAGTGGTGAGAGGCAAAATTCTAGGAAAAAAAGAGGGAAAATATCGAAAGTCCACATTGACAAACACGGAAAGTAGCAATATACTGTATAGGCTTTAGAATTTTTATTTGCATTTTTTGCATAAAATAGTGAGATGGGCTTTGACAGAGTGCGGGACCGCGCCGCGCCTTCCCCAGTTTTCTGCCGGGGCTTGTGATGAGGAGGTAACTATGGCTAAAGTAATACTGGATATGAGCCGTTGCAAGGGATGTTTCCTCTGTGCCAGCGTATGTCCCAAGGGCGTGCTGACGCCCTCGAAGGAACTCAGCGCCAAGGGTTTTGGGCTGATCCATTTGAACGAAGACAAAGAATGTATTGGCTGCGGGTCCTGCTATAAGCTATGTCCCGACTACTGCATCGAGATCGCAGAGCAATAAGGAGGGGGAGAACAATGGCAAAAGTTTTGATCACGGGCAACGAAGCCCTGGCTGAGTCCTGCCTGCGGGCAGGCTGCCGCTTTTTCAGCGGCTATCCCATTACGCCCCAGTCTGCGATCCTGGAGTACCTCTCCTGGAGAATGGACGAGCTGGGCGGAAACTGCGTGCAGACCGAGTCTGAGCTGGCCGGCATCAACATGCTGCTGGGTGCCGCTTCCGCCGGCGCCCGTGCGCTGACCACCACCTCCGGTCCGGGCTTCTCTTTGAAGCAGGAGGGCATCTCCTATCTGTGCGCCAGCGATGTGCCCGCCGTCATCGCGGACATCATGCGGATCGGCGCCGGTCTGGGCGATATTTTCGCCGGACAGGGCGACTACTGGCAGATCACCCGCGGCGGCGGCCACGGCGACTACCGCACCATCGTCCTGGCCCCTGCCAGCGTCCAGGAGACTGCCGACCTGGCCTATATGTCCTTCGACCTGGCCGAGAAATACCGTCATCCCGTCATCATTGCCACGGACGGTGCCATCGGCGAGATGATCGAGAGCGTCGAGCTGCCTGAGATGAAGGAGCACGACATTGATACTTACGACTGGGCCATTCGCCCCCGGAAGGACGGGGAGAAACAGCGGGTCATCTGGAACCGTTTCTGGGACCTGGGCAACGACGAGTACCCCATCTACCTGGTCAACAAATACAACGAGATCGAGGCCAACGAGCAGCGCTGGGAGTCCGTCCAGACCGAGGACGCCGAGATCGTCCTGGTGGCCTACGGCATCAGCTCCCGCGTGGCCAAGTCTGCTGTCATCCGCGCCCGGAAAGAGGGCATGAAATTGGGCCTGATCCGCCCCATCACCCTGTGGCCCTACCCCAAGAAGGCCTTCGAGGCCCTGGGCCCCCAGGTGAAAGCCTTCCTGGACATTGAGATGAATATCCTGGGCCAGATGACGGACGACATCATCCTGGCCGACGGCAACAAGCATCCCGTGGAATTTTATGGCGAGTATTGGCACCTGATCGACGAGAACAAGATCGTGGCCAAGGCCAAAGAAATGTTGGCCAAGTATTAAGGAGGGGGCAGACGATGAACTACAAAGTATCTAAACATATTGATCTGAACCAGCAGGCCTCCTGGTGCCCCGGCTGCGGCCACGGCATCATCTGCCGGATCATCACCGACGCAGCGGACAAGCTGGGCGTGGGTGACCGCATCGTCACCGTGGACGACGTGGCCTGCGGTCAGTTCGGCCAGTACGCCATGGACTACAACTCCATCATGGGCGCTCACGGCCGTGTCATTGCCACCGCCGCCGGCGTGAAGCGGGCCCGTCCCGATGCCCTGCTTATCGCCCGTCCCGGCGACGGCTCTGCGTACAGCATCGGCATCGAGTCCACCATCTCCTGCGCCATGCGCAATGAGAATATTTTAGCGCTGGTCATCAACAACAGCGTCTTCGGCATGACCGGCGGCCAGATGTCTCCCACCTCCCTCATGGGCATGAAGACCTCCACCTCTCCCTTCGGCCGCACGGCGGAGAGAAACGGCAGTATGGTCGACATCGCCAAGCTCCTGGGCCAGGCGGACATCGCTTACCTGGCCCGCTGTTCTGTGGACAGCGTGCCCAACATCATGAAGACCCAGAAGGCCATCGAGAAGGCCCTGACCAAGCAGATGAACGGCGAGGGCTTCTGCCTCATCGAGGTCCTCAGCCCCTGCCCCACCAACTGGAAGCTGTCTCCGGAGAAATCCATGGAGTTCATTCGCACCACCCAGAGCAAGGCCCTGCCCCTGGGCGAGTTTGTCGACAAGGGAGGTAACAAGTAATGATCGAAGTGATTTGTTCCGGCTTCGGCGGCCAGGGCGTCCTGGTGGCCGGCATGATCCTGGCCGACGCGGGTATGGAGGACAACAAGCAGGTCTCCTGGTACCCTTCCTATGGCTTTGAGATGCGCGGCGGTGCCGCCAACTGTGACGTGAAGATCAGCGACGAGGAGATCCCCAGCCCCTTCTGCCTGGAGCCGGATATCGTCTACACCCTGAATGAGACCGCCATCGACACCTATGAGAGCCGCCTCAAGCCCGGCGGCGTCCTGCTGGTCAACAGCTCTCTGGTCCCCGACGAGCGGACCTACCGCGACGATATTCAAGTCATCAAGGTCCCTGCCACCACCATCGCCGACGAGCTGGGCAACCCCAAGGGCACCAACATCGTCATGCTGGGCGCCCTGGCCTGCGCCTCCGACCTGTACGACGAGGCCGCCATGCGCCACGCTGTGGAGCACTACTTCGGCAAGAAGGGCAAGGTCAACCCCAAGAACGCCCAGTGCTTTGACCGCGGCGCAGACGAGGCCCGCAAGCAGCTGTAATTTTTTAGTTTAATATTTAATAAGTAGAGTATCTATCGGCCTTTCGGTAGGACCGGACGAAACGAGAGGAGCAAGAGAATGGCGCAGAAGAAGCTGCCCCTGGAGGGCGTAAAAGTCGTAGAGATGGGCACTGTGGTGGCCGCCCCCACCACGGCCCGTGTCCTGTGTGCCTACGGCGCAGAGGTCATCAAAGTGGAGACGCTGGACGGCGACGTGATGCGTCTGGCCGGTACCCATGAGTTCACCCCCTATGAGGATGACCTGAACCCCCTGTTCACCATCCACAACAGCAACAAGAAGTTCCTCTCCCTGAACTTCAAGACCCCTGAAGGCAAGAAAATTCTGATGGACCTGCTGAAGGACGCCGACGTGTTCATCACCAACGTCCGGGAAAAGTCCCTGCTCCGCAACGGCCTGGACTACGAGACGCTGAAGGCCTGGAACCCCGGCCTCATCTATGCCCACTTCCTGGGCTACGGCGACAAGGGCCCGGTGGCCTCCAACCCCGGCTTTGACATCAGTGCCTTCTGGCTGCGCTCCGGCCCCATTGCCGACTGGCAGACCCAGGGCTCCTTCCCCTTTCTGCCGACGTATGCCTTCGGCGATATGGCCACCAGTTCCTCCTTCCTGGCGGGCATCTTAATGGCCCTGTACGCCAAGAAGGAGACGGGCCTGGGCACGAAGGTCAATACCTCTCTCTTCGCCAGCGGCATCTGGTGCAACGCCATCGGCGTGGTCCAGACCCAGTTTGACCGGAAGGACCTGAACCCCGACCCCCTGCGCCCCACCGACCCCTTCAACCAGACCTACTGCTGTAAGGACGGCCGCTGGATCGGCGTGTACTGCAACGAATATGTTGAGGACAAGGAGAAGCTGGCCAAGCTCTACGGCATTGAGGAGATCATCGACGACCCCCGCTGCGCCACCATCGAGACCATGCAGGAGACCGGCGTCATCGTGGATGTCATCAAGCGCTGCAACGAGATCTTTCGGACCAGGACCGCCATGGAGTGGCGGGACTACTTCAGCGCCAATAATGTCGCCTGCGAGGTGATGATGAAGTCCCATGAGGTCAGCAGCGACCCCCAGGCCATCGAGAACGGCTACATGGTCCCCGTCGAATATCCCGACGCCGACCACACCACCGTCATGATGCCCAACCCGCCCATCTGGTTCAGCGACTACGACCGGAAGGAGTACCAGCCCACTGGGACCATCGGGGCGGACACGGAAGAAATTTTGACCTCGATGGGGTATTCTCCCGAAGAGATCCAAGCCATGAAGGACAGCGGCGCCGTTCGCTGAGCTGCCCGGGAAGGAGAGACCATGAAGCATAAGTTTATTGCCAAGCGCTACTGGAAGGACCAGAGCACGGCCATGGGTCAGTCCGACGTGCTGGCCAAGTCCTTTGACGATGTCATCAACCTCAGCCTGGGCGACCCGGACCTCATCACCCACGAGCGGATCATCGACAAGGCTTTTGCCGACGCAAAGGCCGGGCACACCAAGTATACGGAATTCCGCGGCGACCCGGAGCTGCGCCAGGAGATCAGCAAGTTCTACAAGGAAGAGTACAACATGGACGTGGCCGACGAGGAGATCTTCGTCTGCACCTCCGCCTGCGAGGGCATGTACCTGGTCATGGAGTCCATTCTGGACGACGGTGACGAGGTGATCGTCCAGGCCCCGTACTTCACCCCCTACCCCCAGCAGATCGAGCTGGCCCGCGGCATCCCCGTGGAGCTGCCCACCTATGAGGAGGAGGACTTCCAGATCGACGTGGACCGCCTGGAGAGCCTCATCACCGAGCGGACCAAGGCCTTGCTCATCAACTCGCCCAGCAACCCCACCGGCAACTGCCTGTCTGTGGAGACCATGCAGAAGATCGCTGCCATCGCCGAGAAGTATGACCTCATCGTGGTGGCCGATGACATCTACACGGCGTTTAGCTATCAGAGCCCCTTCGTGCCCTTCGCCTCCCTGCCCGGCATGAAGGAGCGGACCATCATCCTGAACTCCTTCTCCAAGAACTTCACCATGACCGGCTGGCGCGTGGGCAATATCATCGCCCCCGACTATATCATCCGGATCGTTCAGCAGGTCAACGAGAACGTGGTCTTCACCGCCCCCTCCATCTCCCAGCGGGCCGGCATCTATGCCCTGCGCTACCGGAAAGAGATCCAGCCCCCGATGATCGAGGAGTACCGGAAAAGAATGTTCTACGCCGCCGAGCGCATCAACGCCATTCCCAAGCTCAGCGTGCTCTATCCCCCCAAGGGCTCCTTCTACCTGTTTGTGAATATCAAGGGCACGGGCCTGAACAGCGTGGACGCCGCCGACATGATCCTGCGGAAGGCCCACGTCCTGACCCTGCCCGGCAACGCCTTCGGTGCCTGCGGCGAGGGCTACATCCGCATCGCCTGCACCTGCAACGTAGAAACCCTGAAAGAGGCGTTTGACCGCATCGAGCGTGCGCTTCAATAAAAAACACTTCATCCACGCGATGAGAGAAAGAGAATTTATGAAAAAATCAGTGATCGATAAACCGATCTCCATCACCTGCGTGGCCCTCATCGTGGCCTTCGTAGCCTTGGTGATCGTGAAGCCGGACGCAACGATCAACGCGGTCAACGTAATCTTCGATTACGCCACGGCGATCTTCGGCGTTCCCATCCTCTGGTTCGTCTTCATCGGCCTGTTCGTCTGCCTGTATCTGGCCTTTGGCAAGTACGGCAAGATCAAACTGGGCGACGGTAAACCGGAATACTCCCTGTTCAGCTACATCGCCATGATGATGTGCGCAGCCCTGGCGGCTACGGCCGTCTACTACTCCTTCGTGGAGTGGTCCTTCTACCTGGCCGAGCCGTCCTTCGGCCTGGAGCCTTACTCCCGCGAGGCCGCAGAATATGCCCTGCCCTATGCATTTTTCCACTGGGGCTTTGCCGTGCAGGTCGTGTTCGTCCTGCTGGGCGTGTGCATGGCCTACGGCTTCTATGTGAAAAAAGTCCCGCACCTGCGGGTCAGCGCCATCTGCGGCGAGATGATGGGGAACTACAAGTATAAGAAGCCCCTGGGTAAGATCATCGACGCCCTGACCATCCTGAGCATCATCGGCGGCGTGGGCGTTGTGTCCATGGGCGTGGGTGTGCCGATCATCACGGCGGCCATCTCCAAGGTCTTCGGTGTGGACGCCAGCTTTGCCGTGAACCTCATCGTTTTGCTCATCGTGGGCGCGGTGTTTACCCTGACTTCTTTTGTGGGCGTGAAAAAGGGCATGAAGCGGCTGAGTGATCTGACGATGTATCTGGCCATCGGCCTCATGGCCTTCATCTTCATCTTTGGCCCCACCGGGTTCATCCTGAAGAACTTCACCTACAGCTGCGGCAAGATGCTCTCGAACTACATCGACATGAGCCTCTTCACCGACCCCATCGGCAACAGCGGCTTCCCGGAGGCCAACACCATCTTCCTCTTCACCCTGGCCTTTAACTACGCCGCCCTCATGGGCATCTTCATTGCCAAGATCTCCAAGGGCCGGACCATCAAGGCCGTCGTCCTGAGCTGCCTGGGCGGCATCAGCGTAGGCACCTGGATCATGTTCGGCATCAACGGCAGCTTCGGCCTCCACGCCGAGCTGACGGGCCAGTTCGAGCTGTCTAAAGCAGAGGACATGCAGGCGGGCCTGATGACCCTCTTTGAAACGCTCCCCCTGGGCAAGGTGGTCCTGCCCATTGTCTTTGCCGTCGTGACCATCGGCTTTTTGGCGACGTCCCTGGACTCGGCGTCCTTCGCCATCGCCGTGGCGGGGTCCAAGTCCCTGGACAGCAACGGCAACCCCAACACGGCTTTCCGCCTCATCATGTGCGTGGTGCTGGTGCTGATCCCCATGGCGTTCCTCTTCACCGGCGCTCCCTTCTCCGCCATCAAGACCCTGTGCATCGTTCTGTCGATTCCGTTCCTGTTCGTGATCCTGGGGATGCTGGTGGGCCTGTTCAAGTGGCTGAAAGCCGACCAAGGCAAGGCAGAGCCGCCGCAGATCGAGCAAAGCAAGGAAAACTGACCCTCGATCCCAACCTCATCATAAAGCAACAGCGCATCCCGACCGGCTTTCGCCGGGGGATGCGCTGCTGCTTTATCCTTGAAAAGATCCGAAAGAGCGGATGCTATTACATCGATAAAACCGGCCTGATCGGGGAAATATTGAACACTTCTGGAGTCCAAGTGATGCTCATCACCCGCCCGCGGCGCTTCGGCAAAACACTAGGCATGAACATGCTGGCCAGCTTCCACTATTCCGTAGAATCCAACCGAGAGCACGGGGAGGGGAGAAGCGACATCGTGGTTTACGACGAAGAAAATTCCCGTGTCGTGATCTTCGAGGCGAAGGTGGCTAAGTCACCCGATGAGTTGCCTAAGGCGTGTGATGCGGCACTGCGCCAGATCGAAGCGCGGCAGTACGCGGAAGATCTCCGGGATGAATATGACGAGATCCTGTGCTACGGCATTGCGTTTTACAAGAAGCGCTGCCTCGTCAAACGAGAACCAAACTGAGAACGACACATAAAACGGAAGAAATCACAAGACAGAGCCCCAGAAAGGTAACAATTTTGGTACCTTTCTGGGGCTCTTCCCATTTCTTTGTAAAATGGAGGGCAGATAGTATGGGATTACTGTATTCCCAACACAAAGCGGAACGAAAAAAGAGGAGGAAACGGGATGAAGAAACGAGCGTTGAGCTGGCTGCTGGCCCTCACCATGCTCCTCACCCTAGCCCCCCAGACCCTACCCGTCTGGGCGTCGGCCACAGGGGAAAAGAGCAACACAGCCACCCAAACCGAAAGCAAGCTCTCGGCCAACACGTACAGTGCGTTGGGGTTGAGCCGGAGTGTTGATGTTAAAGCAGAAGGCTTAGACCCAAAGCAACAGCCTTACGGTAAGGCGGACGCAGGCAGCACCATTGCCACCAACGTCATCAATGAGCTGTACGTCAACTTCAACGGCAGTATCCACTACGGCTGGAGCATCTTGGATAATATGCCGATGCAGTATAGAGACGGAGCTAATATAGGAAATAACTGGACCAGCTCTAATAACTTCTACGGTGCTATGGGCTATTGGCGCCCCAACCAGCAGACCGTGAACTATGGAAGCGGCAGTAGCTCAAACGGTGCCCTGTTTGCAGAAAATGGGTCGAGTACCGGTGGCGTGCATGATGATCACCTTGGTAAATCCATCAACTCCGCCAACAAGCACCTTACCTACCAATACAGCAAATCCGAAGCCTTCTCCCCGAACACTGGTAAGGATAACTACGTTGCCGAAATGACGATCGACAGTGCCAGCCAGGTGTATCTCTACATCTACCAGGTAGAGGGCAGGAACAAGAGATACGTTCGCGGTACGAAGGTGTGCGACGCCAGCGCAAGCGGGGGCGACGCAAATGACAGAGCCAACATCATCTACAACTGGGAATACGACGCCATGTACGATATCGCCGCCGGTGACATGGACGGCGACGGCTACGACGAGATCGCGGTGTATGCACAGAACTATGTGTATGTGTATTCCTTTAAGGGAGGAAATTTGTCATCGTCACCGATAGCAACACATGACGTAACACCGCCAACGGGCACATCGGATGATGCTAGATACAAGAAACTGAAAACAGCCGTTGTCACGCTGGCCTTTGGCGACCTGAACGCAGACGACAAGGACGAACTGGTCATTGCAGAGAATATCGGCTATGGAGCAACTAACATAGCTACGGGTAAAGTGGGAATCTATAGACTTGAAACTAATGAATCAACTAAGAAGAACACTTTAGTAAAAGCAATGCAGGATGATATTTCATTAGAAATACCAGGTTCAAGTGGCATATTCAGTAATGCTGCTCCGATGGTTCGTTACGCAAACGTTGCAACCGGAGATATTGACGGAGACTATCAGGACGAACTGATTATTGCTGGGTATGTATCAGCGAAAATGAATAATGCTAAATGCAATCGAGGCGACATTGCTTACATGATTGTAAAGGGTAACAGCGATAATCAGTTTAAGCACAGTGACTGGAAGGCGGTAGACACAAGCAAAAACAGAATTGATTTGCTGGATCGTGTTGTAGACAATGAGAACCAACTGATCCCACCGGTGGCCCTGACCTGTGCGGCGACGCAGGGCGTAGGACATTCGGAGCAGCTCTTCTTGGGCGGCTGGCTGTACAGTGTGGGTCTCAGTGCAGACATGTCAGTTACGCTGAGTCCCCTCACCCGCATCTCCACCAACCGGGAATATAAGAAGGACGACGGCAACAAGGCCAACAAGGAAGAGATCTTTGTGGTCAACGTTGTGGCGGGTAACTTTAATGGGAACCGATATGGTCAGGAGCAGATCGTGTATGCGTTCGGGATGAAGCACGATGATTCTGACCGGTATTGGTATGATATTGGGTACATCAATAAGAAAGCAACTGGCGATACAGATGCAACAAGTTCTTCTGGCTACTGGTACGGCCAGGAGCAGGTGATGAACTACGAAAGCTCCTACAACCGCGACAGCAGCAAGGCCCGGGCTAGCCTATACCTCTCGCTGGCGGCGGTGGACTGTGATGACGACAGTACGCTGATGCGGTACAAGGGGCAGGAAGTCACCTGGACGAAGCCGGAGGTGCTGACGATTTTGCAGTCGGCGCCGTATTTCCAGGATCTGGAGGACACGAGAGGGTACCTCGACCAGGGGCAGACGGGTCTGGGCAAATCGAAGGCAGCCGGCGACAAAGTGACCGCAGGCGGTAGCCTGTCGCTGGGCACCTATGTGTCGTTCGAGCAGGACTTTTCTGTCTTCGGCGTGAAGGTCGCCTCGATCGAAGCGGAGGCGCAGTCGAAGAACAGCTTCACCTACGCCTACGAGGAAACCAAAAAGAAGGAGACGGAGATCAACTACAGCGGCAGCGCCGGGGACGACTACGCCGTCGTCTATGCCGTGCCCTACATGGAGTACCAGTATGAGACGTGGGTGCCGGGGTATAAGATTCCAAATGGGGATGCCTATACAACATGGAAAACAACATATGTTGGGAAATATTTGACTGATAAAGATGAAAACTGGAAAAACAACCTGAACGCTACGCAACAGCAAGCAAAAATAGATGCGACTGCGAATGAACTTGGTTTGAGTGCGGGCAAAACAGTCCAAGGCAGCTGGCAGCCGAGTTCTGTCATGGTGCCGATGGAACCGGCCAAGGTCCTCATCTCCGTGGATGCCTACGACGAGATCGCGGAACAGACCGAGGGCCTGGAACCCATCCGCGGCAACATCCTCAACAGCACGCCGGGCGACCCTGCGACCTATGACGCCGTAGGCGCGAGAAGCAATGACTTCCACGCCATCGGGAACCAGCAAAAGGTGACCACGGGAGAAGGCGGAAACATTACCGTCACAGAAACCAGCACCACAGAGAAGAGCCACGACTTTGAGTACAGCTACGAGTTTGAGGCCAAGGTCGGTGCGGGTGCCGGCGGCTTGACCGTGGGCGTGCTGGCTGGGTTCGGCGCCAACGCCGGCGGCGGCATCAGCACATCGAGCAGCAAATCCTACTCTGCCACCGTGGACAACCTGCCCAAGGACGCGAGCAAATATGGTTTCTCCTGGCAGTTTGGCTGGCGAAATGCCAAGCTGAACAATAATGATGTGCTGGTTTTGGAGTATCAAATCAAGGACGTGGCCCAACTCCCCAGCCCCCCGAAAAACCTGCGGGTGGAGTCTGTCACCTCCGACAGCGTGACCCTCAGCTGGGACCCTGTGACCGGCGCAGGTGCGTATAAGATTTATCAGAGAACAAGCGATAATAGAATACGCCTCATTGCTACGGTCCCTGGTACAGCGGAATCTTATACGGATACGAACGTCAACCCCAATAACACCTATACATATTGTGTACAGAATATGAGCCAAGTAGGGGGAGAAAGTATCTACTCCACAGAGGTGAGGGCCATTACGCTGACAGATGCAAACGGCAACTTTGTCATCAAGCAGCAACCCAAAGACCTCACCACTTATGTTGGCGGCACGGGCAAGACGACGGTTGAGGCGGAATATCTAAAGAACGGCCAGCCGCAGAATCTAAACTATTATTGGGACCGCTACAATACAGAGACAAAGAAGTGGGAGGACTATTCACAGGGTAGTCCAACGCTCAGTGTTTCTGTAACGGAAGACACAGTTGATGGCACAAAGTACCGCTGCCAGGTCTATTACGACTCCAACCTCTATATCTACACCGATCCCGTGACGCTGACGATCGGTAAAGCGAACAGTGCGACCCAGTTGGGGAGTAGTGTTCAGTCGGGCGCGACGGTGAACGCTTCGTATGTGAAGAAGGAAAATAAGAAAACAGGACTTATGGATGACTTACCTGTAGAGGTTATCATAGGGAATACGACGTACACGAAATATACAAAGGAAACTGTGGAAGTGTATCTCGATAAAGATGGTAAATACTACTCTATTTCGGGAAACACAGCAACACAACTTACTAAGCAAACAGAACCTTCCGCGTTGACCTACAATACCGGCGGTGATTCTGATACTATAACTGTGAAATCCATTCCGTATGGAAGTCTAACAAAAGATAATGGTTATAGCAAAGCGACTAATCCGATAACCTACACATATAAAGACGAAGATGAAAACCAGATACCGTACACGGCAGATGAAAAATATAACACCAGTACTACTGACTTGACAGCATACAAGTGCATCGTGCCGAAGACAGCAACAGAAGAGGCATACGACTTCTGGTTTGTGGTAATTGGAGATAAGCAGTATGCAGCCGATCTTGAGATGAAGACGACTGTGACAGTTGGTGACCGACACATACCCATTGATGAGCTGACGCTGGCAACGGAACGAAAGGAAACTGAAACAGTTGAAGAGACCTACAAGGAAGGAGACACCGTCACTCTGACCGCTACGCCGAGCGACCCGAGTCAGCCTAGGCTTAAACTCTCCGGCAAGGTCGTGTTCAAGATCGTCAACTCGATCGGTGACGGCAGCAAGACGGTGGATGCGGTGATCGGAGAAGATGGTACGGCGACAGCCGAATGGATCCCTACGGCGGCGGGCGTGTATACGATCACGGCGGCGTATGAGGGCAACGAAAAGTACATGGGTTCCGTTTCGAGCCAGACCATTACGATCAACGTGGTGGTCCCCGAGCAAAAGACGCTGATGATCGACAGCCCGAACAGCATGACCTATGGGGACGCTGCGATTGAGCTGAAGACTACGTTGCTGAAGGGGGCGAAGAACAGCGAAAGTGCAAGTGTGGAGACGAACCTGAACGGCGTAACTTACTCTGTGAAGAATGCGGACGGGACTGCGGTTCCGATTACTGGTAGTACGTTTGCTCCCACAGCGGCAGGGACTTATACTGTTACGGCGACGTATGGTAGCGGTGATGAAGCGCTCACCGCGACCAAGAGTATCGTGGTGAATAAGAGAACGGTGACGATCGTGCCGAAGGTGGACAAAGATACCAAAAACACGAGTTTTGAGCCGGTCGGGATTGCGAATGATACAGATAAGGCCCTATTTAGCTTAAAAACAAAGCAAAACCAAACCGGCAACGTTGACATCTCTTGTGCTGGGATCAACACCACGGCCGCTGGCGAGTACCGGATCACGGTGACGTACACTGCAACACCTGCCATTGACAAAAACTACATCGTAGTCTGCGACAATACACAGGTCTATGAGATCAAAGACAATGTTGTCAAAGTGACCAACGCGACCAACGACGCGAATGGCACTGTAACGCTGAAATATAGCTTAAAAGACAACAACGATATGGTTGATGTGTATGAAATTCCGGCGTATATACTGAAAGAGTCAAAGCTGATTGCGGTGGCAAGCCCGAATAGGGGGTATAAATTAAAAAATTGGATCATCAATAACCAGCCTGTTTATCTGAATGGAAACAGCGGCGCATTTGATACAAGACTGACCTACACAGTGTCGGAGTCACTTGACAAGGAGTACACGGTAAAGGCTGAGTTTGAGCCGGTTTACTACAAACTGAGCTTTGGGGTTGAAGGTGGACGTACAAACGGAACCATAACGGCCAACTATTGGAATGGCACGACCACGGATGGAATATTCCAAAACGGTGGAAACCTTAGCCCGTTGCAGAGCGTGCAGTTGACGGCGAATATGTCCGGGAAAGCAATCAAAGGCTGGAAAATTACCAGAGGTACGACGGAGGAGATCGTTCAGGTAAACGGGAAAAACTACACCGGTGCGAGCTATATCCTGAGTAACATCAGCGCAGACACGACCGTTACCGTTTTGACGGATGAGGCAACTTCTTGCCCCGTAACGATTTCGCTGGTGGATGCGGATGGTAAGCCGTTGGTCAACGAAGATGCTACTGTGTCGTTTGGAGACACGAAACCTTCTCCTACAAATGGAACATATACCTATAACGCAAACAAGCACGATAACCTGACGGTCACCCTGACTTTGCCGGCCGGGCTGATCGTGGAGGAGTGGAAAGACAGTACCGGAAAGGTATTGACAGACGGGACTCTGTCCAACGGCAAAAAGACATGGACGATTTCTGACTTGTCCCAGGGCTACACATGGACAGTTAAGTGCAACACTGCAAACTCCTTCCGGATCACGACCGAAACCAAGTTGAATGGAGACACAAGCGAGGGCGCTGGAGCGACAGCCGGAACGATTTCGGTTTATCGGGCTGGACAAGATGAGACAACCGGAAAAATCAATTCTGGCGATAAGGTTTTACAAGCGACGAGCCTGCGCGTTGTGGTTAAACCTAAGCCCGGCTACCAGCTTTTGAGAGTGACCTGCAACAAGGAAGAGAAGGGAACCACAGGCGACTTTACGATCAATGGCGTTAACGAGAATATTAACATCGTGGCGACCTTTGTGAAGAAGCCGGTGGTGACGATTGAGAATGCCGATGCCGCTAAGGGTGCCGTGACGGTTACGGGTACGGTGAACGGGCAGAGCGGAACCCCCAATCCCTACGCTGATTACCAGACGGCACTGGAGATTTTGCTCAAGCCTCAGGTCGGTTATGTCGTGGAGGGGATTAAGCTTAACGATGGTACACAGATCAACACCACGGACACGAAATTCCAAAATGCTGGCGGGGATGACTATAAGTATATTACCGATGCTCTGACAGCAGATGTTAAAATTACGCCGGTGTGGCATAAACTGAGCGAGTATACTGTTACCTTCTCGATTGACACTACCGGCGATGGAGAACACGGCAGCCTGACGGCGTCGGTTTCCCGCAAGGCGGCAGACGGTTATGTTCATGCTGGCTATGCCGGAGACAATTTCACAAGCAATAATAAGGTTTATGACGGTTCAGACGTTACGTTTACCGCTGCACCGGCTACGGGCTACCGCGTTCAGGAATGGAAGGTAAACGGTGCAGTGCAGCAGGACAACGGCCTGAATATTACGGCCAACACCCTTACGCTTTCCAATATCACGGAAGCTAAAAATGTCACCGTTCAGTTCATGCAGGTCGGCAGTAAAGTGACGGCTGCTGCGGGCAGCAACGGCAGTATTACATCTGGCAAGGTTGCGGATAAAGATGTGGAATATACGGGCGGATTTACCCTAGCAGAGAACGCACAGGCAACGTTTACCGCGCAGCCGGACACCGGCTACGAGGTTGATCAGTGGCTCGTCAACGGAAGTAACGCGCAGTCTGGTGGAACTACCTTCAACTATACGGCGGCTTCCGGCAATACTGGCGCGGCAATTACAGTTATCTTCCGTCAGATCGAGTATCAGGTTAAATGGACAGCAGAACACGGTACGGTAACGGTTTCCGGCCATACCGGAGAGTCTGCAACGATTCGCGGCGGTGAGGAGCTGAGCTTTACGGCTTCTCCGGCGGATGGCTACACCCTGATTGATTGGAAAGTCAACGGAGAGCGACAGAACAGTCACGCTACGTCCTTCCAATGGACCGTACCCAACGGTGCGGCGATGAGTCCGGCAGTTAGCACCTTTGTGATCGAGCCGGTGTTCTCGCGCGGTACCTATGCGGTAACGATCACCAAGCCGGACCATGCCAGCATCACGGCAAATAAGCAAAACCTGAGTGCTGTTACCGGCGGCGAGGAAGTTACTTTCACCGCCGCACCGGAGGACGGCTATATCCTGATCGGCTGGACGGTGAACGGCACAACGACCAATACCCGCGCACTGACCCATAAGGTCGAGGTGAACGAAGTAACTACGGTAACGGCAGTCATCGTTCCGAGCCATTATGCGATTACCTATCAGGCAGACAACAGTGCGAACGGCACCGTTTCGGTTGAGGGACACACTGAAAATCCTGTCAGCGTAGCTTATGGCGAGAACATCACCTTCAAAGCAGAGCCAAAGAATTATTACCATGTGGCAGGCTGGAAGGTGGATGACACCATGCAGCCCAATAGCGCAAACAAGGATACATTTACATTAGAAAATGTTACAAAAACTCAAACTGTGACCGCAGTATTCGGCGAGGCAGTTCGTTATACTGTCAGCTACCAGGTTGAGGGCGACAATGGCAGACTTTCCGCCAAGGCAGGCGAAGCAGACTTGACGCTGCAACCCAATCAGACAACCCCTGTTCTGGGCGGCACGAAACTGGTGTTTAATGCTACGCCTGATAGCGGTTACATGGTTGCTCAGTGGACAGTAATAAATGGGTCAACTGAGACATCTGTCACCCGGACTAACATGGAAGAACTTGGTGTCACGATGGAGCACTATCTCTCCAACACCTTGACCATTGATAGCTTGGACAGGAATGTTACCGTAAAAGTTCAGTTCACAACTTACAGTGGAGTTTCCATTCCTACTGGTGGAACGGGCTATACGATTACAACTGATAAGCGTATACCGGCGGAGACCTATACTGGCGCATCGACAAGCGAGATCCGTAAGAACGGTGACCTGACGTTCACAGTCCAACCCAATAAGACATCCGACAAGAACTACAATGCGATCACGAAGCTGGTTGTCAACGGCTATGACTGCATTGCGAAGTTTGGCACAGCAACTAACTGTGATTCCCTTGAAGCGGTCAAGAATGCAAACGGTAGTTACACGATTACCATTCGTAATATTGAGGCGCTTACTATAAATGCAGATACGCACCAGCTCGTTATTGGCGACCTGACCGTACCTACGGCATTTGAAGGCAACGATGAGCTGAACACGGTCGAGAAGATCAAAGCCAAACTGGAAACCAGACTCACTGCCCGAAAAGACGGCACCGCATTCTATGACATTGTGCTCAAAGCAGTGGATGGCACTATCATATCAGGTGATAACTTCCCTGCGAACGGCGTGGATGTCATCCTGCCGTATCCGACCGGCACAGACAGCAAGGACGACTTCAGAATCGTCCACATGCTGACCACGGGAGCTAACGCGGGCGACATTCAGAATGTCAAGTACACCAAGGAAAGCAACGGTCTGCACTTCCACGTAGACAGTCTCTCTCCCTTCGGCGTGAGCTGGGTCAAGTACGTTGCGCCTACGCCTGGCGGTGGCGGCGGCGGGGGAGGCGGTGCAGTGAGCACCTGCACCCTGACCTTTGACACCAACGGCGGCAGCGCGATTGACAAGATCACGAAGGACAGCGGGACGACCATCGACCTGGCTGCCTACAAGCCCACCCGCGCGGGGTACACCTTCGCCGGTTGGTTCAGCGACAAGGCGCTGACCAAGGCCGTGACCAGCGTGAAGCTGACGGCCAACACCACGGTCTACGCCAAGTGGACCCAGAACGGCGGCACGGCACAGAATCCCTTCGTGGATGTGAAGGAAGGCGCTTACTATTACGACGCCGTCCTGTGGGCCGTGGAGCAGAAGATCACCAGCGGCACTTCCGCCACGACCTTCAGCCCCGATGCCTCCTGCACCCGCGCCCAGATGGTGACGTTCCTGTGGCGGGCGGCTGGGTCCCCCAAGGTCGAGAACGGGAAGAACCCCTTCACTGACGTGAAGGCAGACGCTTACTACTACGACGCCGTCCTGTGGGCCGTGGAGAAGGGCGTGACGAGCGGCACCTCCGCCACCACGTTCAGCCCCGACGCCACCGTGACCCGTGGGCAGACCGTGACGTTCCTGTATCGGAACGCCGGGTCCCCGGAGGTGAGCGGCACGATGCCGTTTGCCGACGTGGAGGCCGACGCCTATTACGCCAAGGCCGTCCAGTGGGCGGTGCAGCAGAAGATCACCACCGGCACCAGCGAGACCACGTTTAGCCCCATGAGTGACTGCACCCGCGGGCAGATCGTGACCTTCCTGTACCGGGCCAAATGATCCTGATCCAGCGGTTTGCGTGATCGGATCGTGATAACAAAATCAAGTAGGCGGCTCCCAAAATTCGGGAGCCGCCTACTTGATTTCTTTCAGAGAGGGGGATCAGATCATTGGTTTTGCAGGTACCGCGCCAGCATGGCGGCCACCTGCGCCCGCTGGGCGTTGTCCTTGGGGGCGATGGTGTTGCTGCCTACGCCGTTTACGATGCCATTCTGATTGGCCCAGAGCAGGGCGTCCTCGGCGTAGTCACTGACGCTGGCGGCGTCGGCGGCGTGCAGGGTGCCGCTCACACTGGGAGACCCGGCGTAGCGGTACAGCAGCGTGGCCAGCTGCTCCCGCGTCACGGGGGCGGTGGGGTTCGTCCCATCGGAGATGCCGTTTTTCTTGGCCCAGTCGGTGCCGACCTCGTACCAGGCTTGCCCTTGGCCGGGGGTGGTGTCCACGCCGGCCAGGCGGGCCAGGACCGTATTGACCATGCCGCGGGTCATGGGCTGGGACACGCCGAACTGGTTGCCGCCCACACCGTTGAACAGCTCACGGGCGGCCACGAAGTTCACCTCGTCCCGGCTCCAGTGGTCCTTGGTGTCGTCAAACGTCTTGGAGTTGTCGATGATCTTGACCGTCGTGCTGCCGCTGAGCTCCAGCTGCACGCCGTGTTCTGTGGGCTTGCTGTCCTTGACGAGCTCCTCCGTGCCGTCCTCATGGACGATGACGGCCACCGTGCCGGAGGTGACGTTCTCCACCGGGATCTCGACGGTCGTCTTGTTGGCGTTGTTCGGCACGTCGATTTTGATCTTTGTGGCGGCATTGGCGTCCTTCGCTGCCGCAATACCCTTCACGGGAACGGTTACGGCTTCGCCCTTCTCCTGCGCCTCCTTCACATCCCGGTCGCTGAGCTTGGCGCTGGCCTCGGTCGTGGTGTTGCCCTTGGCGTCGGTCTTTGTCACCGTGGTCCCCGTGGATCCGCCGCCGGAGCTGGCCGTGGTGGTCTCCGTCTTGGACCCATCGGCCTTGGTCTCCGTCTTCGTGGTGGACCCGTCGGGATTTTTCACCGTGTCGGTCTTCGTCCCCGGCGTCACCGACCCGGAGGAGCTGCCGGAGCTGGACTTGTGCCAGAGGGTGATGGTGCCGGTGAGGGGGGTGTAATTCTCTTTGTCATCGGGCATGAACTTCCAGGTGTAGGCGGTGTTGGCTTTGACTTCGGTGCTGACGTTGATTTCCTTCCCGTTAGCATCGACCCACTGGATAAAACCTTCAGGCTGAAGGGTACCAACCGCCAAATGAGCATCTTCGAGGGTTTTGCCGCTCTCCGTGATTGCCGTATAGCTGGGCGTACCAGAGGGGGTAGCTTTGGCAACCGTCACCTCAGATTCACCAGTGACTTCGATGTAGTGGGCACTATCAGTCGGAGTGAATATCCAACCGGCCTGATGCTTGCCAGCCGTCAAAATCTCGTTGGGATTTTCCCAAGTGAAGGTGCCTGCGACCGCGTTCTCTTCGTCTGTCATGGAGCCAGAGAGGGTGATGTCACTCAGCTTGTCGCCGTAGGTGAGGTTGGTTTTGCTCAGCGTGGGGGTACCGGTGGGGACCGTCTTGTTGGCGGCGGAGACGTTGAGGGTCAGGGTGATGTCATTATAGTTTTCTGTTGTAACAACAACGGCAATCGTGCCAATGTTGCTTTCTTCTGTGGAGTTGACTGCATCGATCGGGACAGAAAGAACGCCGTCCTCAATTTTTGCTCCCTCGGTGTAGTAGTTGTCCAAGCTAATCGTGGGGGTCCCATAGCTGATGGTGCCATAGCTCTGGGGGGCATCCAATGTGGGGAGCAGGGCCTTGAGGTCAAAGGTATAGGTGCCCTGATGATTGTTTGCTACGGTCAAAGTAGCGGCTGTGGTATTCAGCACGGTGGCCTTGTTAATGGTAAAGTTTGCGCTATGGTATTGCGTGTAAGTCAGCGCCGAAGCAGGCTCGTCAATATCGGAGGCTTGCAGCACATAGTTGTTGCTTTTGAACGTTATCGTGAACTGAATTCCAGCCTTATTGCCTGCCTCCGCCGAAGGAACAAAGTTGTGATCAGCATCCTCCGTACCGAAGCGCACGTCAGAAATTTCGTAGACCTCCGCCGGGACAGAGACCGGCTGCATATGCGCATCATAGAACGTCAGGTAGGTTTCCCCGGATTGCGTCTCGAACTTCGCCGTGCCGTCGTAGGTTTTGGAGATGCTCTTGCTGAACATAACGTGGTCGATCTTCATTGGCTTAATTTTCCACTCTAGCGTTTTTGTGCCGGTGTAGTTGCCCTGACCGGTGATAGTCAGCGTGTAATTTCCTGCATTAGTCTGCGGAGCGGCAGTCACAGTATAGTCTGTACTTGGGTCTAGCGTCTTGTTGCCCATCTTTACTTCCACGTTTGGGGACTGTGTGGTGCCGGTGTAAGTTGGGGTAGAGACCGTTACGTCTGCGTTGCTCAGGTCGACTTGTTTTACGGTGAATTTGACGTAATTACCAACGGTATAGCCGTCGCTACGGGTTGCAGCGCAGTAGTAGATGTAGCGGTCATAGTCGTAACCGTGATTGTTGGGGAGTAGATTAGGGGGAGTGTAGGTCGCACTTGATACACCAGAGATAGGAGTTATACTGTGGTTTCCTGACTGATAGGAAATTAGATACCATTGATAAGTAAAAGGTGAATTATTATCCGAGCCGGATAGTTCAGCAGAAAGTGTGATTGGATCGCCATAGGAATACTCAGTCTTATTTGAGGTGACGTCTATACTTAGGTCAGGGGCTTCGGACACACTGACGTTATACGCATTCTCACCTGCAAGCTGCTCTCCGGTAAGCCATTGATTTCCGCTCTTAAAGCCATATCCCTTTGCCAATACACTAGAAAGCGGGGACCAGAAAACATTAAGATTTGTAAACGTTCCCCTACTTATAGAAGTAGGGATGGCGTAAGTTCCGCCAGGGATGTCAACTCTACCGATAAATGTGCCGCCCTCAATGTTGAGAGTATCATCTTGGTTACCTTGGATGCTTAATGCATATCCTAAGTATCCAACTGATTCAAAAGTACCACCTGCAATTGTTAGATTTCCGCTTTGAAGATTAATAACCTGGGGACTGCTAGTAGATTCATTCACCATACGACCTGTTTGTTGAGTACTGCTATCACAGATGGTAACATTTGCGGGAGAACATACATACAAAAGCACTTGCGTTACTTTATTAGTAATTGTGTAACCGTTTAAGTCTAAAGTAAGAAAGGATTTGATCTCAGGTATATTTTCATAATCTTCGTTAGTTATTTCTGTGTCAGCTAGCATTGTCAATTTACACTCGCTTTTGATAGCATTGCTGGCATTGACGGCATCGATAAAACTTGTGTAGTAGGTGGTATGACCATTGGCTTCTACGCTGGTGACATACGATGCGCCGCAGTAGTCGCATGTGCCGTCCTCGCCCATCTTGTGCTCACTGCATGGACCGACATAGAAGGAAAAATAGTTAAAGCCTTTGCTGATCAGGGTACTTCTCGTGATCTGAACATCGGACCCGCTATTATCCGCGTGAAGCGCCATGCCCGGGGTCGCTTTCAGCAGATCGCCGACGGTGGCGTTCCCATCCCCCTGCGCAAAGCCACCGAACGTGCAGTGGTTCTCGCCTTCTGACAACTTGAGATTATAGTCACCCTCACCTGCGCTCAGAAGCCCCAGAGAGCTGATTTTTCCGTCGGTGCAGGTGAACGAGCCGCCTTTTTCCACCAGAAGCTTCAGAGACAACCCCGCCGTGATTGGTTTTTCTGAATTTTCTGCGCCTGCATTCGTGACTGTCAGCGCTGCGCCGCTTTTGACGGTAAGAGAACTGTTAGAGCCAAGCACATAGCCATTCAGATTCAACGTGATATTTTTTCCACTGACTTCCGGCGAAGCTTCTAACGTAACATCGTTGTTTAGTCGAATGGTGCCGCCATCATCTACGTTGTTAAACGCTTCGATAATGCTGTCGTAACCTTTCTCTGTTTCGCCACTGATGACGGTGACCGGATGTGTCTCCACATAGACTCCGCCGCCGCCGGTCGAAGTGCTGGGGGGCACATAGACCCCGCCGCCTTCACCGTCCGTTGCCAGCACGCCTACGGGCAGCAGCCCCAAACAAAGCGCCAGGCACAGGGCCAAGCTGAGTAGTCGTTTTTTCATAGGAAACCTCCTGTTCTCTCGTTTGAATTAGCACAAGGCAAAGGAAAGCGCCCGTCCCGTAGTGCGCACTACGGGACAAGGGGCACGCCCCTTGTCCTAATGATCCTTCTAAATGTGGTTGAAATCGTTCGAGAATATCTTAGTGGATTCGACATGACCTGTCAATCCGACCAAAGTATGAGAGAGAAAAAGTGGTACAAAAACCGGCGCTCCCTGTATCCTGGTTGGAGGGGGGAGCGCCGGGGTGGGTTCTCTGTTGTTTGGTCAGTCGGTCATATATTTTTGCTCGAACGCCTCGGTCGAAATGGCCTTGGAGAACCAGAAGCCTTGGGCGGCGTCGCAGCCCAGGGAGCGCATGAGGTCCACTTGGTCTTTGGTCTCGATGCCCTCGCAGATGACTTGGTAGCCCAGGCCCTTGACCATGTTCACGATCTCCTGGAGGAAGTAAAGCCCCCGCTGGTTCGTGGTGCAGCGGGTGAGGAAGCTGCGGTCGAGCTTCACGGTGTTGATGGGGATATCCACGACAGAGTTCAGAAGGGAGTAGCCCGCGCCGAAATCGTCCAGGGAGGTTTGCATGTTCTTCTCCTGGAAACAGGCGAACAGACGCTTCACACAGTCAAACTCGGAGACGGCGGCGGTCTCGGTCAGCTCGATCTCTAAGAGGGCGGCGTTGATGTGGTGGTCGGCGAGGATCTTGCTGTAGGTCTCGGCGTTGCGCAGATCTTTCGCCAGGAGGACGGAGGCGTTCACGGCGATGGGGATGAGCTTGCGCCCGGCCTTGGCGTTGCGCTCTAAGAAGGCCGCCACCTGCTCCAGCATGTAGAGGTCCAGCTCGACAATGCGGCCGCTGTTTTCCAGGATGGGAATGAACTGGTCGGGATAGAGGATGGTCCCGTCTGGCTTCTCCCAGCGGACCAGGGCCTCAGCGCCGATGACGGTCAGGTCGGCCAGAGAAAACTTGGGCTGGAGGTAGAGCTTGAACTCGTGGTGCTCCATGGCCCGGATGAGGCCGTTCATCAGCTCGTTGGTCAGGGTCTGGCGCTGGGCCGTTTCCTTGTCGTAGAGGCGGACCAGCTCACGGGCGTCCGATAGAATTTGCTTCCGGGCAAAGTTGGCCTTGTCGATGGCGGAGGAGGCACTGAGACAGGTTGGCTCCACGGCGTAGATGCCAAAACGCACCCGCAGGTGGGCCTCCGGGTAGAGCAGGGCCTGGCGCTGGGAAAAGGCCTGACCAAAGGCCGCGGCAAAGCGGGCCACGGAGTCGTCCGGCCCCTGGGGGGTGTGGCGGAGATAGAGGCAGAACTGGTCGCCCACGATGCGGCAGAGGTAGCTCTCGCCCTTGGTTTTTACGGCCTCGACGAGCAGGTCGCTGAACTCTTTCAGGACCTTGTCGCCGGTGGCGTAGCCGCCCACGATCTTGTGCTCCACCTCCTCCCGGAAGCGGGTGAAGGAGAGCAGGCCCGTGAGCCGGTCGAAGTCCGGCGCGGTGATGCGGCCGCCGTCGATGGCGTTGGCGGCCAGGTGGCGGGTGAGGTAGGCGGTGATGATCTTGGTCAGCTCCCCCAGCTCCCGGCGGCTCTGGGTGCTCCAGAAGCGCTTGCTGCCGCAGACGATGTAGGCCACGGCCCCTTGATACTCGCCCTCGTTGTAGATGGCGGTGTAGACCGCGGTCTTGACGCCGCCCTGCATGAGCTGGGCCTGGGCGGCGGGGGAGTACATACTGAGGTTGTCGTGCTGCAATACGGCGATGCCGTTTTCGTCATAGCTTTGAAAGAGGGTGAGAAAATCCTCTTTGGTAAAGCTGACCGTATCTGCCAGCGCAGAGGAAGCCTTGGGGGCCAGCCACTGGAAGAGCTTGGTGTGCCGCCGCTCCTTGATGTTGGTGGAGAGGATGGTGATGCGGTCCAGCTGTAGGCGGATGCCGACGATCTTGAGGAAGAGGTCGATGGCGTCTTCAAAACGACTGGTCTTTTCAAAGATCTCGAAGGCGGTGGAGATCAGGTCATTGTGCAGGTAGCGGGTGTCCAGCTCCGGCCCGTCGGCGTCCAGATGGGCCACGTGGGGCGTGGATTCGGTGTAGCGGCGGAGGTCGTCGCAGAAGACGTATTGATTGCGGCCGTTCTCCTTGGCCTGGTAAAGGGCCCAGTCGGCGTTTTCAAAGAGCTGGCTGTATAAATAACCAGACACGTTTTCCGGCAGAAAGCAGGCCCCGATGCTGCACGTGAGGCAGTAGTCGTTTTCCGAGAAGGGGATCTTGCGGACGGACTCGGAGAGCTGCCGGGTCTTGTTGAGTAGGGTGGCGTGGTCCACGTCTTTCAGAAAGACCAGAAACTCATCGCCGCCGGCCCGGACGAGGATATCTTTCTTGCTGAACAGCGTCTGCAACAAATGCGCCAGCTCCTGCAAGACCTTATCCCCGAAGAGATGGCCGTAGCGATCATTGACATTCTTGAAAAAGTCCACGTCGATGACCAGCAGGCCGCAGGAGGCGTAGGGGTCCTTCTCCCGCAGGTACTGGTCGATGAGGGCCTTGCCGGTCATGTTGTTGTACAGCAGGGTCAGGGAATCCCGCTGGGCCTGCTGGCGCAGACTTTTTTCTTTGGCCTTTTCCAGGGTGATGTCCCGGATGTAGCCCAGGTAGATCGTCCCGGCCGCCTCGTCTTCAGAGGGGACGGCGTCCACCTCGTACACCGTCTCCTCGCCCTGCGTTCTGGTAGTCCGCAGCTCCATGGGGCCGTGGAGACTGCCGGTCAGCAGCTCCCGCATCTGCCAGCTGTCTTCGGGGCGGAGCTGGCCCTGCCTGATGCTCTGGTCCCCGCCGAGGTAATGCTCGATCTTCCGCCAGACGGTCATATCCTTGTTGTGGATGACCATGGTGTCCTGCACGGTAAAGTATTCAAACAGATACGTCTGCCGGTGTCCCAGCAGGCGCATCAGAGCCTGGCTCCGCCGGAGGCTGGACAGAAACAAAAATGCTTCCATGGGGGATCCCCCCTTTTTATAAAATTTAATATCTTGAAGTCAGTATAGCACGGACTAACAAAGTTTGCAAACCAAAAAACAAAGTGTCACATAGTGTCCATGCGGATAAATACTCGTGATTTTGACGGAGATCGATCGCCTTCTCATACTTTGGACGGATATACAAGCTCCGCTTTTTATGGCATACTAAACACACCTAAGAGGCAGAAGGTGCCGGACAGTTCGGGAAGGGGAGCTTGAGACTCTCTCTGTCCGGTGGGGTTTGTCTCACGGGGAAAGAAAAACAACATCCTCTCTCTGGATATAGACCCTATCCGGAGAGAGGATGTTGTTTTTTATGGAGAAAATTGCCCCACCGCGCATGTGAAAATTCGATTGGGAACATGCCCTGCTTGCAAAGTTCGATGGGGTTCGTTATACTGTGCCTATACATTTTGATTTCCCAAGCTTCGACAGAAGGGACGAGAGTACGATGGAGATGCACGACGGGAGAGGACGGGCCCTTCCGCTCCGGGCAGCGGTCTGCCTGCTGGTGCTGGCTCTGTGTCTGGGCCTTTGGCTGCCCGCCGCCCAGGGGGCGGGGACGACGTTTTCCGATGTGAAGCCCGGCAGCTGGTACTACGATACCGTGACGGCCATGGCCCAGGAGGGCATCCTGAAGGGCTATCCCGACGGGAGCTTCCGGCCCGACCAGACCATTTCCGGGGCGGAGTTTGCCGCCGTGGCCGCCCGTGTGGGAGGCCTGACGGAGAGTCAGGGCCAGACGGATCATTGGGCCGCTGGTTTATTGCAGACGGCCTTAGACGCCGGGTGGTACGACTGGGACGAGCTGCCCCCCACCGGCGAGACCTATGACCAGCCCATCCGGCGCCAGGTGGCGGTGAGCCTGCTCATGCGGGGCCTGCTGCCGGACCGGACGGGGGACTACGCCGGCCAGGCTGGGAAGCTCAGCGACCTGTCCAGTCTGGACGGACGGTATTACAACCGCGTCTTCGCGGCCTACGCCTGCGGCGTGGCCCAGGGGGATGAGAAGGGAAACTTCCACCCCAAGGGCAGCCTGACCCGCGCCGAGGCCTGCGCCCTGATCCAGCGGGCGGAAAAACTGCGCGGCGGCGCGACCATCACGCCGGACCCAAAGCCCACCCCGGAGCCGGAACAGCCCACCACCACGCTGCGCGGCGGTGTGACAAAGAACGGCTGGTTACAGGTGAAGGGTACCCAGCTCTGCAATGAAACAGGGCAGGCCATCGTCCTGCACGGCATGAGCAGCCACGGCATCCAGTGGTACCCCCAGTATACGTCCAAGCAGGCCATTGCCAACACGGCGGCGTTTGGGGCAAATCTCTTCCGGGTGGCCATGTACACGGGGGAGGGCGGCTATCTCTCCGATTCCAGTAAGATCAGGCAGCAGACCTACGCGGCGGTGGATGCGGCGCTGGCCAACGACATGTATGTGATCGTAGACTGGCATATTTTGTCCGACGGCAACCCGAAGACGAATCAGGCCCAGGCCATCGCCTTTTTCCAGGAAGCCGCAGCGCGGTATGCCAACCAGCCGGGGGTCCTCTATGAGATCTGCAACGAGCCCAACGGCAATGTGACCTGGGCCAGAGACATCAAACCCTATGCCCAGGCCGTGGTGACGGCCATTCGGGCCAAGGCACCCAAAAGCGTCATTCTGATCGGCTCCGGGACCTGGAGCCAGGACATTTTAGACCCGGCCAAGGACCCGGTACAGGGCACGAATCTGATGTACCCCTGCCATTTTTACGCGGGCACTCACGGGGCCTGGCTGCGGGATCGGATCGACAGCGCCCGGAAGCTGGGCCTGCCTATCTTCATCTCTGAGTGGGGCACCAGCGCCGCCGACGGCAGCGGCGGGGTCTACCTCACCCAGAGCAAGGCGTGGCTGGACTTTTTGGATGCCAGGGGCATCAGCTGGGCCAACTGGTCCCTCTGCGACAAGAGCGAGACCTCGGCAGCCCTGAAGCCCGGCACCAACGCCAACAAGACCTGGACGACCAGCGACTTGAGCCAGTCCGGTCAGTTCGTCTTTTCCCGTTTTTGAAGCAAGGATCGTCAAGAAATAGCGCGAAAAGGGGGATCCCCCTTTTCCTGTAGGAGAGTATCCTACAGGATGGGGCCTTCCTGCGCCGGAGGGGGTGCGTCCCATGCCAAAACCGAAAAAACAGACCTGGTTGCTGCTGCTCCCGGCGGTGCTGATGGTGCTGTGCGCCATGGTCTGGCTGTTTTCCAGCCAGGAGGACGCAACGGGGGAGCTGACCCCGGCGGACGGCGTGTTGGACGCTTGCGGGGCGGACTTTGCCCACACCGTCTACACCCTGGGCAGCGACTGGACGTTCTACCCCGAAACGCTGGCCAGCACCCAAGCAGATCTGAGCGGCCGGGAGACCGGGGCGCATGACGAGAGCGTCCCCTATGGGACCTATCGCCTGGAGCTGCTGGCCCAGCCGGGGCAGTATCTGGTGCTCAGCGGGTATTCCTTTGATTACAGCACCCGCGTCTATCTCAACGGCAAGCAGGTCCTGGAGATCGGCAAGGTGGCGGACACGGCGGCAGCGTCTGAGGCGCGGATCAATTACATGGACATTCCGATTTACACCGGCGAGGACGGGCGGGTGGAGATCGTCTGCCAGTACGCCAACTTCGTCCACAAGGAGGGCGGCAGTCTGCCCCGCTTGTACCTGTCCTCCCCGGAAAAGACCCAGGAGATGCAGCGGGGGAACGACCTGTATTCCCTGGCCCTCAGCGGCGGGCTGTGTCTGTTTGGCTGTTACTTCCTGCTGCTGGCGGCCATCCAGCGGGGGCCAAAGTATGGCTTTCTGGCCCTGACCTGCTGGCTCATGGGGATGCGAAACCAGAATTTTTATGTGGTGCATCTCTTGGATCCGGAGTATCACTGGGCGCTTGCCTACCGGTTCCTGGTGTGGATGATCGCCTTGCAGACCTTTGCCCTGCTGCTCCTGCTGGCCAACCTCTACCGAGGGGCGGCGAAGCGGTGGGTGGTCTGGTGCTATGTGGGGGCCTATGGCGTGCTGTCGGCGCTGCATTTTATCCTGCCCACCCAGCAGGTCAAGGAGCTGACCCGGCTTTGCTACGATGTCTCCGTGCCGTTTTTCGTCTATCTCATCTTCTGCCTGATCCGGCGTTTGATCCGGACCAGGACGGTGCATTGGGAGGACGGGCTGATCCTATTGGGCTACGCCCTGCTGCTGGGGGCGGACGTGTATGAGGCCTGGTTCGGGCGGATCGTGCTGGCCGTGACCCGGCGGGGGACGGCGCCGCCCTATATGCTGCTGTTCGTGTTTCTCATGGCGGTGGCCATTGGCGTCCAGAGCAACCGCCAGCGGGAGGATCTGGCCGAAAGCCGACGGCAGCAGCAGGTCCTGACCCAGCTCAACCAGCTGAAAACGGACTTCCTGCACCAGATAGCCCACGAGCTGAAAACGCCCCTGACCGTCATCAGCGGCTACGCCCAGCTGACCAACTGGCAGCTGGCCCAGGGCCAGGCAGACCAGGGGATGCAGGACCACATGACGGTGGTCTCGTCCGAGGCCCAGCGCCTGTCGGCCCTGGTCTCGGAGCTGATCGAGCTGTCGAAGGGCGGTGGGCGGGAGACGCAGACGGAGCTGATCGAGCTGCCGTCCCTCTTCGAGGCGGCGGCAAAAGTCTGCCAGCCCCTGCTGGACAAGCGGCAGAACCGACTGGTCTGCACCGGCGGGGCGGGGCTTTGTATCTCCGGGAACCGGGGGATGCTGCTCCAGCTGCTCATTAACCTCACGATGAACGCCAACAAGCACACCCAGGGGGGCACCATCACCTATCGGGCCAGCCTGCTCCCCGGTCGGGGGAACCTCGCGCTCGATACCGTCTGCCTGCTGGTACAGGACACCGGGGAGGGCATCCCGGAGGAGCGCATCCCCTATATCTTCGACAAGGGATACAGCGGCGACGGCGGCAGCGGCATTGGCCTGTACATCTGCCAGGACGTGGTGAAGTACCACGGCGGCACCCTGACCCTGGCATCGACGGGGCCGGGGGGCACGACCTTCCGCATCCTGCTGCCCTGCACGCCGGAGGCCGCGCAGCCGGACTGACCGAACCCAACGCACCCAGAGGAGGGATGACGCATGAAGGAACCTTTGGTCCTCCTGGTCGAGGACAACCCCCACATCATGGACATCAACACCGCCGCCCTGACCATGCGGGGCTGCCGGGTCTTGCAGGCGGCCACGGTACAGGCCTGCCGGGAGCAGCTGCGCCTGCATGACGTGGAGCTGATCGTCCTGGACATTCTTCTGCCCGATGGGGACGGCCTGACCCTCTGCCGGGAGATCAAGGAAAATTATGACATCCCCATCCTCTTCCTCAGCGCCCTGGGGGAGAACGAGGACATCGTCCAGGGCCTCACCGCCGGGGGCGACGACTACCTGCCCAAGCCCTACGACCTCAACGTCTTAGTGGCCCGCGTGGAGGCCCGCCTGCGGGCGGGGCAGCGGATGCGCCGGTGCGTCCACTGCGGCCCGCTCAAGCTCTATCTGCTCTCCAGCAAGGCCTACCTGGGCGAGCGGGACCTGATGCTGACCCAGAAAGAGTTTGCTGTGGCCCTCTATCTGGCCCGCCACCGGGGCCAGACGGTCCCGGCGGACGAGCTTTATCAAGAGATCTGGCAGCAGCCCATGGCCGACAATCCCCAGGCCCTGCGCATGACCATCTCCCGCCTGAAGCAAAAGCTGGGGGACGACGATGCTCCGGTGGTCATCACGTCCTATCGCGGCGGGGGGTACTGTCTGGAGAGCCGGTTGCCATAGCAGAACAGAAGTCCCGCCGCAGGGGGAATGATACGTACCCCCAATACTGGACACCCAGTATTGGGGGTACATATCATATCGCCCGGATATGCTCTCACTTAGTAATTTTTATGTAGTTTCAGTCATTAAATATTTGAATTCCTCTGGAAATTCAACTTCGGAAAAATCAATTTTTTTTGCCGTATAGGTCAGTTCTTCGTATTGCAACGCTGTAATTGCTTTCCGATAGACCGCAATCACGCGCAGCGCATTTTTCGTCATATCTCGGACATCCTCCTGCAAGACTGTATTCGGTACATACTTCTGCATGGTCTGATCCAGAATAAATCCAACGCAGGCATTGGTGCTGCCCGCAACTTTTTCCGTATAAAGGCGAGGCTTGCTTGAATTATAATCGCCAATCATTTTCGCTTGCAGATTTTTGGAAATTACGGTCGGCAACACTTCAAGTTTCATGTGTGTCGTACCATCTTCGGAAAACTCAAAATCTGCTGGACTCAGCTTATGGTCCAAACACTTTTGATAGAAGTCATTTGCAAACAGTCCAGCACTCTCACCATCCGCGCCTTTCGGTGCTTTCAAACCGGTCAGATGCAGATAATTATTCCCATAGAAGGAAAATTCAAAGGGAAAGACTCTTTTATGTTTGTCTGTGCAAAGGAACAACAAACTCTTTCCATCCAGTTCTTTTTGATATGCCTGCGCGCATTGGACAACAATTTTAATGGCTTCGTCTTTTGTGAATTTTTTCATCTCTTTATCAGTCCCCAAATCTGCAAAAAAAGAGAAGACTGCGACACCGCAGTGTCACGCGTCTTCTCTTACATGACTGGTTTTTCTGTCGTCCGCCGACGCTCAGTTCCGTCTGGTCAATGACCATTCTACTGCATCTCTATCGGGTTTTTCTGTTGCCCGCCAACGCTCCGGCCCAAAGTCCGGCATCCATTTCGGATTTTAGGTGCCAGTCGCACCAGAGGGATGACGCCCTCTATCCATCTTTATTATATGCAAAATAGGCAGAAAAGTCAACAAGGGACACTGGAAAATTATTTTGCCTGCATTCTCCCTGTGTGGCACAGTATATCATGCCGCTTGTTGGGGAGCACCCCACCTGGAGAAAACATTTTGTTTTTTTGATTAGAGGAACAGCTCCGGCTCCTTGCGGGGCCAGGTGTATTGCTCTTCCAGCTCGGTCTTGTGGTAAAGGTAGTTGGGGTCGTCGAAATACTTGGCTCCCTTGGGGCAGTGGCGGACGCAGCGGTTGCACTTCATGCACTTGCCGACGATGTTGTGGGCGTCTGCCGGGTCGATGGCCTCCAGGGGACATTCCTTGGCGCAGCGGCCGCACTGGGTGCAGGTATCCTTCGTCTTGGGCTTCACGGGCAGGATGTTGATGGGGTTGCCGTGGCGGTCGCGGGGGGTGTAGTAGGGTCCCACGGGGTCGTTGCCCTTCACAAAGAGGGGCGGGCAGGCCTCTGCGCTGGGGAGTGCCTCGACCTTGTGATAGACCTGGTCGGCAAAGCCGGTGGCGATGGTCAGGTCGCTGATGTCCGGGCGACCGGCCCCCTGGGTCAGGGAGAAGGAATGCTGGCAGGAGAAGGCGGCCCCGGCCACGGGATGAAAGCCCCCGGCGGTCAGGGTCAGGCGCAGCTCAGAGAGAGCATCGTCATAGTTCCGGTTGCCGTAGCAGACCACGGGGACGGCGAGAGCACCATTTCCCTGGACGGACGCGACGTATTTGATGAGCAGGTTGGGCACCCGCCCGGCGTAGACCGGGGTGCCGAAGACCACCAGGTCCCCGGCGGCGAAGGCCTTGGGGGTTTTGCGGACGTGCTTGAGGGTGAAGTCGAAGGTCTGCATGGGACATTGGAGCTGCTGGGACAGGCGGCGGGCGATTTGCGTGACCACTTTTTTGGTGGTGTCGGTGGCGCTGAAATAGGCCGCCCAGACGGTGTTGATCTGCATGGGAGCGATCCCCTTTCTGTACTTATTTTTTGTTAGGTTCAATATAGCAGACGGGTCAGAAAATGTAAAGATGCTCCGAAAAAACAGAGTGGTGCGGGAAAAACGCTGAGATGTAAAATATCCCGCCTGGGCCGGTTGATTTTTCCGGGTAGATTTCATATAATATAGACCAATCATCCCTGTGTCGAAGAAGTGCATTTTCTGGAAAAAAAGCGAACACAGACCAGAAGAGAGACCAGGGGAAAGGGGCGCACTATGGATCGAACCTGTAGGGCAGGCAGCGGCCTGTCCGGCAAGAAAAAAATACTGCTTATTGTCTGCCTGATCGCCGTGGCTTTGCTGGTCGGGTACGGCATCTTATGCGGCGCGGCGGGCCGCGACGTGATCTATCCCCACGTCACCGTGGAAGCGGTGGACTTGGGCGGCATGACCAAGGAAGAGGCCCAGGCGGCCTTGGAGAAGGCCGTGCAGGAAGTTCCCTTGGACGAGACGCGGGGCGTGGTCTTCACCGTCTCCACAGACCAGGGGGAGATCCAGACCGTGGAGGTCCCCCTCTCCAGCGTGGCCATCGACTACGCGGCCACCGTCGAGCGGGCCTGGGCCGTGGGGCGGGACGCCTCGTTTTTGGCGCGGGGCGGCTGGTATCTCAAGTGCCTGAACCAGGGGAGCGAAATTTTACCGGTCTATCAGAACAGCGAGAACCTGGGGACCATTTTGGGGACCATTCAGGAAGCGCTGGGCCGCGAGCCGGTGGCCCCCAGCTGGGAGGTCAGCGGGACGGACCTGGTCCTGGTGAAAGGCACCCCCGGCAACAAAGTGGATCAGCAGGCCATCGAGGACCAGATCTTAGCGCACCTGGGGGAGAACGACATCGTCACCCTCTCCGGGGCGCAGGCACAGTTTGACATCCGCCTGGAGCAGCTGCCCCCGGAGACCCTGGACCTGGCGAATATTTTGACCCAGATCGAGAAGCCGGTGCAGAACGCCCAGTTTGACAAGACACAGAAAATTTTTAAGCAGGACAGCGTGGGCGTGAGCTTTGACGCCGACGAGGCCCAGAAGACCTTTGACGCCATGGATTGGGGCGAGAAGCGCTCTCTGCCCCTGACCATCACCCAGCCCACGATTACCGTGGCCGACCTCTCCGGTCAGCTCTATCAGGATACGCTGGGCTCCTGCACGACGAACATCGCCGGGACGGTCAACCGCGTGGAAAATATTAAGCTGGCGGCCAAATTCTTTAACGGCGCGGTCATTATGCCCGGTGAAGAGTTCTCTTACAACGGCCTGGTGGGCAGCCGGCAGGCCTCCCGCGGCTTTTTGCCCGCCCCCGCTTACGTCGGCGGCGAGAGCGTTCAGGAGACGGGCGGCGGTGTGTGTCAGGGCTCTTCTACCGTCTATCTGGCGGCGCTGCGGGCCAATTTGCAGATCACTGAGCGCTATCCCCATGGGTATATCACCCGCTATGTCCCGGAAGGGATGGACGCCACGGTCTACTACGGCGCAAAGGACTTTAAGTTTAAGAACAACACGCCCTTCCCGCTGAAAGTTCTGGCCTCGGTCTCCGGGCGGTCGCTGACGGTGAACATCGTGGGCACCAAGAGCGACAACATCACTGTGGAGATGACCAATGAGGTCGTGGGCACCACGCCTTATAAGACCGTGTATAAAACGGACGCCAGCGTCCCTGTCGGCACGACCCAGGTCAGTGTGACGCCCTACACCGGCTACACCGTAAAAGTCTACCGCAACCTCTATGAAAACGGCACCCACAAAGAGACCAAGCTGGAGAGTACCAGCGTCTACCGCAGCCGGGACAAAGTCATCCTGGTCAACCCGGCGGACGCCGCCCAGTACGGTCTGTGACCCCAGGGAAAGGAAACACTATGACGAATCAGACCCCACCGCCCAACCAGAACATGAATTGGGCGACCCCGCCGAACCAGCCCCCGCGCTTCCCCCACCGGCGGGAGATCAAGTTTGTGGCCAAGCGCATCATGATGCACCCGGTCTGTATGCGGGTGACGCTGCTGTTGGTGTGCATCAGCGTGGCCTTTTACGGCATCCGCTACCTGGCCGGGGGCACGCTGAGCTACGGCGTGATGAACCTGGCCGATTACAGCAGCACCCAGAGTGGCATCTTCTTCAATGACCAGGGCTTCAGCATTCTTTTCCGCATGGACCTGACCCAGACGGTCTTGGCCATCCCGTTGACCTACCGGCAGATCGCCGTGTTTGTCCTCATTAACCTCCTCTGCCTGGCCCTGCTGGCCCCCCTGCGGCTGGGGGCCATGGAGCAGTATTGGAACGTGATACGGACGGGGCAGGGCAACGTCCAGGCCGTGGGCCAGTGGTACCGGCAGAGCGGCCGGATGGGCAAGGCCATTGTGGTCGAGTTTGTCATCACGGTCCTGGTCCGGGCCGTCGGCGTCGTTGCGACGCTCCCCAGCCTGTACCTATACTATCTCTTTTACACCACCACGCCCTCGCTGGATGCCTACACCAGCGCCAGCTCCATGCTCCAGATGGGGGCGGGCGCTCTGGCCATCGTGGCGGCGCTGTTCACCTTCTGGCTCCACAGTGTTCTGCTGCCCGTGCGCTATTGCCTCTGCGCCCACCCGGAGTATTCCCTGGGCCAGGCGTTCCGGCGGGGCATGGCCAGCACGAAGGGCTTCCGCGGGGCTTTCTTCGGCTTCCGGCTGAGCTATTTCCTGTGGTTCGCGGTGTCTCAGTTCACCTATGGGGTGCTGGACCTGTACGTGCTGCCCTACACGTCGATCGGTGGGATGATCTTTATCTCCGAGGCGGCCCGCTTTAAGCAGGGGCAGAAGCCGCAGGAGCCATAAATTCTGAGCAAGAAAAATCCGGCGTCCCTTGTGGTGGGGACGTCGGATCTTTTTCTACTTACTGAGATTTAGCGGGCCAGACGGCGGCTGACGGTGAGACCGAAGGCGCCGGGGCCGATGTGGCAGCCGATGCTGAAGGGGAGGGGGCGGTATTGGATGTCACAGCCGGGGAAAAGCTCTGCCACTTGGGCGGTCCAGGCCTCCCCGGCGGCGGGGTCCGGGTGGCTGTCGGCGGCGCCGATGGTGATGGGCCAGCCTTTGGCGGTGTAGTCCTGGGCCAGGGCTTGGATGGCCTGGAGCATTTTCTGCTTGCACTTGGTCATGCCGCGGACCTTGGCGTAGGCGTCTAAGCGCCCTCCCTCGATCTTGAGCAGGGGCTTGAGGTTCAGGGCGGCCCCCAAGGCGGCCCCGGCGGGGGTGACGCGGCCGCTGGCCTTGAGATACTTGAGCGTCTCTACGCCCACGAAGATCATGGAGTCGGCGGCGGTCTCCTCTAAGGCCTGCTTGATCTGGGCGGCGCTCTGGCCCTGGTCGGCCAGGGCTTTCGCATCGTAGACGGCGTCCCGGAGGGTCATGGAGATGCGGTGGTTGTCCACCACCTGGACCTTGCCGCCGAACTCCTCCGCCAGGCCGATGGCAGAGCGGCAGGAGGCGCTGAGACCGCTGGACATGGGCAGGTAGACCACCTCGTCATAGTCGGCCAGCAGGCCCTCCCAGAGGGACAGGACATCGCCGGGAGCGGGCTGGGAGGTGGAGACCTGGCCGCCCTGTTCCAAGTGCTTGTAAAAGGCTTCGGCGGTCAGATCGACCCCCTCGTAATACGTTTTGCCGTCCAGGATCACGGGCATGGGCAGAACGTGGATGCCGTGGGCCTGGCCCTCGGCGGGGAAGATGCCGCTGTTGGTGTCGGTAAGAATGGCTATGTTCATAAAAACCTCTTGTGATTTTGTGCTGTCGGTTGCCGCCGCAAGGGTGAGACGCAGTTGCATTGGCGGCCGAATTCGTCTAGAATAGAAAAAAGAACCGGGGGCCGACGCCCCCAGAAACAGGAGTATGCCATGGACCGAACCAAGCAAGCCATCTGCGAAGCCTTTTCCCAGCTTTTGGAGGAAAAGCCCATCAGCAAGATCTCTGTGCGGGAGATCGCGGCCCAGTGCGGGGTGGCCCGCAACACGTTTTACTACCACTACCGGGACATCCCCACCCTGCTCCAGCAGATCCTGGAGGAGGTGATGGACGAGCTGGTCCGGCGGTATTACAGCCCCAAGTCACCCGTCGACTGCATCCGGGCGCTGTTAGACTACATGAAGGCCCATCAAAAGGCCCTGCTGCACATCTACCGCTATCTGCCGCGGGAGGACTTCCAGGCCTATTTAGACCGGGGTGCCCAGCGCCTGACGGAGGGGTACTTCGACAACGCTGCCCAGGGCATGGACGTGCCCCAGGAGGACATCGAGATCATGGCCCATTTTTACAAGTGCGCTGTGGTCGGGGCCTTGCTGGACTGGCTGGACGCCGGGATGGACTATGACATCAAGCGCATCTTTTTCCGGGTGTGCGTGCTGCTCAATGGTTCGGGCAAACGCGCCCTGCTGCGGGCCAGGCGGATGCAAGCGCCAGAACCCACGGAGGGCGAATAACGCTATTGTACCGAACGAGGGAAAGCGGGACAATGGACAATTTTGAGGGAGTGCCCAATTTTTGAACAGTTACCCTGGAATTGCCCAACCGATCTTACCAGCCTGCCGCATTTGAATCAGAATGAATCAAAACATGCAAAAAGCCCCGGAGCATCCGCTCCGGGGCTTTCGAGGGTCTGATAAACTTGTCAGGGGATGCTTACTTATTCAGCAGGTTCGTGAAGATCTGTGCGACCTGGGCGCGGGTGGCGGTGCCGGTGGGGTCCAGGGTGCCGTCGGCGTTGCCGTTGATGATCTTCTGGCCCACGGCCCACTGCAAGGCGGGGATGGCGTAGGCGGAGATCTTGTTCTGGTCGGGGAACCGGTTCAGGTTCTCCTCCAGGGTCACGTTTTCCAGGCCCTTGACCTGCTCATAGCGGAACAGGATCGCGGCCATCTGCTCGCGGGTCACGGCGTTCATGGGACCGAAGGTCGTCTCGTCATAGCCGTTGACGATCTTGTTGGCAGCGGCCCAAGCCACAGCGTCAGAATACCACTGGCCCGCGGGCACATCCGTAAACTTGGAAGCGCCGGTCACAGCGGGGGATTTTTCCAGCCGATACAGCACGGTGACGATCATGGCGCGGTTCATCGTCCCGTTGGGGGCAAACGTCGTGGCAGAAGTGCCGGTCATGAGACCCTGCTCATAAGCGTACTTCACGGCGTCATAGAACCAATTGCCGCTCTTCACATCCGTAAAGGGCAGGGCAACAGGCGCAGGCGTCTCCGCCTTAAAGCTACCCGTCACGGTGACGGCGGAAGCAGGCATCGTAAAGACATACTTGCCGTCCTTCTCCGTCACGGCCACGTCCTTGCCGTCCTTGTCCACGACCTTCACGGCGTCGACCACATAGCCCTTCGAGGGAGAAGCCGTCACCGTCACCGTCGTGCCCTTAGAAGCTGTCTTCTTGTCCGCAGCCACAGCACCGTTGGTGGCGGCGTTGACGTTCACCGCGTAGGTGGTAGGGGTGGAGATGGAACCACCAGAAGAACCGGGGCCACCAGAGGATTGACGGGAGACAGTATACTTACCAGCAGCGTCCTTGGTCAGGTTGTAGCCAGAAGCGGCGGTGAGGTTTACGGTCTGGCCAGTGACTTTGAAAGTCTTGCTGCCGCTGACAGTAGCGGAGAGGTTGTCGCCGGTGACGATGATGGTTTCGCCATCTTTTACAGCGTCAACAGCGTCCTGGAGGGTGGTGTACCTGTTGTCACCGATCGTGGCAACAGCGGTAGACTCCGTGGAAATGGTGAAGGGGCTGAAGCCGTCGGGGTTGGTGAAGATGGCGATCAGCTTGCCGTCGCTTTCAGTAACCGTTGCAGTGTACTCGTGGCCCTTGTGCTGGACATAGATGGGGGGATAAGAGTCACCCACCTTATTTATAAAACCAGTAGGCAACTGAATAGTTATCGTAGTTTCACCGGTAATGCTCAACGGCTTGGGGGTACCAATTTGCACTGCGTTGACTGGCTTTGCAGAATCGCTACTTGTCAGGACGATTTCCTCGTTGGCTTTTACATTGGCCGTAGTAGCGACTGTGCGGTACATCGGCTGAATATCAACGGTGATAGATTTCTTATCATTCTCTGTACTTACACCGGTGATCTGCATATCCATGTAGGTCTGGATCACGATATTTGTGTTCTCGGTTGTTGCCGGAGTGCTAGTACCGATAGCAGTATTCAAGCTCCCTACAACGCTTGCGTCAGCTGTTACCATATTTTTGTTTGCCATATCTGCTGCGGCAGCATCAATACCATTGCCGTTGATCTCAGCAGAGGCTAGAGCAGTCTGGGTTGCATTAAGCAGGTTTTTATCTGCGTCTGTCTTTGGGACAGCTGTCGGATCCTTAACTGCCGGATCACCAGATGCTACCTCTGCCTTAGTATCACTCTTTGTGCAAACTGTCCAGGGGTAGTTAGCAAGGCCACTGGAGATGCCAGTCTTGCCGTTTACGCAGTAGGCGGAGGGGTCGGTGGTGAAGTAGCCGCCGGAGATGGAGCTAGAGACTTTTCCGACAAAATTCTCCTGGTTGTAGCCTTCTGCGGGATTTTCCACACCGAGGTCAGTTAAAGAAAGAACCTGATATGCACTGCGGTCAGAAGCATTAGTAGAGAACTTTGCATTATTAGAAATGTCTACCGTTGCATTCTGTTCGACTTTAGCAAGGTCATAGATAGCCACAGCGCTACCCTTGCCGTTAGCGCAATTGAAAGTACCACCAGTGATATTTAAATTGAGTGAGTTATTATAGGTGGTATTTTCACTGGTGTATGTACCACCAATTACATACAACGCATCAGGGAACCAAACATTGCCGGAATATGTGTATGCAGGCTTGCCATTAACGGTACCTGTGGGCATATCAATAGCCTGAACATCAGTCATTGCGTTAATGACACCACCAGAGATATTGACCTGACCCATACGGAGAGAAACGCCGCCGTTTAAGGTACCGCCGCTGATATTTAAGGAAACCTGACCAGGCATATAGATGGCAGGGCCTTGTGCAGCAGTCAATGTACCACTCTTGACCGTAAAGTTCATGCTACCGGTTGTATTATTACCGGACAGAGCGGCATATTGGGAGGAAATGGTACCACCATTTACGACAACAGAACCACCATTTTCAGCATAGATACCATAGCCGTTCGTGCTTTCAATGGTGCCGTCATTGACGGTCAACTCGGCAGAACTACCGTCGACACAGATAGGTGTATTGGCGCAGGTGATTTTGCCGTTTCCAGTAACAGTTAACTTGCCTTGCAGTTCAATGCCGCAGTCAGCACCGATAGTCAGGGTCTTACCGTTCAAATCGAGAGTAACAGACTTGTCAGCGGGAATGTATGCTTCGTTGTAAGTGCCAGCGGAGCAGTCAGCTAACAGTGTAATGGTTTCACCATCCTGGACGGCATCGAAAGCATTCTGAGCAGATGCAAAACCGTTGTCACCGATTTTGGCAACAGCAGTGGCACCATTAGTGACAACAACGGTTTTTCCGCCGATATTAGCAGACGTGTAGCCGGTTGCTACCAAAGAGGATTCCAAGGAAGAAAAGACACCGCCGGAGACAGCAACATTTTTCAAATCCGCAGTAGTGTTAGTAGTCATTGCTTTAACACCAACAGCACCAGAGAAAATACCGCCGGTGACACTCAGTGTACCTGTATCCATAGTGTCATTGCCATAACCGTTCAAAATTGCAGCTTGTGCACTTGCTGCACCGTTAAAGTTACCGCCATTCACGGTAGCTTTGTTCCAGTTGAGGAAGCAAGCCTGGGCGTAGTTCTGGAAGGTACCACCGTTGATGGTAATGGTGCCATAATCATCATTTTTGATGGTGTTCAGGCCGCCGCTAAAGGTACCACCGTTGATCGTCATTTGTGCTCCGCTGCTCGTAACTGCTGGTTCTTTACCAGAGTTACCTGCGGTAGAACCATTCTGCCAACCATTTGCGACTAAGCTGGAGTATTTACCATTTCCATCTGCACCCTGGTTAACAGTGACACCGGGATTGATTGTCATAGTGCCGAAGTTCTTTAAGGTATAATAAGAATTTCCACCGGAGTTGTCTGCGCTTGTACTAGCTTCGCAACTCCGAGTATAGGTACCACCATTCAGAGTTGCGGTAGCACCAGCATTATTATAAAGAGCAGCCGTGCCATTGCTTACATTATCGACGGTACCGCGACCAGTGATCGTCAAAGTGCCATTATTGAGGATGGTGTGATCACCATTCTTATTAGTCAATTTGTGATTATTCAAATTGATAGAAACAGTTGCGTTTTCAGGAATGGTCAAAGCGCCACTAGTTAGAGTTATATCGTTTTTTAGAATGTAGGAGCCATTGCTCAGTTCGGTAGTCGATGCTTGAATTTCCGTTTCACCCGCCGCAAACGCAAACGGTACCATCGTCAGCATCATACACACGCACAAAACGACGGACAAAAATTTCCTTCTCATATCTTTTTACCTCCTAAAATTCCATGAGAATTTTTTACTCCATCTATGTAAAAAAATGCTGGGAGGAAGAGGCCTTACAGGGAAAAAATCGCTGTTTTATGCGCATAAAACAGCTGTAAGGCATACCTTACAGCATGAGCTTTCGGTAGCGGGAGAAGGGGGGATTTTGGGGACGGGGTGGTAGCTTGACCACGCGCGGCGTACCCCTCTGGCTCCACAGGGAGAGCGTAGCACAGTGCAGGGCGTTTTGCAACACTACCTGCAAAAATAGCATATTTCGAGACAAAATTTGCACGTGTTACGCAGAAAAAACTGTTAGACATACCCAGTGTAGCAGGCTTTTCGGAAAAGTCAAGCCACCCAAACCGTCCTTTTGCGGATTTATTGTATCTTTTTTTCGGCGGGGCGGGGCTTGCAGGAATCACAGCAAAATGGATTGCAGTTTCTGGTGAAATCATGTATAATGAGGGCTAATCTTTCATTTGACCGTTTCCGGCCAAAGTCGACTATTGACTTGACACCTGATTGGGCAGTATAATAGGGTACTTTGACCGGGCCGAAACGGCCTGCCGGGCGGGGCGTTTTTTCTGTTTGACTGGCTTCTCGCCTTGCCCAGGACACAAGAAACAGAGGTTCTTGCCATGAATACGAATAAGAAGCTGAACATGACCATGCTGTGCGATTTCTATGAGCTCACCATGGGCAACGGGTACTTTAAGGCCGGGTATAAGGACCGGATCACGCACTTTGATCTGTTCTTCCGCAACGTGCCGGACAAGGGCGGCTACGCCATCGCGGCGGGGCTGGAGCAGGTGATCGAGTATATCCAGGACCTGCACTTTGACCCGGAGGACATCGAGTACCTGCGCAGCCGGAACATGTTCGACGAGGGATTTCTGGACTATCTGGCCAACTTTAAGTTCACCGGCGACATCTTCGCCGTGCCGGAGGGGACGCCCGTGTTCCCCAAGGAGCCGATCCTGACCGTCCGGGCCCCCGCGATCCAGGCCCAGCTGCTGGAGACCTACCTGCTGCTGACCATCAACCACCAGAGCCTGATCGCCACCAAGGCCAACCGCATCTGCCGCGCCGCCAACGGCCGCACGGTGCTGGAGTTCG
>OLPR01000360.1_pt1 | contig 42550 bp, 29 predicted proteins | sample 1672761 | NCBI WGS metagenome assembly OLPR01 (sample SAMEA3136721, study PRJEB25190) | human gut metagenome | biome: human gut; feature: human-associated habitat; material: faeces | place: Austria | collected 2013 | reverse complement strand
GTGGATGTACGAGTATTCATATTCATTGATGATTGGTTTGTTGCAACAAAAAGCCCGCCTCCCGGAACAAAGCCGGGAGGCGGGCGCAGACAGGAAGCAGAGAATCTACTTCCTCATGGATATATGACGCGGGGGAGAGGGGGATTTTCAAAAAAATTATGATTCGCCCATATGATCGAATGGAATTGCAAACATATAAAAAAATCAGTAAAAAAGATTTCAGTCCTGAGTAACTGTATAATTGAATTTTTTTACATCTGATCAAAAACTGCTTTCAAACTATGAATACTAACTGGAATTGGATTAGCTCAAAATGGTGGAAATTTGACTTTCATAGCCATACCCCAGCGTCAGATGATTATGGTAAAGGACCGAAACAAGCCGAATATAAACAAATTTCTCCAACAGATTGGTTGCTCAATTATATGAGACAAGGCATTGATTGTGTCGCTGTAACAGATCATAATTCGGGAGCTTGGATTGATCCTCTTAAACATGCTCTCCAACATCTGAAATCCCAACAACATCCAGATTATCGGCCTCTCTACCTCTTTCCTGGTGTTGAGATTTCTGTTCATGGAGGCATTCATGTATTAGGAATTTTTGATATTAACAAAACAACTGATGATATTGATCATCTACTTGGGACTATAAATTATCACGGACTTAGGGGAAAAAGTGATGACTGTACCGAGCATACTGCTTCGATGGTAATCGATGGAATAACAAGATTGGGTGGACTAGCTATCCCTGCTCATGTTGATCAGGTTAGAGGCCTTTTTCATGAGTTTTCTGGCACAACATTAGATCAAACTCTTAATAATAAAAATGTTATTGCCATGGAAGTTGTTGATATAATGCAAAGTAAACCAGCGCTTTATGTCGACAAAAAACTGAATTGGTCAGAAGTACTTGGAACAGACTCTCATCATCCAGAGGGAGTTGAGGGAGAATGTTACCCAGGAAGTCATTTTACATGGGTTAAAATGTCGACCCCATCTTATGATGGATTACGTTTGGCTCTCATTGATGGAGCTCTTTCTTTGAAACGTTCCGATCAATATACTGAAGATCCTAATACCTATGGATCTATAGTCATCGAAAATATCGCTGTCAATGATGCAAAATATTTAGGTCAGGGACAATCTTTTTCCTGTCAACTTAATCCGTGGCTCAACACCATTATTGGAGGGCGTGGCACTGGAAAATCAACCGTATTAGAATTTTTACGAATAGCACTAGAAAGAACACATGAAATTCCTCAAAGTTTGGAAGAAGAATTTTTAAAGTATCGTCAGAGATCAAATAATCGTCAAGACGAAGGCCTCTTAACTCCCGCTTCAGTAATCACAATTGAGATTCGAAAAGACGGTGCTCGTTTCCGGGTTACTAGGTCGGAAGTTGACAACACATGCATAATAGAGCAAGAGGAAGAACCGGGCTCTTGGCGTGTATCAGAAGGAGATATTGCACAACGATTCCCAATAAGGATATATAGTCAGAAACAGATTTTCGAATTAGCTAAACATCCTCAAGCACTATTGCGAATTGTTGATGATTCTCCTGATGTTAATTATCGCGACTGGAAAGTAGAGTGGAATGAACTAATATCAAAGTTTCTTTCTATTTGTGCCCAGGGGCGTGTAGTAAAAGCGGGGCTCCAAGAAGAATCAGTAGTCAAGGGCCAGCTTCAAGATGTTACGCGGAAACTTGGCGTTTTTGAACAATCAGGATATTCAGATATCCTTAAAAATTATCAACATAGGCAGAACCAAAAAAACGCTATCCATTCATGGGAAAAATCATGGGAAAATACCGATGAAAAAGTAAAAAATATCTCAAGAGAGTTATTGCCGTCAAATCTAGATTTACAGTTCTTTGACTCCGACAATGTAGATGATAGTGAGTTGATCACGGCTATGAAAGAAGTTCATTCCTCGTTTGGCAAAATTCGAGACGAGGTAGACGCCATTGTACAACGGCTTAACGAGATAAAGAGCACATGGCTTCAAACAAAATTAGATCTTAAAGTATATAAACAGATAATAAAAACAGACCAAGAATATTCTAACTTATGTGAACGTCTTACGGAAGCTGATGCTGGTTCACCTACTGCATATAGTTCTTTAGTCAAACAACGACAAGATCTTGAAGAAAAATTTAAGGGATTTGATAAAAAACGAGAAATACTCCGCCAGCATAAGCAAGATGCGTTGAAGTGCTTACAAGAAATAAGTGAACATCGGGCTAAAATAACGGAGCTTCGCAGAGAGTTTCTCAAAGCTACTTTAGTCCAAAATCCGTATGTACAAATTGAAGTTATTCCATACGGCAACAAAGCTGCTGTAGAAGAAGAATTGCGTAACTTAATTGGAAGAAATAGCGGAGGTTTTGATCGTGATATTGGTGTAGTCGATGGAGATGAAGGGGTGTTGTCTACGTTATATCTGGACAATGGTAAGTCTATGGACGACAAAATTAAGGAACTAAAATTTTTCTTAGATGCACTTTATAAAAACGATGTAGTAGCAATGAAAAATGTTAAAGATCGACGATTTGCTGCTCACATCCAATCCTTACAACCTGAACAAATGGACAGGATCAGATGCTGGTTTCCAGAAGACTCTCTGGATGTCAAGTTTAGCCTTAAGGAAGGCAGAGGCTTTAAGCCAGTAGAACAAGGCTCGCCAGGGCAGAAAACTGCTGCTCTTTTGGCATTCATTCTTTCGTATGGCAATGAACCTCTGATACTTGACCAGCCTGAGGATGATTTGGATAATCACTTGATTTATGACCTGATTGTAAGTCAGCTACGAGAAATCAAACAGAGACGACAAATTCTAATTGTAACACACAATGCGAATATCGTTGTGAATGGTGATGCAGAAAATGTTATTGCTTTGGACATAAAAGCTGGACAAACAAGAATTGTAACGCAAGGAGGTCTTCAAGATTCTTCTATAAGGAATGAAATTTGTAGAATAATGGAAGGAGGCAAGGAGGCGTTTGAACAGAGATATAAAAGAATTAATGCAGGGCTGTAGGTTTTTCTAGATACAACCAATACAAGCTAAAAAGAAGCCAACCTCACGGCAGACTTCTGAATAAACACCTTTCTCTTAGGCCTTGCACCACCCGGAGCATTCCTTCCTGTACTGGCACCACGAGCATTGCATCCCGGGCTGGGGATGGAAATGTTCGGTACTGATGCCTTCGTAGGCGATCCTGTACAGGTCGGCGATGCGTCGCTTACGCTGTTCGTTGGCTGGGTGAATCTTGACCCGGATTACCTGGGGCGTCTTCGTCTTGACCAGGTAAATCAGATCCAGTGACGGAGGCGTGTCTCCTGTCGCTTCTTCGATCATCATCTGGTAGGTGACCAGCTGAAGTTCATGGTCAAAGGCGGCATGCCCGGCATCCGGCTTGGCGGCTGCGGATTTGTAGTCCACTGCCGTCAGGTCGTGCTGGACGAGGTCGATGACGCCTCGCACAGGAACCGGCAGTCCGGGTATGGTGGCGGATAGGCCAACTTCTACACCCAGAGGCATCCGCGAAGAAACCTCGTCAGAGTCCATGTAGGCCTTGACGGTGTTCCATGCACAGGAACGCACTTTCTGACGTGTTTCTTCGTCGGCGTAGTCCACTGGGCCTTCCAACTTCTCCAGTTCCAGGAAGTGGGTGGAGAAGGCTTCTTCCATGGTTGCCTCACTGCTGTCCTCTCCCCGCCATCGGGTGAGGTTGAAGGACTGGAGTGTGGCGTGGATGGCCTTACCGACATGTAGCGCGACCGTGGTCGGTTTCCTTATCTGCGCCACCTTCTCAAAGAAGAAGCGCAGGGAACACGACAGATACGATTTGACCGACGAAGGAGACAGGTAGTCCGGGCGTATGGCAGAGGAAGAAGAAGCCTCCGAAGGAAACTTCTTCTCCAATGCCATAGCTGGGTGCAGGGAGTATGAACGTATTGGTCGGGTTGCAAGAGCGATCATGGTTAGTACGGGTTGGAGTTGCCGGCATAGGTCGCAGCGGGACGGCGGGTGTAGTTGTTCCTGCCTGATGCCGAGCGTTTGGGTGATGAGCCGGAGCGATTCATCAGTTCGTCGATCAGCCCGGAGGCTTCCATGCGGTTGAGCATGGTAATGGACTTGTTGAATCTCCGGGCAGACAGTTCGTTCAGGGCAGTGTCATCCAGCCCAGCCTTTCCGGCCAGTTCCAGGATGAGCGACTGTTGCTTTTCCGAGCACTTCCATGCGGGAACGGTTGCAATAGAGGTCTCGGGAGCTCCTGCAGGTGGCGTTTGTCTCACAAATGATGCAGGTGTCGTCTGCGAGCAGGAAGCTCCGGGAGCTGGCCTTTGTGTAGCCTGTGTGCCGTAATGTTCGTTGGGGACGAATCCGACCTGTTGGATCCGGGCATCGACGGCAGCCTGAAGGGAGCCGTAGAGGCGTTCGGTTTCTGAAGCCAGTTCGGATGTGTGGGTGATTTCGGTTTCGATGGAGACTTCGAACTGATGGGAGGAATACCCCGGCAGCCCGAGGCGTTTGCTGTAGTTGGCGATGAGTTTGATAGCCATGGTGGTTGTTTCTTTCGTTGTTGATGAGTGGATACGATAAAGCCGCCATGCCCGGTATGGGAATATGGCGGCTCTTCGAAGGATGACAGGCAGGTAAGTTCCTGTGTCTGGTATATATGACGGTGAGGGAGGTGTTATTTCAGATGGGAATGACTCAAACTCCTCACCAACAGCTATTTAGATGAAATGAAACCCTTCATCCAGACAGTTGACAATCTGTATACTTCCTCATACCCGGTTCCACCAAGAGGTTATTCTCCGGGAGTTCTGCAAACAACATTCCGGTTATATCCCCTCCGGTGTACATTCCGGCAGGCAGGATAAATACGGGGAGGGATGATATAAGAGCTACGACAGCAACCTGTTTCTCATAGGAAGGAACCGACTGTTCTTATTTTCCCCAGCGTTGTCTTCTTTCACTGCATTCTTCGGAGGGGATGCGACCTCCGGCCTCAAGAATAGCTTCCAGGGCATTCAATGCACGTTGTGGAATCAATAGCTTCCTCTCTACAATGATATCCAGAACCCATAAAATCCCTTTGACTTCGATCCCGGCTTCAGCAGATTTTGTCCGTAGCCTTTTATCACCGGAAAGCAAAATACCACCATGTTTTTTGGCCAGATGGGCTACCGATACATCCTGCAAGCTTACTTTCCATTCTTTCGCTTGCGCATTAAGAACAGGAAGATCTGATTCATCAATGGATTCCAAAATCAATTTGTCAGCATCCACATAGGTTTGAAGCAAAGAAAACTGTTCCTCTTCCAGAATCTCCTGATAGACAAGGTGTGTCGTCCGGGTCTCAAACCCCAGCTGAAACCATAAATCAAGGAGATCGCCTTCTATCAAGTCCAGGAGCACGCAGGCGTCATGAATATAGATCCTATCCACGGATAACAGTTAGATAAGAGTTGCAACAAGTCTGCGCAGTTCGGAAAGAGAATGTCCCCATAAGCTCGCACCCTTGGACATGCTGATTTCACCGTCTATAACAGCAGTGGAAATTAATTGCTCAAAACGGCCGCTGCTTTCCGTTCCATAATAATCTCCGGGTTCTTTTTTCTTGTACCCCATTTTATTATAATAAATGAAAAAGCGCTGTTTGAGATTATTGCCTATCAAATGCAGGCGATGAGCCCTCATGACGATTGCCGGCAAAGAGACGCCAAAATACGATTTGATCGGGAACAGATTACGAATAAGGATCCTATCCCGTTTGCCGCCAAACATTTCAGAAAATGGTGCTTCAGGCATCAGAAACGCGCTCGCGAAGACATTAGCGCAATCTTCATGTTCCTTTTCCGACAGGTATTCCGGAAGGTCTAAAACCAGATGGGCCAACTCGTGGGCAAGGGTCATTCTCATTCTGGGCAAATTACCTTCTAACCATGAAGCAATGACAACCATGGCAATTTTGGAGTAGACCGCAGAAAATCCGTCAAAAGCTTCATTGTCCGTATTGTAAATGAAGATTTTGATACCCTTGTTTTCCATAAGTTGGAGAAGGTTGACTACGGGATCTTCTCCTATGTTCCACATGTCGCGTAATTTGTATGCAGCCTGTTCCGCTTCATCGACCGTTGACGCCTGTATCCGGGTATCAAAGAAAATCGTATTGTTCGTAATGTCTTCGATCTCCATGAATCTGGCAAAATAGTCCTTTGCTCGTTCTTCAATCGCTTCACGAGCGGATTTGGACAATTTGGAGCGCTTGCGAAAATGAATACCGTCCAGAGGCACGGAGGAGGTACTGTAGAAAAAGTCAGGAGATACTTCCAATATATGAACCAGACGAGCCAGCATTTCAGAATTGGGCGCTGCAATTCCTTTTTCATATCTCGCCAGAATGGTATGTGACGGAGTATTACCCAACTTTTCAGACAAGGCCCTCAATGAGAGCCCTGACATCTTACGTGCCTGGGTCAGGCGCTGGGGAATAAAGGCCATGGTCGCGGACATGTTTACAAAATAGTTCTTTACATTCCGGATGTAAACAGTAAAAGTCGTCTTAGCCAAAAAAAGGATGAGAGTCTGATTCACTCTCATCCTTTCAACCCCGATCACACACCACAGGGGGAGACAATCAGGGCATTTGCATAGTTGCTAATGATCTTGTGAGGCAAGGGGCTTCTTTTGTCAAGGCGAAGTGGTGTTTATTCCAAATAGCATGAATAGAAAGAACATACATGTAGTGCCTTCTCCAAGTGGAGGATGGCAGGGCAAGAGAGAAGGAGCAACTCGTCCTTCTTTCACAACTTCGACGAAACAGGAAGCCATTGATAAAGGAAGAGGGTTATCCAAACGTGAAGGAGGAGAGCTCTTCAGTCACGGAAAAGATGGCAAAATCCAATGGAGAGACAGTCATGGAAACGATCCTTATCCACCCAAAGGTTAATTCGTGATTTCATCTCAATCCATCGCCCCTTTGCTTATTGGTGAAGGGGTGTTTTTTTGTCGGAAATTGTGGGAGATAACATGGGGAATCTGTTATTCCTTTTCGCTCAGAGTACTTGGATTATTTTCATTATTCAGGTAGGATGGGCTATCTGATTTTTTGTTGACATGATGTTACCACAAGAGGGTAAGAAAACTAACCATGTTTAAAACAAAAGCCAGTGTTCCTGTTACCGGCATAATATTGCTATTGCTCAATCTGTATTTTCAGATAATTTTTATTAGTTGCTGCCTCCTGGATTTGTTCCGAAAACTGTTTCATGATTCCCGTGATAATTTTAAATGTGTTATCAAAATCAGAAATCTCAATATGAATCTTTTCACCATGAACAACACTATGACGGTTACTCAACAGATCGGTATCGATATAATGCACCTTCGTTTCATATGCTGAAAAGTCCAAGCCTATGCTGTCAAAAATATTCTTAACCACGATAGATGACGGATTCGACTTTGTTTTGATAACAGGATGTTCCTGTGAATATCTGACTTGAAAATTAAGAGTAGTGTAATTCGCAAGAAAATCGTCGATTGCTTTTTGGTATACTGTAATCTTATCTGATGCAGCGCAAGAATCAAAAACCTTACCTGAGTGAATCGCAGCAAAGTTTGTACGTAACTCGGATAATTTAATTTTTTGTGAAGCTACATATACCACATAGTAATTAGCTGCTTGCTTGATAAAACCTTCAAAATGAGCTGAGAGTAACGCAATTCCAACTCTACATAGAGTGGGATTTTGCGTTAAATGAATTAGTAATTTAATGTCTATTAACTCTTTTTTCCGCCATGCGATATCTTCATCCAGCAAATCTTGAAGTTTTTCGAGTTTCTTAATTTTCATGTGCAAACCACATTCTGCTGAATTTAATGAGTTGTGACATGCGATCCAAAGCTCGAGTTCCTCTGCGAGTTGCATTAACAAACTCTTTTTGAGTATAAATTTCCTTAACTCGATCAACTAATTCTTCTTTATGTAATTCCCAATAATTAAGATTGAGAAAAATGCCAGGAATTATTGACTCAAATGCCGCAACCATAACTGGTCCTTTAAACTTATCATTTTGGTATTTTTTAAAGGCATTCTCACTCAAAGAGTCATTCAATAGAGTAAAAATCTTGCAGAATTTTTTTCTCTGCTCTTGGAAAAGGGAATTATTATCCTTATTTTGAGCATATTTTTCAAGTTCTTCAGTCAAAAAAACATCCATGCTTCTAGTTTTATCTATCTGATCCACAAAATCGTCGGAAAATTCAGTATAAAGGATGTATCGTACTATCAGCTCCAAGTCATAGCGCTCTTCTGCTTGCGTATCCGTCAATGGGGTACATTCTTTAAAATTTGTATCATTGTGCAATTCATTCATTAATTCGTAAAGCGGCTTGTTGATCATAATCATCAAGCAGTTTCTAATTTCTTGTGCCGATAAATGTGTACCACCGGTATTAAGACGTTGAAACATTTCATATTTTGATGTGTCATTTTCTGCTGCTTCCTTTATTATGGTAAAATTCAGCTTTTCTCTTTTGAAATTAATCTTTTGCTCAGGCAAGAATAAATTTTCATCATTCCAGGACACTCCCCCGAGCGAAGGAAGAAACTTAGTCGCTCTTAGAACTAACGGATCATACTTTGTGTTATCGTCTTTTTTTAGAACACCTAAAAATTGGAGAATAGTTGAAAGCCTTTGTTGACCATCAATTACATCCCATATACCGTTTGTCTTTTGCGAAACAAAAATAGGAGGAATAGGAATACCCAATAAGATAGATTCAATGAGTTTTGTTTTTTGTTCCTCGTCCCATCGATAAAATCTTTGGAACTCAGGATGGACATCAATTTCACCATCTTTGTAGAGATTCATTACCTCGCCAATAGACATCGGATACGAGTCCACAATCATCTCTTTTCTTTTTTCTTCGATTTCTTCTTTTAAACTCATTTGCTTGCCTCTTTCTTTTAATTTCTTGGTCCTAAAAATTTATCACCATTCAAATGGATCATGTGATCCGGCATATCTGCAATCCATACTTCTGTTTCCCAAGCCAGAGTTTCAGCAAACTTCTTGAATGTTTTAAAATCCAAAAATGATGTAACATAGATGTTTTCTGCAATCACGCCGGAGGTCATTTCCTCAATCTCCCTGATACGTTTCGGTTCCATCGGTCCGACAGAAGTTACTGATTCTATAAAATACAGCCAGTTCTTTTCTTCTGAGTAGAGAACAACATCCGGCATCTTATCATGCAGTGTAATGGTAAAGCCAAGCTTACTCAGTTTGTCTTCGTTCTTTACCAAATCCTTTTCAATCGTGTCACCAACATAGAGACATTCCGAATTCGGAGCAAATCGTGGGGCAAATTCTTCGATAATTGCCTTCTGGAGTCGATTATGATCGCCCGGAGAAAAAGTAAAATCTTTACCGTTTATTTTGACGGGCATTTTTCGTCTCACACGCTTAGAAGCATATAGCTGAACAAGTGTTTCATGATTTTCTTGAAAAGAAGTGAGATTAGCTTCCCACTTATCTGTACCAAAACTTTGGATCAAATTCAGCATTTCATTTGTCAATCGATAACGATAATTCGGACTATTGGTGGCCTTACCATTATCCTCAATGAAAGCCGCATTTCTGAAATGGTGTATTGCTTGCTTACGAATTGTTTCACGACTATTTTCGGCATATGTAATGCCATAATTATTGCCAGAGAACCCTATCACATCATGGATGCGAATCCAGCCATTTGTAGCCTGCTGCCACGTAGTGTTCTCAAGAACATTGGCCATTGCCAACAGAACACAACAGCACATAATGTTTTGCTGCTTGGTAGGTACTTGCAAGGCATTCAGTATTATAACTACGATCACTGAATGCCATGGTTAACGCTATACTCAGGATTGATGATGCGCAGAAAAAACTACAGGCAACCCAGCTTTGGGGTTCCATGTAGTAAGTGACAGGACGAGTATCCAGAATATCCTCTAAAGACACCCAATCTGTCATGCCCTGTTTCCACCCCAACTCGGAACCATACAGCTTTCCTGTTTTTACAGAGTTCTTTAGTTCATCTAAAGAATATGGCCCTTGCTTATTGCCATCATAATCCGCTACATAATACTCTTTCTTGAAATTATCAGGAATAGAAGGAGTTGGAGGCGTTGGAGGAATAAAAACAGGTAGGGGTGGCATGTTCGGTTTGCAATCGGCAGATCTCATTACATCGTTTGTTATTTTCTCTGCGTTCGGCATTATTGTTTCAATGTGTATCCATCCGTCCATTCCATCACTCCATACAAGCGTACCTTCCGGATATTTACCCGCTTGATACCGGGCAATAAGAGTTTCTTCATCATACGGGCCTTCCTGTGCTTTGTCCGGCAAGGTAACGTAATACTGTTTGTTGTTCATGAGTTTCAATGATTGTGATGAGATGAATAAACAAAGGAAGTCAGAGAAGGATATCGTTTCGACTTAAGAGCAATACCCTTCTCGACGATATTGTCTCAAAGAGGCATGCCATTTGACTTGAGAATCCCGCGCCCCTGGCAGCGTTGGCATTTCTGCCCTCCGATATTACCCTTGCCCTGGCACCCCGGACAAACGATCACTCCCTGATTCTGCTGATGGCAAATGGTGTCCCCCACAGATTGCTGATGGGGGGAGGCCTGTGACTGACCAGTCATCATGCAAATAGCCGTCAACGTAATAAGTGCAGCAATGCCGCCTGTAATGTATTTCTTCATGTTGTTTCCTTTCGTTTATGTAGCTGTTGAACCGGAGCCACAAAATCCGGCTTACTCCAGAATGGACGAAGATGGTTGCAGAACATGCTTTTTGATCCTCTTCCAGTTGCGGCAGGACAATGTTCGAATACCGGAGTCCGACTGGCTGATCAGGATGCCATGGGTGGCTCGTTCTCGTTCCAGTACAAATCGGCGCTCCTTCTCGCTGAGAGATCCGGGATGAGTGACCTCGACGATCACAGGCCTCATCTTCCCGTCAGGGAAACAAACCATGCACCGGTGCTCTACCGTTTCCATCCCGCCCGGCCAGACAATGACCCCGGCGTTTTGCACCTCCTCCAGAGAATGCCATTGAAACCCTTCCGATGAATCATTCCCATGGCAATCCGGATGACGGCAGTCCGCGCAGCGGTACCCCAGCGGCTCTCCGCATAAATCGTCCACCAGAACCTTGTGTCCGACAGCCAGCCCTCCCTGACGATCGGCCTCCAGACTCTGGACGACATAACGGTGCATGGCCCGTTCGACGAGCATCAGTTGATGGCCTCCGCATCGGGGACAGGTGAACTGGATGATACTTTTCATTGCTGGCATCTCGTTTACATTGCATGTATATCTCCTTTTTACGATTTTAGTCAACGTAAAAATCTCACTTTAATCTCGAAAAGAGGAATGTTGTATAACCATATTGCCATTACTGAGCGATAGTGATACATTCCGAAGCATGGCAGGAGTGAATCAGGATGAGCTGAAAATGAACGTCAAGCTGTGGCTCAAGGCCAACAACTTCGACTACGCATGGCTTGCCGAACGATGTTTCGTGACGGAAGCGACCGTCCGCAACTGGATGGCTCAGAAACCCATTCCCGCCGCCAAGGAACACATCATCCGGGAATTGATCAAACAGCTCCCACTGACTCTCCCGAGCCGGGTGCAGGTGGAAGAGGAAACGCTGATTACCCTGAAGCTCGACCCGGATACCCGCAAGGTTCTTGAGAAGAAGGCCTTCTCCCAGGGCAAGACCTTGAAGGAATTTCTGGCCGACGAAGTGCCGAGACTCGGCAATCCCCCGCTTGCCTGAGCTTATGGAAGCTCCCGACTTTGCTCTCCCTCCGGGAACCTTGCTCGGTAATTACAAACTTCTCAAGGTACTGGGCCGGGGAGGTTTCGGCATCACCTACATTGCCTGGGACAATCAGCTCAGACGCAACATCGTTCTCAAGGAATGCTTCCCTCTGGGGCTGTGCAGCCGGGATTCGAATACGGGAGAGATCATCCCGTTACCGCACGCACCCCGGCACACCTACCGGGCGGCCATGGACTCACTCCGCAAGGAAGCACAGACCCTGGCTTCCCTGAACCACGAGCGAATCGTTCGGGTGTATGATGTCTTCGAGTCTCATGGCAGTATCTTCTATGTGATGCCGTGGCTGGAAGGAGGTTCCCTGCGGGAGCGTATGGACGAAGCCGTTTCCGGGAAGAGCACGATCACCCCGAAGCAAGCCGCCGAGTGGCTTCTGCTCCTGCTGGATGGGCTGGACTATCTGCATGGCAAGGGGATTTATCATCGCGATATCAAGCCCGGCAACATCCTCTTTGACGAACGGGGATTGCCGGTTTTAATCGACTTTGGTGCGGCGCTCAACAAGCCGGAAGTGACCTGCACAGTTACACAGGGAGAGTTCTCGTACGCTTACGCCTCCCCGGAACAAATCACGGGAAAGGGAGAAATTGGCCCATGGACGGATCTTTACGCCCTGGCCGCTACCTGGTATGGACTGATCTCCAGCATCCCGGTAGAGCCAGCTGATCGGCGACTGATGCAGGATGATGTTATGCCTCTCTCAGGCATGGCACTCACCGAACCATGGCCTCGGGAACTGCTGGCATCCATCGACCGGAATCTGCGGCTCAAGCCTGAAGAACGTTGCCAGACAGTCGGGCAGTGGAAGGAATGGCTGCAACGAGGAAAGCCCAGGGGCTTCCGGGAAGCAGGAGCTTACAAAAAATCGGTCTTCTACGTTGTCACTACTGCTGTGATCATTCTTATGCTTGTCGGCGTATGGCTATGGAAACAACCGTCCCGGACTAGCTCTACCCCTCCTGCATCCAATCCGGCTGAACAATGGGCAGCCAAACCATCTCAGGAATTCAAGGATGCCCTGTACAAGAAAATCCGCGACTACTTCAAGCTGGATGACTATCTTGCCAAAGTGAAGGAATACGAACGGAAGGTTGAGACCGCGCAAAGCCAGTGTCTCAAGGAGATGGATGAACTGAAACAGAAATTGGAGAAAGAAATCAACTCGATTCCGACCTATAATGCGGCTCTCGATTATCCCCTCAACATCATAGACAAGAGATATGATCCGCTGATGAAAAAATGGCGGACGACTTACGATGAACTGGCCAAGGGGTATCTTCACGATGTCCTCCTGCCCCTGGCTAAGATCACTGATAACATGATTGCCACCTATCCGGCTGAAACCAGGGAGGAGGAATTATTGCTCCCCGCCATGGAAGACAGAATTCAGAAAGAATGCAATGATGCGCAACTCGCAGAATTTTTCTGGAAATTGAATGATGTTATCAGTAAGGACTCCACGGATCAAATGAGCTTCCTGATGAACATGGCCCAGAAACGGGCACAGGAATTACCCGTTTCTCAAGAATGACGATACGTCAACAACCCATTGTCAATAATGGGTGTCAGAAAATCAAAAAGTGCGGGGGAACAGAATACTGCTGCTTTCTTCAAAGAAAATACATCACCATATACCGAAGCGTTTAACGGCCTGAGACTGAAAATTACTTGCGGCCCTTCCTGTTCTCCAGCTTTTTGATATCTCGCTCCAGTTCTTTCACATAGTCCTGTTCCGCCTGGTGTTCGGCCAGTAACCTGCGGTGTTCTTCATAGAAGCGGTATTGTTCCCGGACATGTTCCCGAGCCTGTTTCATTGACCGGTTTCCCTTGCCTTTTAGTACACGCCTTCCCATGAGACGAAGCAGTTCGTTAAGCTTGTCTTCCCACTCATGCAGAAATATCTCACGGCGGTTCTTTGCCTGATCCTCGACAAAGTCCAGACACAGGGAGGTCAAACGATTGAAATCGCTGATTTCTTCCTCGTTAAGGTAGTTCTTTGCAACAGTGATATCACTGGCATGGATTCGGTCTCCAACCCAGCTGGTCAACCCCATGTTGGGCGCTGATGCGTCTGCCCGCATCATCATCAATTCCGCAGCACTGTGTCCGGTAATGGCATAGTGCAGTTTGTTCTGAATCGAGCTGAAAAACTCCGTCGTTTCCTTTCCGGACGGCACATAGTCAGCCGCCATGGCAAAAACATCCTTGATGCGCAGGTACATGCGCCGTTCGCTGGCACGAATGTCCCGAATACGCTCGAGCAATTCATCAAAGTAGTCCGGCAACGGTGTTGTTCCAGGAATCGACGGATTCTTCAAGCGTTCGTCATCAATGGCAAACCCCTTGATCATGTATTCCTTCAGGCGCTGGGTCGCCCATATGCGAAATTGAGTGCCCCGTATGCTATTTACCCGGTAACCGACGGAAATGATCATGTCGAGGTTGTAGAAGATGACAGAACGTTTCACCTGTCGTTCCCCCTCCAATCGAACTGTAAAGAATTTCTTTACAGTTCCATCCTCTTGAAGCTCACCTTCTTGCAGGATATTCGCAATATGTTGTCCGATGTTCTGTTTACTTGTCTGAAACAGCTCGGCCATCATCTGCTGGGTCATCCACAACGTCTCATCATGGATGCGAAGATCCAGACGGATGTTGCCATCCGGAGAAGTATACAATAAAAGCTCTCCGGGAACCGGGGTTTCGTCTTCTGTCGGCAGCTGGGTCATACCTTGTCTTCTTTTCGATCAATCCATATTGCAACCCGAATAACGGCAGTCATTCTGGAACAACAAGCCCAATGGAGCATAGCAAAACCGGCATGCATGCAAAGCTCAAAGCTCACATCATCCGACGACTTTCATCAAAAGTCATCGCTCCCATGGGAACATTTCTTGAAACAGCTCTGACCGTTATTTTAGGAAAATGCATAAACTTGAAATAGACAAGTAGGTTATTTTAGGTTAATCATGACCGTATGAAGAGGAAGCATACGGGAGAATATGAGATTACGGCGGTAGCGGGAGAACGGGTGAAGGCTTTTATTCCTTCTCCCTTGCCTCCCATCCCGGGAATAGACATCAGTCCCGAATTACAGCAATCGCATGACCAGGCTTTGATTGCGGTTGGTGAGCTCAATTCCCTGACTTCCCTTCTCCCGGACTACTCACTTCTTTTGTATTCCTACGTCCGCAAGGAAGCCGTCTTGTCGTCAAGAATTGAAGGCACCCAGTCTTCACTGTCGGACTTGCTGGTGTCGGAAATGGATGGGATTCCCGGCGTTCCCCTGGAAGATGTCACGGAAGTCAGCAATTACGTTGCCGCCATGCAGTACGGCCTGGACAAGATCCGGGAAGGCCTGCCCCTGTCGTTGCGGTTGATCAGGGAGATGCACGAAGTCTTGCTAAGAAAGGGCCGGGGAGAAGGCAAGAATCCGGGAGAGTTTCGTACAAGCCAGAACTGGATCGGCGGAACAAGGCCGGGCAATGCCGTTTTTGTGCCGCCTCCTCCTCACCGGGTTATGGAATGCATGGGTAAGCTGGAACTGTTTATTCATGATCCCACGCTCCTATTGCCCGTTCTCATCAAGGCGGCGTTGGTGCATGCGCAGTTCGAGACCATTCACCCATTCCTTGACGGAAATGGCCGCCTGGGACGTTTGCTGATCACCCTGATGCTTTGCGATTCCGGCATCCTGAAAGCCCCGCTCCTGTACCTCAGCCTGTTCTTCAAAGTTCACCGTCAGGAATATTACCGTCTTCTCAGCGACGTAAGATCAACAGGAGACTGGGAAGCGTGGCTCGCTTATTTCCTCGAAGCCGTAACACTGACATCCCGGCAGGCAGTGACGACCGCCAGACAGATTGCCCGGCAAATATCCGATGACCGGAAGACCATCGAACAAACAGGCCGCTCCTCGGCAACGACATTACTTATTTTCGAATGTTTTACACGAAAGCTGATTGCCGACAGCAAATACATTGTTGCGGAAACTGGCCTGAGCCCGGCTACCGTTAACAGCGGTTTGACAAGGCTCCAGAAACTGCACATCGTTTCGGAAATAACGGGAAAGAAGCGGGACAAGATTTACAGCTATGCCCGATGCATGGAGGTGTTGAACCAGGAACTTGATTGCGGACAAACATCTGAGATATTATAGTTATCTCAAGAATATGATCTATAGTTAATTTGAAATTTAAATAAATTATGCCTTTTTCTACAGAAAATAAACTTGTTATAGCTGTATCAAGTCGAGCTCTTTTTGATCTGAACGAAGCTAATAATATATTCGAAAATCAAGGAGAGAAAGCTTACATGGAATATCAATGGGATAATCGAAAATCAATCTTAAAAAGAGGTGTTGCATTTCCTTTTATTAAGAGATTATTGCAGTTTAATGGATCAAATGATAAAGAAAATCCTGTTGAAGTTATTGTTTTATCAAAAAATGATCCATTTAGTGGATTGAGATTTTTCAATTCTTGCGAACACTATAAAATAAACATTACACGAGGAGTATTCACGGCTGGACGCGATCCTTTCCCTTATATGGATGCTTTCGATTGTTGTTTATTTCTAAGTGCTAACAAAGAAGATGTTGATAAGGCTATTCAAATGGGTAAACCGGCTGGATTGATCTTACCTACTCAAGCTCCAGATGATCCTGCAACAGGGGAATTACGTATTGCTTTCGACTTTGATGGAGTGTTAGCCGATGATTCAAGCGAGCGTATTTATCAGGAAAGAGGGATAGCTGAATATCAACAAGAAGAACGGGAAAATGCGGGGATTCCTGCGCCTCCTGGTCCTTTGAAAGGTCTTATAGAACGGTTAGCGAAAATACAAAAATTAGAAAATATCGAAAAAAGTAAAAACACAAACTATGTTCCAAGATTGCGTATTACTATTGTTACGGCACGTAATGCTCCAGCTCATGAACGAGTGATTACAACACTCCGGGAATGGGGAATTACGGCAGTGGAAGCTTTTTTTCTGGGAGGATTAGAAAAAAACAAGGTTCTTAAAATTTTACGGCCTCATATCTTCTTTGATGATCAAATGGTTCATCTGGAAGCTGCCAGCAATATTACACCCTCGGTCCATATTCCTTTCGGAATTGCGAATCAACCAACGCCTAATAACTAAAAGAAAGCCCTCCTGAGGAAGACTTTCTTGGCTATTGCGACTACACCTGCCACATGTCATCCGGGAGAGGAGTCAACGATACCCCGTCTCCCGGCATGGACATACTGGCCATGCGGACGCTCCGGCTCAGCCATGCGAACAGTTCCGGGAACTTCTGATCATTGACCCGCATGGGAGGACGCCCCGGGCTGATGCTGCAAAGCTCCGACAGATCGGCACGGCCGATACCGAAGACGAACACACTGAGCTTGCGGGCAGCCATCAGTTCCTTCAATCGTCCCTCCAGCTCCCGGTGCCGGGCGCTGGTCGGAACCCCGTCCGTCATCACGACGAGCCAGGGTTGGTAGTATTCCACCCCATGTTCCCGATAGGTACGTTTACGACTGTCAAGTTCAGACAAAGCCAGTTCGACGGCTTCGCCAAGGAACGTTTCATTCTCCTGTGACGTGGAGATCTTCAGGCCTGTGTCAGATTCCCGGATCGGACCGAACTCCTTCACCGTCGCCACCGTCCGGGCGAATGTGATCACCGCTACGTCGGCGGCCAGCTTGGCCAGAGGATCGGCAAGAATGTCGCTGACGAACCGCTGAAGACCAGTATTGAGCTCATCCATCCGGGTGACCATGTTATCTCCCGTGACGATATTCCAGTTGATCCCGTCAGCGTATTCCTGACGGACGATGTGTTGGTTGTCGCCCCGGATAATACCGTTCATACTGCTGCTGGCATCCAGCAGGAAGAGAACGGGAAGCCGGGCGTTGGTGTTGTTGCTGAACTCGCGCATGGCGGCGAGTTGTTCCTGTCTGGTTGGGTGTGTTGATGATGATATAGACATGGTTATTCAAATTAATCGTTGATGGTTGGATTCCGGGTTGCCTGATTCAATGCGCTACGACGCCGTATGCAGAGCCTGCACAGGGGACGGGCATGAGATTGCTGTAAACGCCGTGCGACATCGTCAGGAGCCTCCCGGAAGAGAATCCCGCAGTCCGTACAGATGTTGGGTGTCATATTCTCCAGCAAACTGCGGGGCGGGCAGGAACGGTCGTGTAGAAGATCCCGGTACATGGGATGATCCCTCCTACCACCCGGTTCCATATCCCTGAGGTATTGCTGCAAACAACGCGCCAGATACCCCGGCATGACGCGTGGACGCAAATCGTGACGCTGGACACAGGTAAGATTGTGACCGAGTGCGTCGCAGAGCTTGCGGGGGAGATACGACCAGACATAGCGTCCGGGGGTATCGGGCGGGTAGAATCCCGCCGGAGGCTTGTACGAAGCAAACGGGTACGGCAGTATGCCCTTTCCGGTGGCTTCCCGCATATCTCCTTCTCCCCCTTGCCGGGCAAAGGGAGACAGGCCGAGAGCCAATGTCATGAAGAGCAGGACGGACAGGGCGTAGGCATCGTGACTGCGGGCACGGAGGAAGTCTCCGTAGTTACCTCTAAGTTCCGGTGCCCGGAACCGTTCCGTGCCGACAGTACAGGGATAGTCCTCGACCTGGAAACTGTCGGCATCAATCCAACAGACGGAACTATCAGAAGAGACCATCACATTGCCGGGATGCAGATCGCCCAGGACGACACCGTAACGGTGCAGCGTATGGACTGATTCCGACAGGTTCAGGCATAGCCTGGTCAGATCGTAGCGAGTCCATGTGGGGAACTGGTTCGTCAGCAGTTCCGCATGAAACGCGAATGCCCCGAGCGGAACACCGTCCGCCCGGGGCATCAGCACGCCGACAAAGCGCCGCAGTTCGTCGTACAGGATCTCGCGCGGCCACGCCACGCACGGGGAACGAATGGGGCGGGAACACATCAGCCGAAGCTTCTGCTCACGCCAACGCATCCGTTGCGCTGGATGATAGAGCTTGGCAACGAGAGTTGTTTCTGATGGCAGATGAACGGCAAAGACCGATCCTTCGCCGCCTTCCGCGATGTATCGCCCGAGAACGATTCTTTTCCCCCAGTCTGAGAATAAAACATCTCCAGTCGAATACTTCCCGCCATTGCCGCAGAGCGTTTTGTTCAGACGTCTTACCTGACGGTGGAGTGTATAGATAGACATAAATTAACACAATATATTGACATTGTATCAATTATATATAACTCGCAAGATTTCCGTTTTACAAAGCGGCCCAATGTGCCGTTCATTGTGTGAATCGTATGACAGAAATAGCTTATGAAATAAGGCTATAAACAGCCTGAAAGTGTACACACTTTGTACACAGATTGGGGGCGTTTTATGAAATTTGCATTTATTGCAACACTCAAAAGAAATCCTCTTCAAACTATTTGTTTAAAGAGGATTATGAAATGGTGCGCCTGGCAGGACTCGAACCTGTACGCCTTTCGGCACCAGATCCTAAGTCTGGCGCGTCTACCAATTTCGCCACAGGCGCAACGAATGGGCGGACGCACTCTGCCATACCAGGCTCTGGCGTTCAAGATTAAACAGGAGTTTTTCCTTTGACGCGCTTGTGGGAAGCACCTGTGGTGAGAAACCCATAGGAAAGTTAGCTGCCCTGTTGGGTGTCTGCTTTCTGGCGGCATTTTCCATTCATGGGCGGATGTCTGGTTCCCCAAAGGCACATTTACTCCGGATTAGAAAGGGGAGGCATTGAGTACGTCCTGGTTTGTCTGCCGGTAAAGGATGGAAAATCCTTGGTAGCTGATTCTGTGAAGGAGGTTCTGGAGAAAGGAAAGTTTTATCCCAAGCCGGTGTTGGCCGCTGGTGGTGGTTCCGGGGCGCAATGTTTCGCGTATGAGGAGTGCGATACTGATGCCAAACAACGAGGCGTGAAATTAAGAAGATTCTCGAGCCAGTTAAAGCAGTCCTGAACCGGAGGATGGAATATCCCGGATATTTTCCCGGGCAGGCTTATCCCATGATTTGTGCCGGAAAAGGAAATAGTTTCACGAACAGAAAGTCCAGCATTCCCAGGCACAGGGCGATGCAGACGGCTTTTTTAGGGGACAGGAGAGGCGTTGTTTTCAGCCAGGCGACGATGCCGGCATGAACCGCCAGAGAGATGCCCACAGACCACCAGAAGAACGGAATGCCCGTCATGGCGAAGAGGGCCGCCAGCGGGTAGGTGAATGCCAGAAAGAGTTTTATGACAGCTTCCCATTCATGCCCGCGTACCATCATCAGCTGCTTGGACAAAAGAGAGACATACAGGCAGGAAGGGACTACGACGCACAGGATGAGGGAAACAACCCCTTTTTTTGCATACCGTTCTTCCTGTGTGGGAATGTACATGCCGCATATACTGGGTCAGGAGGGGAAATTTGTCAAACATTGTCCTAGCCCGGCGGCGCGGGAGCAATATACTGACGGCACTGCGTATGTCGTCTTTTGAGTTGAATTCCTCCTTCAAGCCTTCCGGAGACCAGGAGCAGGCCATCGGCAAGCTGCTCAAGTCTCTGGAGGCGGGTAACAAGCACCAGGGGCTCCTGGGAGTGACCGGTAGCGGCAAGACATTCACCATGGCGAATTTGATTGCCCGGATGAACAGGCCCACGCTGGTGATTTCCCACAACAAGACGCTTGCCGCACAGCTTCATTCGGAGCTGAAGAGTTTTTTCCCGAATAACGCGGTGGATTACTACGTTTCCTATTTCGATTATTACCAGCCGGAGGCGTATATCGCCAGTTCCGACACCTACATTGAAAAGGATTCCGCCATTAATGACGAGTTGGACCGCCTGAGCCTGAATGCCATGAATTCCCTGATGACGCGGAGGGATGTGATTGTGGTGGCATCCGTTTCCTGCATTTACGGCCTGTCCACTCCGGAGGATTACAGGAACCTGACGCTGCGCATGCGCGAGGGGGATGTCATGGACCGGGACGTGTTTTTGAAGCATCTGGTGGAACGCCTGTTCGAGCGGCAGGATTTTGATTTTACCCGCGGCACGTTCCGCGTGCGCGGTGAGGTGGTGGAGGTGTTTCCCGCTTATTCGGAAGGTGAAGCAATCCGCGTAGAGTTTTTCGGCGACGAGGTGGAACGGGTTTCTTTGATTGACTCCGCCACCGGGCGTGTGAGGGAACGGCTTGGGAGCTACACTTTTTTCCCGGCCAAGCAGTATGTGGCCGCTCCGGAGAAACGGGCGGCGGCGTTAAAGGCTATCCGGGAAGAGCTGGAGGACCGCATAGGCTGGTTTGAGAAGCATGGGCGCCTGCTGGAAGCGCAGCGGCTTAAATTGCGCACGGATTATGATTTGGAACTGATTGAAGAGCTGGGTTTCTGCAAGGGGATTGAAAATTATTCCCGCCATTTGTCCGGCCGCCTGCCCGGAAGCGCCCCATCCACCCTGCTGGATTTCTTTCCCAAGGATTCATTGACCCTGATTGATGAAAGTCATGTGGCGGTGCCGCAGCTGGGAGGCATGTACGAGGGGGACCGAAGCCGCAAAAATATTCTGGTGGAGCATGGGTTCCGCCTGCCCAGCGCTCTGGATAACAGGCCTTTGAAATTCCATGAGTTTATGGAAAGGCAGAACCAGATTGTGTATGCTTCCGCTACTCCGGGGCCATTTGAACTGGTAAATTGCCGTGCGGATAATAAGACGTATATTCCCGTGCGCCGTGCCGCCAGATCCGGAGAAAAGGCTCCGGAAGGGTTCAAAGGAATTTTGTTTACCTCTCCCAAGGACATTCGCGTTGCTCCCAGCCCATCCACGGAACCGGTAGAAAAATTTGACCCAACCAGGCGTTCTACACCCCTGATTGTAGAGCAGATTATCCGGCCTACCGGGCTGCTGGAGCCGAAGATTACCATCCGTCCATTGAAAGGGCAGATTGACGAGACGATCGCCATGTGCAATGAACGTGTTGCCAAAAATGAACGCGTGCTGGTCACGACGCTGACCAAGAAGACGGCGGAAGATTTGACGGAGTACCTGAAAGGGGTAGGGTTGAAGGTGTCCTATATTCACGCGGATGTGGATGCGATTGAGCGTGTGGAGATTTTACGTGCTTTGAGAGCCAGGAAGATAGACGTTCTGGTAGGCATTAACCTGCTTAGGGAAGGGCTGGATTTGCCGGAGGTTTCCCTGGTGTGCATTTTGGATGCGGACAAGGAGGGGTTTTTGCGCAATGAGACGTCCCTGGTGCAGACGGCGGGCCGCGCCGCGCGGCATTTGAATGGAGAGTGCGTCTTGTTTGCGGATGTGATGACGGATTCCATCAAACGGCTGGTTGAGCTGACGGATTACCGCCGGGGTATTCAGGAAAAATACAACCGGGAACACGGTATTGTCCCCCAAACGGTGAGCCGTTCCGAACAGGGGCAGTTGAAGTTGTACGCAGAGGATGATGAAGAGTCCTTCCGCGTAGCGGAGGATGAAGCCGTGTATGGTCTGGAAGAGCGCGTTGCCAGGCTGGAGGCGGAAATGAAGGAGGCTGCTTCCCATTTGGAATTTGAACGCGCCGCCTTGATTCGGGATGAAATCAGGCAGATGCGCGGAGAATATGGAAAAGGCAGGGGATAATATCCGGCGTGATGAATTGGGGATGAGCTTTCTGGTAGGATGGCATGCTGTTTTTTCGTGATATTTGTCCATCTTATTCTTGCCCGTCATTTGACGGTGATTTGGATATTGGGTTTAACAGTTAATTGCTTAAAGAATTCTGCTGATGTGACGTCAGTGTTCCGGACCGGAGTCCGCTGTCAACGTGAAATATTCTAAGAAGGCCTTACACCGATGGGGAAGTATATGAAGGGCTCTTTGTTCCAGTCTTTTCTTATATATAAAAATTTCTCATGATAAGCACTTGCCGAAGTGGCAAAGGGTATGGCGGATGACAGAGGATTCCCAGGCTGGCAGCAGTAGCTGTCTGATTATCCTTTGCCGGTTATGTTCCCCATTTTATTTCTTGATGCAGCCGGCTGCGTCAAAGACGCCGGGCAATGTATGGTCAGGAGGGGCCCATTTGCCATCGTCTGAAGAAAAGATTTGCATAAAAAATACTTGCGTATTTGGAAAAAGTCTGTAATCTCCTCCCACCATGACCCGCAAAGGTGGTATCAATAAAACCCGCAAGGCAGTCGCCAAGCGTTTCAAGGTAACCGGCACGGGCAAGGTACTGCGCCGTAAACAGGGCAAGCGCCACATCCTCCAGAAGAAGTCCAGCAAGCGCAAGCGCCAGCTTGGCAAGGTGGCTCTGGTGGACGAGACGCAAGTCTGGGCAGTCAAGCAGAACCTGCCTTTCGCCTAAACCGCGGAAACGCTCGACTAATGCCGAGCTTTCCCCCCGCTGAACGGGGGGCCTTCATGCAGCCTTCTTCCGATGAGAAGATAAGAACAGGCGAGACTGCAGGGAGGTGAGGAAGAACAGTCTGTTCAAGATAGAAATAGAAATAAGCTATGCCACGTGCCACTAATGGACCGGCCTCTCGCAAGCGTCGTAAGCGCATTCTCTTGCGTGCCAAGGGTTTCCGCGGTTTCCGCAGCAAACTCTTCCGCTACGCCAAGGATGCTGTTTACAAGGCTTGGCAGTATGAATACCGCGACCGCAAGCGTCGGAAGGGACAATTCCGCCGTCTCTGGATCGCCCGTATTTCCGCTGCCGTCCGCGACCGCGGTCTGACCTATTCCCGCTTTATGGAAGGCTTGAAAGCCGCCAATATCGATTTGGACCGCAAGGTTCTTGCCGATTTGGCCGTCTCTGACGAAAAGGCTTTTGACGCTATCTTCGCTCAAGCGAAGAAGGCCATTGAAGCCAAGGATGGCGCCGCTCTCCGCGCCTGAATGTGCGGGAGTTTCCATCTGTTCAGTAAACGTTAACCGACAGCCTCCGGAAATAATTTTCCGGAGGCTGTTTTCATGTCCGGACATGGCAGTTCCGGCCGTTGGCATTTTCCTGTAAATGCCTTTATGGAGCAGGTGTTTGCACGTTCATCATTTAGTGCGCCAGCCAGCTTCTCTTATTGCAGCGTCGGTTTTCCCATGCCGGCTGGGAAAAATCCTGTTTCCGCCAGTGCGTATTTTTGTTAAGAACACAATGGCTCTTTAATCATTGCTTCCAATTCCGGAGGCATTTATTGCAAAGGCTGTTCAGGGGATTCGGACAGAAAAGCGGGCTGCGGCGTTTGATGCCCCGCCGGTTTTTTCTCCTGGTAGAAAAAAGGCGCTTTTATTCGTCCAGGTTCCGGGCCGGGATGATGCCGCCTCTCCCAGAGGCACCGCTCGAAAAAAGGGGACGCGGTCTTTTACTTGCGGCTTCAGAATTCCCGGAAGGTAAAGGCTGTTTTCTGGACTGTCAGGCACCTTTTGAAATCCATTTGGAATATCAGCATCCACTTTGTCATTAGGACATCTTTGAAGCTTGTTCACCGGAGAGGCCCGTGGTAACTTGGATGGCAAAAACTACCATGGATAGCATTCTTTCCGTCCTTGCCACCATCGCCATTATTTTCGGCGTGGTGATGTTGTTTAACTTCATGATTTTTATTCATGAACTTGGTCATTTTTTCGCTGCCTGCTGGCGTGGTCTGTATGTGGACAGGTTTCAAATCTGGTTTGGCCGTCCCATCTGGAAAAAAACGGTTAACGGCGTGCAGTGGGGGCTGGGGTGGATTCCGGCCGGAGGTTTTGTATCCCTGCCGCAGATGGCTCCTATGGAGGCCATTGAAGGACGTGCGGAGCTTCCCAAGGATTTGAAGCCGGTTACTCCCTTGGACAAGATTATCGTGGCCGCCGCCGGGCCTGCCGCTTCTTTTCTGCTGGCTGTGTTGTTTGCCGTGGCCGTCTGGATGGTGGGCAAGCCGGATGTGGAGATGGGCGTGACTACGGTCGGTTTTGTTGCTCCGGACAGCCCTGCGGCTCAGGCCGGCATTCTTCCCGGCGACAAGATTGTGAAAGTGGACGGCCATCCTGTGGACAAGTGGGCGGGCAATATGGAAGGCGTGCGGGAATTGATCATGCTGGGCGAGCATGACCGGGTGGTTTTTACGGTGCAGAGACCTGGACATGAAGGAGAGATGGAAATTTCCTGCGGATTCCGGATTCCGGAAACGTCCTGGTGGCAGCGCTCCGGCATGCGTCAGGTGGGGTTGATGCAGGCCATGCCCTGCGTGATTGGGGAAGTGATTCCCAATTCTCCTGCCGCCCTGGCCGGATTGAATCCGGGCGATGAGGTTACGGCCGCCAATGGAGAACGCCTCTGGAACCCTGCCGCACTGGATGTTCTGCTGAAGAAGAATGAACCGCTTTTGCTGGATGTGACGGACAGGGCCGGGGTTGCAAGGCAGGTGAATATTCAGGGGAAGCTTCCGGAGAATTGGCACAATGGTGCGGACGGTTCCCTGCTCAAGGGGGCCCAGCCTATTCTGGGCGTGAGCTGGGACCTGAGTTCCGTGGGCCGTGACGTTACCGTCCATCCTTCTCCGTGGGCGCAGATCAAGCAGAGTCTGAAATGGATGGGGGATACCCTGGCGAAGGTGGTGGCTCCCGGCAGCAGCGTGGGCGTGGAGCATCTTTCCGGACCTGTGGGAATTGCTAATCAGTTTTACAAGATGTTCTCTCTGGAGGAAGGGTGGAAGCTGGCCCTGTGGTTTTCCGTGGTGTTGAATGTAAACCTGGCGGTTCTGAATATTCTGCCTCTTCCGGTAGTGGATGGCGGCCATGTGGTCATGAATGCCATTGAATTGGTTTTCCGGCGTCCCCTGAATGTAAAAGTTCTGGAATTCGTCCAGTTCGGCTTTGTGTTCCTGCTGATGGGGTTCTTCCTGTTTGTGACGTTCAAGGATGTGGGGGATTTCTTTGGCAAGAAGCCGGACAAGCTGCCCACCCCGGTATTCAAGGCCGTCGCGGATTAGTTGCGGACGGCGTTTTTTATCCCGGCCTGTTCCATGAAGCAGTCACTGGCGGCGCGTTTCCTGTTCCGGGCGGTGGTGCTGGCGTTTCTTGTGTATGCCATGCTGCTTACCTGGTGGACTCCTTTCACTGGGGACAGCTTTATGCATTCCGTGTTCGGGGCGGACCACCGCCTTGCTTTTCAGCCCGTGCTGGAGCGGTGCTGGTGGTCATACATGCACTGGAATCCCCGGCTGGGAGAGTTCCTCGCTATTTTTACAGCTACGGCGGGAAAATGGCTTTTTCTGGCCCTCAATCCCTTCGTGCTCCTTTCCCTGGCGTTGATGATGTTTTTTCTGGCGCGGGGTAGAAAGGTCAATTCCGGAAACTGGCGGGATGTGCTGCTGTTTACCGTGGGAGCGCTTCTTTTGCTTACGTCTTCATCCAGGCCGGGGATCACGATGTTCTGGCTGTCCGGAGGGACCAATTACGCCTGGTCGGCCGCCATCTGGCTGGGTTTCCTGTGCCTGTACCGCTCCTTATGGGCTGGAACTTCCCGGATTAGGGACACTCCTTTTTCCTGGCTCTGGATAGGCGTCATGGCTTTTGCCGCCGGCATGACGAATGAGAACCAGATTCCCGCTTCCCTGGGCATGCTGTTCGTGTACTGGTTTTACGCCCGCTGCCGGGGAATGGTTCTCCCCCGCTGGTTTTTCATTGGCTGGGGATTCCATGCGCTGGGAGGGGCCTTTCTTCTGCTGGCTCCGGGCAATGCGGCCCGCCTTCATTCGGAGACGGCGGGCGGCGCAGCCGTTCTCCATTCCTGGGGGGAGCGTTTCAGTGCCATTCCGGAATTGGTAAATGCCTTTTATGAATTCATGCCGATTCCTAAAATTTTGCTGGCCGTTGCCGCTGCCGCTCTGATCCTGCTGACTGTGGAAGCGGGGATAAACGTCTGGCGGGGGAAGGCCGGGCGGCGTATGTGCGTCTCCCTGCTGTTTATTCTGGTGGCTCATGCCATGGCAATCAGCTTTTTTATACGCGTGATTCCGGCATGGCACGCCATGTTTTCCGCCACGGTATTGATGATGACGGGAATTCTGGGATTGTACGGGGTATGGATGGATGCCGTGCGAAGGCGGTGGCTCCCATTCTGCGTGCTGCTGGCTGCGGCTGGTCCGGCCCTGTGGGTATGCTCCGGATATCTGGATGCTTTTCCCCGTATCCACCGCCAGTGCGAGGAACGGAAAATGTTCATCCGCCATGAATTGGAACAAGGCAAGAAAAACATTACGGTTCCTCCTTATGATTCCGTTCCTTTGGCCCCTTATGTTTCCGTTATGTGGCGCATGAGCAGCGGGGATCCGGATGAATTTATCAATCGTTCCGTAGCCCGGTATTTGGGGATTGAAAGCATCCGGGTGGCTGTTCCGGAACCGTGACGGCTTTATTCTGGCCGTTTCACAAATCCTTTCCGTTTTTTTATTTGAATGCGGGCAAATGTCCGCGGATCAACAATCCGGTGAATGTCAAGCTGTCTTAATAAAAACATATTTTATTCATATTAAATATGTTATATATTTCTATCATATTGATGGAAGATGATTTATCCCAAAAAAATAAACGTAATACATGATTAAGTTTTCATGATTTGCCATTGACACCGGATTGTTGATCCGGTTTACTTCGTTTTGCCATGAAGAAATCCTTGTTGTCTTTAGCTTTAATCTCAAGTACCTTGCTTGCCGTAGAGGCGGCAACGGTGCAAATTGATTTCGGACGCAGTGACGCCACGACGGACGGCGTGCTCAATATGAATTATGATAGTGCCTCCGCCGCTTTGGGCAGCATGCCGGGAAGCGTTTCTTTGGCATGGAGTACGGCAGAATGGCCTGTAGGGGATAACGGCCATACCACCACCAAGACAGTTGAGGAAGAAGCCGATTGGAAAAATCCTTTCAACGGCAGCATGCCTTTCAGCTTGGGGGACACTTTTCGTGACGGTCTTTTAACGCAGACGGCCGACGGGTCCGGTTCTTTCACCGTAACGTTCAGCGGTCTTGCCGCCGGGGAGTATGCCTTGTCCATCTTTGGAGGTTTCACAGGCAAGGATGTATTTGCCGGTCAAACCTGGACGATCGGAAACGCCGATGCTTCCAATGCCGTCTGGACAAGCTTCGGTACAGACGCCAACGGGGACTGGGCCGAAATTTCTTCCGTGACGGGTGATAATTCCGGAGTCCTTACTCCGGCGAACGCTTCCACTTCCAGCGCTACTGCCAATAAAGGGCTTTATGCTACGGTAGAGAATGTCGTGGTAGGGGAAGACGGGACGCTTACCCTTACGATTCAGGGGGATGGAAGCAAGGGGTACGGCCTTACAGCCCTTAATTACCTTTCCCTGACGCAGGTTCCGGAACCCGCTACGGCAGCATTGAGCCTGCTGGGCGCTGCTGCCCTGTTCCTGCGCCGCCGCAGGGACTGACCGGAAAGAACAGACCTTTGTTATCAACGCCGTTCCGTAATTCACGCGGAGCGGTTTTTTTATTTGGCGTTTTTCCTTTTCCTGTCTATACAGCAGGTCGTTTCTATCTCGGCCTGTTGGCCGGAGCAATGCCTGCCCCATTCCGGAGAAGAGCTGGAATTGGAATGAGGCGCGGGAAAAAGCGGGAAAACGGACTTGTCCGGGAATAGGGGGTTATTGAATGGGGATGGTTTCCTTCAAGCAGGTGGAGACGATGGTGCGCGTAATGCGTTCCAGCGGTATTCCGGTAATTCTGGACACGATGCGGGCGTAAGCGTTCAATTGGTTTGCATGGCGCTCGCGCAGTTGCTCAGGGGTATCGGCATGGTCCGTCTTGAAGTCCACGATGCGGGCGCCGCCTCCATCAAGAATCAGCCTGTCAATGATGCCGGAAATCCAGTTATTCCCGTCAATGGCTTCAATACGCTGTTCCTTCATGATGCGCGCCGTTTCCGGAGGCGTGAAAAGTTCGCGGATGGATGGGATTTCCATGCACTCCGCTACGATGCGTTCCGCCTCCGTGGCAGGGTGGAGAGCCCATGCCGGTTTGTTTTCATCATCCCAGCGGGTAATCCGTTCAAACACGGCATGGACGGCGGAACCAAGCGCGGCGGCTTTCCCTGCGCCCGCGTGTTTTTCTCCCTGAAGCGGGGAGGCTTCCTCCGACAGGCCGGAAGGGGATATCCGTTCTCTGGCCAACGGTTTTTGCGGAGGCCATTCCAGCGCGTTTTTCTCCGCGCGTTTTTGTATGCTTTCCGGGAATTCCTCATACCACCCGTCAAGACCGCGGGAGTACAGGCATGACGCTCCGGATTCCGGAAGTATGTCTTCCATTCCCCGGTTGAGGGGCCGGATAGAGGAACGGACTACTTTCCACATGGAATCTGCCTCCGTTTCTTCCTTGTCTTCCCGGTACGGGAGGATAACGTAGGTAGCCCGCTTGGCCCGGGTAAGCGCCACATACAGCTTGCAAAATCCGTCGAATTGCTGCCGGGCGCGCCATTCCCCGTAAAGTTCCCGGAATTGCGGGATATTCATATAGACATGCCGGGAGGGGGCCAGGACAATGCCTTCCACACCGCCCTCCCCGTTTTTTTTGATAAAATGGGTCAGATGCCTTCCGTCCGCAAAAGGTGTATCCCTGCCGATCTGGGGCAGGATGACAATGTCAAATCCCAGCCCTTTGGATTTGTGGATGGTCATGATGCGGACAATTCCCGCGGCGGGGTCTTCCCGGCGGGTCAGGTCTTCCATGCGCCTGATCCATTCATCCAGGGAAACGCCTTGTTCGTCCACCTGTTCCGCCTCATTCTGCCAGACGGCCAGGCGGTCGCGGTGGAAGTCCGTCAGTTCCGCCCCTCCCCGGAGCAGGCGCTGTTCCAGTTCCTCCATGACGGCGGCGTAACCGTCCCGTTCCAGCAGGATGTGCCATTCCTTCCACCCCATGCTTTCCGGGCCTCCCTGCGTGATGAGGGGCCGGAGAGGGGAGTGGGTGAGCAGGCCGACGACAAAGGGGTCTCCCGGCATCAGCAGCCAGCGGAAGAAGTACAGCAGGTTTTTTCCCAGCGGAGAGTCTACACCTACCGGAACGTCGTCACAGACTTCTGCGGGGATGCCGTGGTCCGTCAGCCAGCCCTTGATGACAAGAGCCTGGTTTTTCGTACTGACCAGTATCGCTGTTTCCAGGCCGCGGCGCAGGGCACCTGTACGCTCCAGAATATCGGCCGCCGCCTGGCATACCAGGTCGTTGTTGGCGGAGACGTTTTCCGCCTTGGGCGCCTGCCAGATTTGGGAGGTGCCGGGACGGCCTTCCAGATGGGGGGCGCACCGGTGCGTCGGATATTCTCCCCACTGTTCCAGGGCGGCGGGTTCGCACCCGGGCGCTGTCCGGGCATAGTCGCAAATATCGTTGACCAGATCCAACACAGGCTGGACAGAACGGTAGGAAGTGGACATGCCGCGTTGTTCCAGTTGAAGCTGTGAAGAAACGGAGCGGAAAAGCTCCGGGTCTCCGCCGCGCCATTGGTACACGCTTTGCTTGATGTCCCCCACCACGAAAATGCTGCTTTCATTTCCGGTCTTGGATTCCGCCAGATCATCCAGAAAAGGCTTGATGACGCGCCACTGGGGCTGGGACGTATCCTGGAATTCATCCAGCATCCAATGGTCATAACGGCAGTACATTCGGTATTGCAGGTCCCGTTTGAGTTCCGGCGTCATGGTGCCCCCTCCCAGCATGCGCGTAACGTCGTGGAACAGGAATCTCCCCCTGTTGCGGACCAGGGAGGAATATTTGCTCTCAAACAGGAGCATCAGCCCGTGCGTGGCGCGGGTTCGGCGCAGCGTGTGCAGGGTTTCCATGCGAAGCCAGCTTTGGATGAGTTCTTCCAGAGCAGGCGTCCAGAAATCCCGGAATTTTTCCCGCGCCTCTTCCACGGTAATAGCCCAGGCGGAACCGCCCTCTGTACGGAAGCGCACGCGGCCCAGCCTGGCGTATTGGGAAAATCCGTTCAGGAAGCGCAGGAACAGTTCTTTGTTTTTTACGCCGTTTTTCCCTTCCGGCGCAGGAGTTTGCTGAACCTGGAAAATCAGGGAATGAAGGACGGAATCAAATTGTTCCAGAGAGACGGGAGGCGTCAGCTCCTCCGGTGTGAAGCCCAGCGTGACGGGGTTTCCCCACATCCCGGCATCCGGCACATCCAGAAAAAGTTCGTGATAGGTGCCCAGGCGGCGCATCATGGATTTCTCCGCGTCTGCGGCTTCCGCGTCAGAATCCGCCCCGGAAAGGAAAGCGTCTTCAAAATCCTTCCTTCGCTCCCTGTTTACGGAGCATTCCCGGTACAGGGAGAGCAGGGCTTCACGGCGCGCCAGTTTCTCTGCCGTGGGGTCAATCATACTGAAGCCGCTGACTCCCAGCTCAAAGGTACTGGCGGAGGCAATTTGGGCAAACAGGCTGTCAATGGTGCAGAGGTTGAGTCGCGCCAAATTCTGTACCAGGATGTGCAGTAAATGGAGGAAGCGTTCCCGATGCAGGTTTTCCTCCTTCCATGCCTCCGGAGCGCCGGGCCAGAGACCGGGCTCTCCGTCCGTTCCCTTGATAACCGCCCAGAGCCGTTCTTTCAGCCGCGCCGCGCCTGCCTCATCCGTGGCCCCCGCGGCCAGGTCTGTCAGAATGCGGTCCTTGAATTCTCCCGCCGCTTTTCGGGTGAACGTAATGGCGATGAGGCGTTCGGGGTGGTTGCCGCTGTTCAGAGCCAGCAACCCCAGGAAACGCAGGGAGAGCTGGTAGGTTTTTCCCGTTCCGGCGGAAGCGGAGATCAGCATGTTGGTCAGGGGCGGCATCTTAGAAAGGCAGGTGGGGGGTGAGGCGGAGGCCCAGCAGATCCTGCAGGCTTTCCCTCCGGGAAGTCATCAGGTCCTTGAATACGTCATAAGAGGGCGGTGTCCAGCCCAGTTCCTCCGCAGTGATGAGACCGCGTCCTTCATGAAGAAGTTTCATCAGCTCCACCGTCCAGGAACAGGCGCTGTCCAGCGCGCATTCCTCATATCCGGGCATGGTGTCGTGGAGGGTGTCCCAGGAGGAGATTCCGATGTCCATGGGATTGGCGGGGAGGGCGTAATAAGCCGCAGAGGGATGCCCCCCGTAGGTTTCCGAGGCCCACAGCACATAAACGGGTAGCTGCAGGTCTTTCCAGCGCGCGTGCGCCAGCTTCCCGTTTTTCAGGCGTTTGGTGTAGGGATGCAGGGCTGGGGAAAGCAGGGGCAGGGCGTCCGGCCGTCCGAGCGGTTCCAGATGCTTTTTTTCACAGGAGGAGGCCGCTCCCGTTTTGTAGTCAATGACCCGTATGCGCCCGTCCGCATGGCGGTCAATGCGGTCAATGCGGAATTTCATGGGGAAGCCGCCCAGTATCCAGTTTTCTACCTGGTGCTCAAAGGCAATGCAGGACCATCCTTCCTGAAGGGCCTGCAAATGCTGAACGGCGTAAACGGAAAGCCTCTGTTCCATGGAGCGTTTTTGCAGCAGCAGGGGCATGAGGGGGGAGGGGCCGTATTGTTTCCGGAAGGTTTGTTCCAGTATTTCCGTGATAGCGTCCTGAAAGGAGGCTGCGTTCATGCCGTCTTTCAGGACGGCGTGTTCCCGGCAGAAACATTCCAGCACGTCGTGCAGCATGGTGCCCAGTTCGTTGACGGCCATGTCCTCTTTGTCCGGCAGGAATTCTTCCTCATTCATGTGCAGCGCCTCCCGAATCCAGAAGCGCATGGGGCAGGCCAGGAACCTTTTGAGGACGGAGGGGGAAAAGGCCAGCCCTCTTTCCTTCCACGGGTTTTTGTAACCGGGCGCCATCGCGCCGATGTCCTCAGCGGTCTTCCAGCCTTCCGCGGGTTGAAGATGCCAGTTTCCGCGTTGGTAGGGCAGGGGAGCGGGCACATCGCTGATTTCCTGGAAAAGCCGTTCTACGCGGTGCGGCAGCTCCGCCTCCGGGCAGCGCATGAGCAGGGAGGAAGGGGTCAGAGGATCGTTCCTGCTGCTGGTCCGGGAGAGAAGGACGGTGAGACTGCCTTCCCGTTCGCGGGAATGGAGCAGGGCGGTCAGCAGAAAACTGTCCCGGGCTTTTTTCCGGTTAAAGGAATCAATGCCCAGGGTTTCCCGCAGTTCCTCCGGCATAAACTGGTCGGAAACGCCTCCTTCCGGTACGGTCCCTTCGTTTAGTCCCGTGAGAATGAGGTTTTTTTCCGGGCGGAAGTGAACTTCCATCCAGCCCAGGGAATCCAGCGCCGCATGAGCTTTTCTCCTGTTTCTGACGCGCAGCGGCTGGAGGCATTTCATCAGGAGCAGGAGAGCCGTCTCCGGGCTGGAAAACGCGGTGGAGCGCTGTTGCAGACGCATGAGCCCGGAAAGGCAGGAATGGAACATTTCCATGGCTTCCGTCTCCGGGCCATAGATGGTTGCCAAAGCCGGGAACCATTCCATCAGCCGTTCCCCCAGCATTCCCGGTTCCGCCATCCGGTTCCGCCATTCCAGAATGGCCTGGATGGAAGGAAAGGCGCCGGGATAAGCCTCTTTCAGCCTGGAAAGCAGGTATTCTTCCGTTTCCGGAAGGAATTTCTGCTGGATTTTGTCCAGCGCGGCGCAGCAACCCTGCTGGCCTTTTATTCCCAGGGAGGCGCAGAGCAGGGAGGAGCGCGCCAGGGAATAGACGGGGCGCGCCGTCCCCTTTTCTTCCAGTGCCCGCCGAAGGTTGCGGAGCAGGTCCATGACACCGCTTCCGGCAAAAGGCTTCCCTTCCGGATTGTGGAGGCCCCAGCCGTATTGGCGAAGGGCTGCGTCCAGGGCGACGTTCATGTCAGGATCGCAAACGCCCAGGGCGATGTCCGGCGTTCCTCCTTCCGCTGTGCGGGCGATGATGCGGCACGTTTCTTCAGCCAGCCGCGCCGGGTTGGCCGCAATTCTGATTTGACCGTCGCGGATTGGGATGGGGCGCCGGGACCACTCTTCCGGCAGAGGGCATCCCCAGGAATCAAAGGAGGCGGCTTCTTCTTCCGGCGCATGTATCCATATCTGGACGGGTACGCCATTTCTTTCCGCATGCTGGAGGGCATGGCGCAGGGGGGGCGGCACCTCCGCTGTGCAGGCCAGAATAATGTTTCCACCTGTTTCCCTCAGGGAATTCAGCAGCCGGGGCGGGGCTTCCGCCTTCATGGCGGTCCTGTCTTCAAGCTTCCAGCTTTCCAGTTGTTGCGTGCATTGTCCCTCCAGCCTTTCCATGTCCTTCCAGCGTTCGTCTCTGCCCGCACAGGCATGGTGGGCCATGATGCAGGAGACGCCCTGGTTCGCCATGGCGTGCCTCAGGTTTTGCAGGCTGCCGGCCATTTCCAGCATGCTGGAAAAATCCTCCGGCATGGTGCGTGGAAACAGGCGGGGATAAAGGCGGTGAGGCGTTTTCCCCAGGGCCAGGAGCCACCCGGCCAGTTCTTCCGGAGCGGACGCCGTTTCTTCCTTTTCTTCCATCCGGGGGAACTGGTCTGCCGGAATGACCTGGGGAGCAAAGATTGCCTGTGTACGGGAAATGGAGGCAAGGTATTCCCTCAGCTGCCTTCCGGATTCCCGTGTGGGAACCAGCACCAGATGCCGATGGAAGCCATTTCCCAGGGAAAGCAGGCGTTCCGCCACAGCACGGCAGGCCGGTTTGTCCCAGGATAGAAAGAATCGGTTCATGGCAGGGAAGCAGGATTCCCCGGAAAGGGGGAAAGCGGAAAATTACCTGGGAATGCTACATCAGGATGGCGGGATTTCCCATCTATTTTTTTCATTATTGCCGGGGCGGCGCATGGCGTGCCGTGAGGTGAGTCGGCATTGGGCCGCATGTTGGCGGCGAAGAGAGGAATTATTTTGCCTTTCCGGCAGGGTGTGGAGGCGGAAATTCGGAGGAATGGCGTGTTTATTGTTCCTGGACGGCCCGTTTTCCCCTGGTTCCGGTGACCAGAAGCACACCTGTGAAGACCAGCAGGACGGAGAGGACTTTCATCCATCCGAAGTGGTCCATGCCCCACATCACCGCTACGGATGATGCGATCACCGGCTGGCAGTAATTGTACATGCTGACGGCGGTGGGTTTCAGCCTCTGCTGGGCGAAAGACAGGCAGATATAGCTGACAAAGGTAGCCAGAGCCACCACATAGGCAATGCCCAGCCATGTTTGTACGGGCAGGGCGGAATAATGGATGGAACCCACTTCCCGGAAGGTGAAGGGGAGGCAGGCGGCTGCGGCATACGTAAACATCCATTTCAGCAGGGTGACGGGAGAGTATCTGCCAATCAGGTTCTTAAAGAAAACAAAGTAAACGGCTACGCTGCACTGGGAAGCCAGGCAGAGAATGTCCCCCAGCAGGTTGTTGTCTCCCGGGAGGGCCGCCGCATGCGCACCGCTGCCGGAAATTAGCAGCATGGCTCCGATGGCGCTGGCGCAGACCCCGATGATTTTTTTCCCCGTGACCATTTCCCGGAGGACGAACGCCGCCAGAATCATGGTCAATACCGGTGTAATGGTGGTGATGATGGCCGCATCCGCCGGGGAAGTGAACCCTACGCCCACCGTGAAGGCCATCTGGTTGAAAATGATTCCGAACAGGGAGGCGTAAAACAGGGGCAGCCGATGCTTCCTCTCTATGGGTTCCCTTGGCACGAAAGCGGAGGCCAGCCAGAACAGGATGGCCGCTCCCAGCAGGCGGAATGTGGCGAGAGAAGCGGAACTTACTTCTCCCTGCTGCATAACCAGTTTACTGACGGGAGACATGAGGCCCCAGATGACGGCCGCCGCTCCCATCGCGATATGTCCTTTCAGCGCTTCTGATGGCATGGTGCGGCCCGCTGCGCGGCGGGTCGCACATTCTCCGCTTCCGCAAGCGGATTGCAAGAGTTTTTAGTACGGGAAGGAGCGTGGAATACAGGGGAAACGTGTCTATCCGGAGCATTTGGAAGGACTCGTTATTCTGACTCCTCTTTCCCCGTCGTTTCCGGCTTTTCTCCTGAATGGAAAATAACAACTCCATATTGTTTCCGTCGTTAAAGTTCATTTTTGTCTACTTGCCCAAGCCTTGCTGTGGATTGGAGAGGAGGTACAAAAATAACTCCCCCTTGGGTTGATGCCTGCCCTTTTTCGGATATGTGTTGATCGTGGCGTTTTTGCCCAGTGCTACTGCGGCTGGTCATTATTCTGTTCAACAGGCATGGAAATGCCGATTTTATGTTCCCTGCTGTTGCCGCGGAGTTCCGGGGCGTACATGGCCTCAATGACGGCCGGAAGGGCGCTGAAGCGTCCCGGACGTTCCGCGCGCAGGCGGTGGCTGATCTGGTATTGGCCCATGGGCAGGGAGGAAAGGAAGAGGCGTATTTCTTCATCCCCTATTTCCCTGTAGCCGAAGACGGTTCCCAGCCGGGCGTATCCACTGGCGGTTTCCCGGGATTCGCAGCCTGCGGGCCTGGGATCCAGGAGCATGAGGTATTCCACGTCGTTCTTCGTTTTCACGGTCATCACCACTTCAATGATGTCGCCGCTGGCGATGACGTCCCCGTTTTTCAACAGCGTGCGCCGTGTCAGGTCTCTGCCCTGGGAGACGAGCTCTCCTGCATCCGTCTGGGTGTCCTTCACGGAGCCGTTTTTCACCGTTTCCTTTCGGATGCGGTAATAGGAGCGTTCCACGGTGACGGCATTGCCAGCGGCGGGAATGGGGTCTTCCAGGGAGAAGTAGCTGAGCGTGGAATTGGCATAGATGTTCCCGCTGCCTTTTTTCCTGCGGATGGTGATGACGTGGCTGCCGTCCGCCAGGGCTTTCCCGCTCATGCGGAAAGCATTGTCAAAGGTGAACAGGGTTTCCTTCGTGCAGGAAACCGTTTTAACCGGAACGCCGTCATAAAGGATTTCCGCTTCCATGTCCTCCATGCCTTCCCTGGTCTGGAGGAGGTAGGCGGACAGGGCTTCCAGGCAATCCGCCGTATCCTTGGTGGAGTCCCAGTAGGAACCGTTGGCGCGGTTGTCGAGCAGCCATTTTGCCAGGCGCGCCGTGACGGGATTGCCGGGGGCGCTCTTGGCCATCAGTTTCAGGTAGGCCGCCTGCGTGGCTGCGCTGCTGCCGTACCAGCGCCACCAGTATCCTGCATTGGGAAGGCGCAGCCAGGCGGTTTGCAGGGAATCGTCCTGCTGGAGGAATTGGGAGATGACGGGCATTATCTTGTTGAAGTCGTCCATGCGGTGGGCGTCCAGCAGGATTTCCGCCAGTTGAATCTGGCTGATGACGGGAAGTTCCAGCCTGTCACGGAACAGGTAGCGTTCCATAGGCAGGTTTTTCACGCCGCATTCCGCCAGGACGGAGTAGACCAGGGTATCCGTCGCGGAGGCCGTCAGGCGGTAATTCCCCAGTTTGCGGAGAGCTTCCTTCTTTTCAGGTCCGTCCGGCAGTTGTTCCAGTTTCCGGAATTTGTCTCCTTGTTCAAGAAGAGCTGTCTGGCGTTCCTGATAGTTTTTCAGCCAGCGGACAGCTCCGGAAATCATGCCTTCCGGCACGTTGACCGTGTTTGAAGCAATTTTCAGGCCGTGAGCCACGTGGGCCGTCATGACGGGATCTCCCTCTTCCGCCCCTCCGAACCATCCCCAGGAGCCGTTGGAGAGCTGTTTTTCCCGGAGGGAGGAGATTCCCTTGGCAGCCATCTTTTTCAGTGCGGCTTCATCATAAACGGGGTTGCGTTCCAGTTTTTTCATGACGCTGTCATGGAAGGCCTTGTTCCTGATGTCCCGGGGATTCAGGCTGCGATGGCTTTTCAGCGCCGCTCCGGGATTCAGGCCGAGCTGCTTGAGCGTGTCCGTCACGACGAGGGCGGGGAGGAAGCGGTTGAGCGTCTGTTCCACGCAGCCATAGGGGTATTCCGCCAGATAGGGCAGGGCCTCCACCATGCTGAGGGCGATGCTGGGGGAGACCTTGACGACCAGTTCGCTTTCCTCCCTGCGCCGCTGCTGCGGCAGGGAAATGGAAAGTGTCTTTTCCTGTTCTCCGGAGAGCACTGCGGCGCTTTCCGCATGGAGCTGCTTCATGCCGTGCACCAGTACGGGGAAGTTCATCTGCATGGCGTCTCCGGTAGAGCCAGCCGATGCTTCCATGGCGACGGCGGCGGTTCTCTCCCTGACGGCGGCAGCCCACCAGTTGACGACTGCCTGCCCCTGGGCAGGAACGTCCACTTCCCGCACGGCGGAATTATCCGTATCTGCGGAAAGCCCCTGCACGGCCGGAGCGTCAGCCGGGAGAAGTTCCAGGCACCCGTCTTTCAGGGAAATGGAAACGCGGGCGCGGATATCCTTTCCCGTCCGGTTGCGGACCAGGGCGCTGAGCATCACGATGTCTTTTTCCACAAAGAAGCGCGGGGCCTGCATACTGACCATGAAGTCCTTCGTGGTCAGGAATTCCGCGGAAGCCTGCCCAACCTGCAATCCGGGGGTGATGACCCAGGCTGAGGCCTTCCATGTGGTCAGGTTGTCCGGCATTTCCACAGGGACGGCAACGTTTCCTTCTTCATCCGTTTTGAGCGTGCCGCACCACTTGATGCAGTCCGCAAAATTGGTGCGCAGTTGAATGTGCGGGGAACCGTTTTCCTGCGCGTCCGCATTTCCCTGTCCGTTTGCAAAGGACTCACTTTTTGCACTTTCTTTGTCCGCGGCCATGGCCATGACCGGAACGGCGGCGGGGGCGGCCGCTCCTGTAGCCAATGCACGGCTTGCGGCAGCATCAGCACCGGAATCGAACACTGCCTCCGCAAAGCCGTTAACGGTCCCTTTGGCCTTTCTCGCCATAGGTCCGTAATTTCTGTAGAGCAGGGATTGGAAAGAGGGCTGGCCCGGACCGCGATCCTGCTGCGTGCCGGAAGCCGTCATTTTTTTCAGGCTGAGGAAGCCGGTTTCGTTCAGTCTGCCCCATACGGTTTTGGAGATGTCCGTAATATTGGGGCGTGCGATGTATTCCAGAGCCTTGTCATAAACGGCCAGGGCGACGATGCCGTTACTGACGGGTTTGCCGTCCGGCCCCTTGACCTGAATGGTGACGTTGCCTTGTTCACCGGGCCGGTATTGGGATTTGCCCGGCACTACGGAAGGAGCCAGAAGCTGTCCGGCGGGCGGAATCAGAAGATCGGCGGAAGCCTCATGAAGTTCTCCGTTTCTGACGGTGAAGGCGTTGACGCCCATATTGGGCATGTCTTCCCGGGTCAGGCGGCATTCCACAAGGGCTGTCTGCCGGTCCAGGGAAACCAGACGGCGGGATTCGTTTTTCCAGGAGTTGCGCAGGAAGGTCCAGACGCGGGCATCCGGATAATCAGAGGTGACGAGCAGCCTGGCCGTATCTCCCGGAGCGTATTCCTTTTTGTCCGGATGGATGGAAAGAGGATTGATTTTAAAAGGATTTTGTTTGCCCTTGCCGTAGGAAAGGAACTGGAAGGATTCTTCCACCTTGTTGCCGTGCCCGTCCTCCAGGGTTGTGGAAAGGGCATACAGGCCGGATTCCCCGGTCTGGAAGGACAGAGAGGCTTCCCCATCTTTCCCGGTGGCGATATCCCAGGTTTCCAGCGTTTCCCGTCTGCCGTCCGCACGGATATGCTGCAGGACGCAGGTTCCCCTGGCATGGGCAATTTTGGCGCCATCCGCCGTGGCTGCGGTAATGGATGCCTGGACCGGCGTTCCGGCGGGGGCATAGCCGCGGTTCAGGGTGGTGAAGATATTAAACGGACGGAAAGTGGCAATGACCTGTCCGGAAGCGGAAACTTCCCGCAGGGAGGCGTCCGTCACGCTGACGGAAACGCGGTAGGTAACGTTGCTGGAGGGGAAATCCCGGGCATCCTGCGCCGTGGGTAATTCTACGGATGCTTTTCCGTCCTTGTCCAGCGGCACCGTCTTTTCCAGGACGGTCAGAGGCGCATCCGGGAAAAAGGGAATGTAGTACGGGCTGAAAGACCTGTCGTACAGCCAGCTCCATTTCCAGTAAGGCGTCCAGATGTTCGCCCCCAGCGTCCGGGTGATGGTGATGGTTGCCTTTCCCCCGCTTACGGGGCCGCCCGCGTAATAATCCGCCTGAATGGCGACGGGAATGGGTTGTCCCAGCCGGATAGGTTTGGCGGGGGCATCCATTCTGACGGAGAATTCCGGCTTTTTATACTCTTCCATCCGGAAAAGGGGGGCATACAGCCGGAAATCCGGATCTGCGGAGTCATGCAGTTTCAGCTTGGCCCCATACTGGCCCAGCGGGGCGTCCGCGGGAATGAGCAGTTCCAGTTCAAAGCTGCCTGTGGAATCCGTCGTGACGGTCTTTGGAGGGAAAATGCTCTCATCCCCTGTTGGAGAGACAATGGTCAGCGTCAGTTTTTTCCCGGCGCAGTCTTTTGTTCCGGGATTCGCGATGTCCGGGTGGAAGAGGACGCCTTTGAAACGGGCCGTCTGTCCGGGGCGGTACACGGGCTGGCTTTCCAGGAAAAAGCAGGAATAGGAGTCGGAGGCCTTGTTGGCCGTATCCATGAGGTAATTGCCGGATTCCCAGCCGTAGTCAGATATTCCCGCCAGCACATAACTGTCCCCCTTGGAAACGATGCCCAGGAACATGTTGTAGGGAGGGGCGCTGGAATGGCGGTGAGGGATTGTTTCTGTCATGGCTCCGTCCTTGTCCGTGATTCCCTTTACCTGGCGTTTTTGGAGCGTTTTATCCTGCCGGTAGCGGAGGAGCCGCAGGCTGCCTCCTTCCACGGGCATTCCCGTTCTGGCGTCCGCCAGGAACCAGAGATTGCCTTCCGGAACGGAACGGCGTACCAGCACCATGTCTGACAGAGTGAGAAAGCGATGGAACCGGTAGCCGTTTTCCAGTGTGACGGTGAGCAGGTACCAGCCGGGTTTGCGGGTGGGTACGGGAATGTGAGCGATGTGGTTCAGGTGCCGGTTCCCGGGAGTCAGGGTTATCTCATCTCCCTTGATTTCCTCCCCCAGATAGCGGGCATAGGATGAGTCATGCAACAGGCTGAAAAGCAGGTTCCCCAGGTTGGAATACCTGTCTTTGTAAGCTTTTCCCAGCGTTTTGGAGGTTTGGACCTTGTCCATGCGTTCTTCCTGCCACCGTTTCATATCCACGGGGCGGACCGCTACGCAGGCCCGGGAAGCGTTGCGGTAGGAGAAGGAAACAGTCACCGGTTCTCCCGCCAGCAGCGTTCTTTTATCCGTATCAAATGTTCCGTTGGGTTCCGTGATGGAGGCGATGCGTTTTTTCAGATTGTCCGCCACGTCCAGAAATTCCTCCTTGTCCTTTTTGTTCCAGGATTGTGCGTTCCAGGTTTGAAGGATTTTTCCTAAAAACTGCGCGGCAGCGGGCCTTTGGTTGCGGGCCAGGAATTCGTCCGCTGCCAGATTGGCGGCGTTAACGTAGTAATCCGGCTCCGGCGTTATTCGGACGGCGGAAGCAATCCGGATGAAGTCATAATCCGGGGGAAGGTTGGTGAGCAGGAATTTGCCGTTGCCCGTCCGGTCGGTTTTAACGATGGTCTGGTCCGTTTTTAATTCCGCCGGGTTGATGCCCGCCACCATGCCCGCGTTGCCGGGGCCGTACACGAATTCCTGGTCCGGCGCCGTATTGGCATAAGAAAACAGCCGGCGGCACCAGGAGGCGGTGAAATAATTGACCTGGTTGGCCAGTTCCGGATTCGCCTGAATGGCGGCGTCCAGCAGCCAGCGCATGCGTTCCCCGTCGTTTTTAGCTGTTTCCCAGGAGGAAGAGGCATGGTAAAAGATAACTTCCGGCTTTCCTGTTCCGGCATTGACCATGACGGGGACGGTGGCGACGTTTCGAAAAGGGGATGCTTCCTCTTTGGAGACGTAATCCGGCAATTCCTTCAGGTTGGTCAGGTTCCCCAGGGCTGCGTAAGACTGGAAGGCGGAAAGGGGAGCGTAGCGGTTTCCTTTGACCGGCAACGCCTGTGCCGTGATGAAGCGCAGTTGTCCCAGAAGTTTCATGTTGTTGCCCTTCTCCGCAAGCTGCATGGCTTTGACAAGGCACCGCAGGGCTTCCACACGGTCCCTTGCTTCTCCGGAATATTCTCCATCCCATGGCCCGGCGCCGCGGATATAGGCGCCGTCCACCAGTTTGAACGTATGGCAGGCACTCTGGTACAGGAGTGCGGCGTCCCTCAGGAAATGAGGATTGGCGCCGTGGCGCTTCATCTGTTCCTGCAGAATGGAATCCAGATTGATGGAATCATCCAGGGCATTGAGACGGGTAAGAGCCTGGTAGTAAAGAAGCAGATCTGTCCCGCTGTATTGGTCGTCATATTCATGGAGTTGTTTCAGGGCCTGTTCCGCCGCTTGCTTGAACAGCCTTTTGCCCAGAAGCTTTTCAAGGTTTTCAACAGCTTGCTTCCTTTGCTGCGGGGAAACAGGGGAATTTTTACCCTCCGCAAGGGCATGTTGTTGCGGAGGGGTGGATGCGTCCGCCGGGGACGGCATTCCGGAGGCCAGCAATCCTGCCGCCAGAAAAAGAGCGGAAAAGAATCTGTTCATTCCGCCAGACTACTTCCAAGTAAAATCTTTGGCAAGTTGCAAGTAGGCTGCGGGAAAAGGGAGATTGTCTTAACGCTGTCAACAAGGC